>WPCJ01281518.1_pt1 | contig 16535 bp, 15 predicted proteins | sample 5399831 | NCBI WGS metagenome assembly WPCJ01 (sample SAMN12869470, study PRJNA574797) | sludge metagenome | isolation source: wastewater treatment of pH10 | place: China:Beijing | collected 2019-05-20 | reverse complement strand
TTTTTCTTTTTTTGCAAAAAAAGAAAAAGGATGCCGTTCCTATCGGGGCTAGGGCATTTGTCATCGATAGAAATCTTGATATCAGAAATAGAAAGCACCAATCAAAAATCATCTCTAATTCAAAATCATTCCAAACATAGTTTTCGTAACTTTGCAGCGATGAATTCTTTAGTTGACAAATACAATATTCCAGGCCCGCGTTACACGTCTTATCCTACTGTTCCTTATTGGAACGAAGCCGATTTTACTGCTGACCAGTGGAAAAAATCGGTTATAAGATCTTTTTCAGAAAGCAATTCCGAAGAAGGAATCTCCATTTATATTCACCTGCCTTTTTGCGAGGCACTTTGTACATTTTGTGCTTGTCACAAAAGGATTACGAAGCAGCATTCGGTAGAAATTCCTTATTTGGAAAGTGTCTTGAAAGAATGGCAATTATATCTTGAATTATTCAATGAAAAGCCTAAACTTAAAGAGCTTCATCTTGGTGGAGGAACGCCGACTTTCTTCTCTCCGGAAAACCTGAATACACTTTTACAAGGGATTTTTGATACAGTTGAAATTGCAGAAGAACAAGAGTTTAGTTTTGAAGGTCATCCGAATAATACGACTCGGGAACATCTTCAGACTTTATTTGACTTAGGCTTTAATAGGGTGAGTTTTGGCGTTCAGGATTATGATCCAAAAGTTCAGAAAGCAATCAACAGGATTCAGCCTTTTGAGAATGTGAAAAATGTAACCGAATGGGCAAGAGAAATTGGCTATAAAGGAATCAGCCACGATTTGGTTTTCGGATTGCCACACCAAACCTGGGAAGCTACCGAATATACGATTAGAAAAACTTTGGAGTTGAAACCTGACCGTTTGGCTTTTTATTCATATGCACACGTTCCTTGGGTGAAAGGTGTTGGACAAAGAGGTTTTGACGAAAGTGATCTGCCAACTGGCGATGAGAAAAGAAGATTGTACGAAGACGGGAAAAAACTCTTAGAAGAACTCGGTTATATTGAGATTGGAATGGATCATTTTGCTTTGGAACATGATGACCTTTATCAATCATTGATTCAGAAGAAGCTGCACCGTAATTTTATGGGCTACACTTCCAGCAAGACTCAATTGATGATTGGATTGGGAATGTCAGCGATTTCCGATTCCTGGTATGCTTTTGCGCAGAATGCAAAAACGGTGGAAGAGTATCAGAAGATTGTTGAAGAAGGCGAGATTCCGGTTTTCCGGGGACATATTTTGGATGGTGAAGATTTGACGATTAGAAAACATATTCTGAATCTGATGTGTCAGTTGGAAACGAGCTGGGATTTACAAACTTCATTTCCGGAAATCGAAAATGCAATTGAAAAATTGAAAGAAATGGAAACAGACGGTTTGGTAGAAATCTCCGACAATCAAATTAAAATCACAGAAAAAGGAAGAGCCTTTACACGAAATGTGGCAATGGTTTTCGACCTCAGAATGATGAGAAACAAACCAGAAACCAGGATTTTCTCGATGACGATATAATGAATTAAAAGAAGTTTTAGTAACTTCTTTTTTTTATTTTAAATAAGATTGAAAATGAATTTAATCCAACAAAAAAACATCATTCTCAAAAGTTCCAGAGAATTTTTGGCTGATGCAATTTTTCCTGATTCTGGTGAAAAGCTTCCTCTAACCATTTTTGTTCACGGCTACAAAGGTTACAAAGATTGGGGCGCTTGGGAATTGATGGGAGAGAAGTTTGCGAAAGCTGGATTTTATTTTGTTAAGTTCAATTTTTCACATAACGGAACTACAATTGAGAGTCCTGACGAATTTGCAGACTTGGAAGCGTTTGGAGAAAATAATTATTCTAAGGAATTGGAAGATTTGGAAATGGTTATCAATCATTTCAAAAACCAAAAAGAAGTTGATGCCGAGGAAATCATATTGATAGGCCACAGCAGAGGTGGTGGAATTTCTGCAATCAAAGCTTCTGAAAATCAATCGATTTCTAAATTGATTACTTTAGCCAGCGTTTCCACACTTGACAGATTTCCGGAAAATGAAGCTTTTGAAAACTGGAAAAATGATGGCGTCTATTTTGTCGAAAATGCGAGAACGAAACAGAAAATGCCACATTATTTTCAGTTTTTTGAAGATTATGAAAATAATAAAGAGAGATTTGATGTTGAAAATGCTTGTAAAAATTTGACAATTCCAAGTCTGTTCATTCACGGTTCTGTTGATGAATCTGTTCAGTTAAATCATTCTGAAAACCTTCATCATTGGACGAAGGGTTCTCAACTGAAAATCATCGACAATGCCAATCATACTTTCGGCGCAAAAGAACCATGGGAAAATCATTCTCTTCCAAAAGAATTACATGAGGCTGTTGAAACTTGTATCAATTTTTTGAAAAAGAATTAATTTTTCTTTTTGATCAGGTTGTTATTTTCTATCCAGCGTTTGCTGGTGTTGATGTCTTTCAGATACCAAATGTCATTAGCATTCATCAGATAAAGGCTGTAAATAATTGGTATAGCAATCTGTTTCCCTTCCAGATAATTGGCTCTTACCGAGATAGCATTTTTTTTGCGGATAAAATCCCCTGAAAATATGTTGGAATAACTTTGTCCAGTCGCTTTGTCATCAATCAGCTCGATGAGTGTAAGGCTGTTGTCAGCATTAAACTGTAGAATATGACGCTCCGAATGGTCTTCAAAATCTTCTACCAAAACAAATTTTTTATTGCTAATGGTATATCCTGAAGCATCCTTCATCTTTTTATGTTTATTTTCGATCTTTTCCAGGATGTCATTGACCGCTGAAAAATTCTGAGAATAAAAATAAACCGAAGAAATCAAACTGAATAAGAGAAATAATTTTTTCATTTTTTATGTGTCTTATTTACAAAATAAGTTATTGTAAATTGGATACACAAATCTTTGACCAAAAATAATCAGACGTTTTTTAATTATCTTTGCAAAATGATACGGATTACAAAAATTTTCAATTTCGAAACAGCTCACGTTCTTTACAATTATGACGGAAAATGCAAGAATATGCATGGCCATTCTTACAAATTATTTGTTACGGTAAAAGGTAATCCTATCGATAATCTGAATGACCATAAAAACGGAATGGTTGTCGATTTTGGTGATATCAAAAAAATTGTAAAAGAAGAAATTGTAGATGTTTGGGATCATGCAGTTTTGGTAAATGGCGTTTCTCCACACAAATCTCTTGGTGAAAATCTGCGAAACGAAGGACACAAAGTGATTTTCTGTAATTACCAGCCAACATGCGAAAATATGCTTTATGATATTGCCTCAAAAATAAAATCAAAACTTCCCAACCATGTTCAATTGGCCTATCTTAAGCTTCATGAAACAGAAAATTCTTATGGAGAATGGTTAGCTGAGGAAAATTAACATAGTTTTGCTATTTGCTGAATTTTTCTTAAAATTGCAGCCTTAAATTAATAAACTATGAAAAAACTATTTTTAGTTGGTGCTTTGTCACTTTTTGGAGCTATGAACGCTCAGTCGGCTAAGTTTGGGCTTAACGCAGGTATGCTGACAGGGTTTGCAAAAGCAAAAGTCCCTGGTTATAGTGAGACAGATTCTTCTACAGGATTTTATGTTGGAGCTTTGGTAGAAATTAAGTTTGGAAGTTTTGCGATTCAGCCTGCAGTTAACTATGCTAATATTAGTGATGGAAGCGGGTTGCAAATTCCTGTAATGTTAAAATATTACGCTATTCCAAAATTGAATTTTCAATTTGGTCCCCAGTTTTTATTTGATTTGGAAGATACACCGGCGGGTTATGAAAATTTTTATAATAAAACAAATTTTGGACTGGCAGTCGGAGCGGGTTTTGATTTTACGTCTAGCTTATTTGCTGAAGCAAGATATTCTTTCCAGGTAAATAATCATCTCAAAGATGCGCCTTCAGGATATGCATTAAAAGCTAATTATTTTAATCTTGGTTTAGGTTATAAATTTTAATCCAAATCCAGAATTATATAAAATAAAAACCTCGCAACAGCGAGGTTTTTTAATTAGGATAGACAATATATTTCTGCCTTATTTTTTCAAAATTGGCGAGGTCATTTTTCCAGCTGTCTTTGATTTCTTTTTCAGATTTTCCTGCAATGATCTGTTTTCTTAGTTCATCACTTCCGGCTAACTTATCAAAGAAAAGATTTTTCAAAAAGAAATCCTGCTGAGGATTTTTATAACTTATGTAGGATTTCAAAAGCCATTCAAGATTTATTTGTCTTAAGTCTTGAGAGTATTGACTCAGATTTTCGCCATAACATAATTTGCCATTCAGAAAAGGATCTTTTGCACCTTCTGTTGGTTTCGGTGTGAATTGATATTGGAAATCTTTTGTCCACGGCGAACCGTAGATTTGGAATGGTAAATCTGTTCCTCTTCCTACAGAAACCTGCGTTCCTTCAAAAAAACAGAGACTCGGATAAAGATTGATGGATTTATCATTAGGAAGATTTGGAGAAGGTTTGTCAGAAACGCCGTAACGCTGTTGTTTGTGGTAATTAAGCATTGGGATCAGCGTGTATTTTGCTGTCACTCCATTTTTCAGCCACTTTTCGCCATTGACCATTTTTCCATATTCACCAATTGTTAATCCATAAACAACAGGAACATTATGTAAGCCAATAAAACTTTTCCATTGGTCGCGCATTATTGGTCCATCTATGTAGCCATCGTGTGGATTTGGTCTATCAAGAACAATCACTTCAACATTATTTTCCGCTGCCGCTTCCATAATATAAGATAGTGTCGAGATATAAGTGTAAAATCGTACTCCAACATCTTGGATGTCGAACAAAATAACATCAGCGCCTTTCAGATATTCGGATTTTGGTTTCTTGTTGTCGCCATACAATGAAACAATTGGTAAGCCGGTTTTACTATCGGTTCCGTTTTTAACGTGTTCGCCGGCATCTGCAACGCCTCGGAAACCGTGTTCAGGCGCAAAAATAGATTTGATTTTTATATTGTTTTCGACCAAGAAATCAACCAAATGTTTTTTATTCTTCAGAAGACTGGTTTGGTTAGCGGCGACAATGACGTTTTTATTTTTAAGCAAAGGCAAATACAATTCCGGTCTATCAGCAGCGGTTGCAAAACAATCTTTGAATTGATTTTGAGACTTAATAAATGGGATTGAACTAAAATAAATTAGCAGGATAAAAACTAAAGTTTTATTTTTGAAGCTTAAAATCATTGATTTGAATTTTCCGTTATATTTCTCGAAAAAGATAGCGTTTTCCAAAGATAACAAAAATAATCTCTCCAAGGTGATTGTCTATATCGGCAGGCTTTCTGTTGCTTTGGGCATCATTGTTTCGCTGATTACAATCTCCACAGGTCTCGGTTCTAAAAAAGCCATCGAAGACAGGATTTCTAATTTCAGCGGAGATATTTCTGTAAAATCCACACGTTCCAATTCTTCTTATAATTCTTCTGTTTTGGATACAAAAGGATTGGACACAAAAGCTCTGAGATCAATTCCTGGCGTTGCCGGTTTACAATCTTATGCTTCAGTGAGTGGAATCCTTAGAACTGAAAATAATTTTGCAGGCATCATTTTGAAAGGTGTAGGGAAAGATTTTGATAAAGAAAGATTTCAGCCGTTTATGATTTCGGGCTCGATTCCGGATTATAAAGAAGACGGTTATAATAATGAGGTTATTTTGTCAGACAAAATCGCCAGTGATCTTTCACTCAAAGCGAATGACAGTATTGTGGCAATATTTTCAAAAGAAGATCAAAAACCGATTTACAGAAAATTTGTGATTAAAGGGATTTACAAAACAGATATCAAACTGGTTGATGATCTTTATATGATCGGCGATATCAATCACGTCCGCAAAGTAATGAATATGAACGATAAAGAAGTTGGCGGACTTGATATTTTCCTGGATGATACCAGTGAAATCGATTCTACTTTTCCTCAAATCGAAAAATATATTGGATATAAAAATTATGCAGAAAAAGTAACGGAAAAATACCCACAGATTTTGGATTGGGTCAATATTTTCAATCAGAATATCTCTTTGATCATTGCCATTATGCTGATTGTTGTAGTCATCAACATTATTATGGTTTTACTGATTTTGATTATCGAAAGAACCAATTCCATAGGGCTTTTGAAGACATTCGGAGCTTCTAATGCACAGATCAGATCCATTTTTATTAATTATACATTAATTATAATGATTCCGGGATTGCTGGCAGGAAATGTGATAGGAATCGGATTGTTACTGATCCAAAAATATACGGGAATTATCAAACTTGATCCGGAAAATTACTTCATCAGTACTGTTCCGGTAGATCTTAATCCGTTATATATCATTTCGATTTCGGTAGGGATTTTTATCGTTTCAGGCATCGCAATGATTTTACCAAGTTATTTGATAAGTAGAATCTCACCATTAAAGGCTATTAAATACAGTTAATTATAAAGACTAAAAATACTTAAATGATACTAAAAAACCTTAATTATCCACTTGATTTTAAATTCAAGATCACCACATTGGCCAGCGACTTTAACATTACGGACAGAAACGGGAATTATGTGGCTTATGTTCGTCAGAAAATGTTTAAGCTGAAGGAAGATGTAATTGTTTTCAATGATGAGAGCAAAACTCAGGAATTATTCAATATTAAAGCGAACCAATGGATTGATTTCAACGCATCTTATGTGATGACGGATTTGGTTAACGGTAAAAAGTTCGGAAGACTAGCAAGAAAAGGGGTTCGTTCTCTCTGGAAATCCCGGTATGATATCATCGATGAAAATGACCAGCCCAAATATCAGATCAATGAAGACAATGGCTGGGTAAAGGTTTTTGACAGTTTCATTGGCGAGATTCCTATTATAGGATTGTTCACAGGTTATTTTCTGAATCCTTCTTACACCGTGAAAGATAATGCGGGTAAAGAATACTTCAGACTTAAAAAAATGCCTTCTTTGGTTGGGAGGAGATTCCAATTAGAAAGATTAATTGATATTGATGACGAAGACGAATCTCTTGTTGTTTTGAGTTTTCTGATGATGGTTCTTTTAGAAAGAGCGAGAGGATAACAGCCTTAATTAAAATAATAGAATATGAAATATTACAATAATATAGTTGAAACGATTGGTAACACACCTTTGGTTAAAATCAATAAAGTCTTGGGAGAGGATTTCCCGGCTTTGGTTTTGGCAAAAGTAGAAACGACCAATCCCGGAAATTCTGTGAAAGACAGAATGGCGCTTAAGATGATTGAAGATGCTGAAAAAGACGGACGTCTGAAACCTGGCGGAACAATCATCGAAGGAACTTCCGGAAACACGGGAATGGGACTGGCTTTGGTGGCAATTCAAAAAGGTTACAAATGTATTTTCGTGACCAATTCCAAACAATCCAAGGAAAAATGCGACATCCTTCGTGCAGTTGGTGCAGAAGTGATTGTTTGCCCGACGGATGTGAAACCGACAGATCCGCGTTCTTATTATTCGGTTTCCAAAAGACTGGCAACTGAAACAGAGAACGGTTGGTATGTGAATCAATACGATAATTTGTCCAACAGACAAGCACATTACGAAAGTACAGCGCCAGAAATCTGGGAACAGACGGAAGGAAAACTGACGCATTTCGTAGTAGGCGCCGGAACAGGCGGAACAATTACAGGCTGTGGAAAATTCTTCAAGGAGAAAAATCCAAACATCAAAGTCATTGGCGTTGATACTTATGGCTCAATTTTGAAAGAAATCCACGAAACAGGAGAGATTCACTTGAACCACGCTTACACTTACATCACGGAAGGTATTGGCGAAGATATTCTTCCTGAGAATTATGATATGAGTGTTATCGACCATTTTGAAAAAGTCACCGACAAAGACGGAGCAGTCTATGCGAGAAAACTGGCAAAAGAAGAAGGAATCTTCTGTGGTTACTCTGCAGGAAGTGCAATGGCTTCTTTGGTCCAAATGAAAGACCAATTCACAAAAGATGATGTCATCGTAGTTCTGCTTCATGACCACGGTTCCCGTTACGTTGGGAAAATCTACAACGATGAATGGATGAAGGAAATGGGTTGGCTGGATTAAGTATAAATGATAATTATCAATGATAATAGATAAAACCGCTGTCGGGAGATAGCGGTTTTTCAGTTATTTTATGTAGAAGATCTTTATGAGAGCAAACAGACCTAAAAGAATTGGAAACACAACATCAAGGAAAATCACAGCTCTTGAAATAAAAGAATTGATTGAATAATTTGGCTTCAGTTTATCAGGAACAAATTTGTCATTGTAGCTTAAGTTTATTTCGCTTAAATTATTGTCTTTAATGTATTTTATATATTTTGCATATTTATCTCTATAAGTTTCATCACTATATCTAATTAATAAAGCTATAATTTCGAAAATTATTAGGTAACCAACAAGTTGCGGAATTACTTTAGCGTCTTCAACAGGAATTTTAAATCCTAAAAATTCTATATTTCCGGTAGAGTTTTTTACTAATAGTTTAAAGCTAATACCTACAAATGAACTTATTAACAGAGTTTTTCGTATTTGTTTTGTGTCACTGATTTCAAAATTTTCTAACATATGTGTGAAGATTTATTATCCAAAAACCTCAAAATCCACCCCGTCAAAACTTGCAAAAACCATCGTCGGATAAGAATCCTGATGAAAGATATTACCTTCAGAATCAATCCCGATTGCACCAGCAAAACCATCAATTTCTTTCAGTTCTTCAAAGGTTCTGTCAAAGGCATTTTCAATAGTTAATCCGTCGGTTACTCGGGTTACGATTTTTGCAGCAGTCGCATTACTCACGATATCTTCACCAACGCCGGTACAACTTACTGCACAAAACTGATTGGCAAAATTTCCTGCAACAGTCGCCGAATCAGAGATTCTTCCCGGGATTTCAAAACCTTTTCCACCAGTTGAAGTTGCGACAGCAAGTTTCCCGTGTTTGTCAATCGCAACAGCACCAACAGTTCCTTTTCCTCCGTTTTTTAGTTTCTCTTCGTATTCTTTTCTTCGCTGAGGAATTTCCGTTGAGAAGTTTTCGAAACCGTGTTGATTAGCATATTGTTTGGCTCCGTTGCCGCCCAAAACGCGGTCGTCTTCTTTCATCAATTCTTTGGCAACAAGAATCGGATTTTTCACATCCTGAATATTAATCACACCACTCATTTTCTGAGTTTCACCGTTCATTATCGCTGCGCTCATCCGGATAATACCATCACTTTGGATTTGTGAACCAATTCCGGCATTGTACAGTTCATCATCTTCCAACAGCGAAACAGCATAAGCCACTGTGTCGAAAGCAGAATTGTCTTTTAAGAATTCATAGGATTTTTTCGCAATATCTTTTAGTGAATTTTGTTTGGCCAATTTCACTTCATTACTTTGACTGCTTTCTGAGAAAAATCCGCCGTGTATGATTATTTTCATTTTTAATTTTATTAGTTTTTCAAAAAAAATCTCACAGATTAAGCAGATTGCTGAATTATTTTAAATATTAATCTGTTGAATTTGCTTAATCTGCGAGAAAATTAAATTTATTATTCAGCGCTCACTTGCGGAATCGGATTGTATTGGGAATTAACAATTGTCATTTCCCGGCTTTTCAAATCGAATGTATCATTCATAGAAAGCACATCCACAATCAGATTTTTGATAGAAATCGGTTGGCCCAATTCTACATTCGTCAGGTTCGTATCTTTAATCTGAAGGCCGTCCACCAAAATCACAAGACCGGAGCCAATTGCCGTCATCGTTTCTTCTTCAATGAACAAGCCCGTGTCTTCACCAAGGCCAATTCCCAACGTTCTCGGATTGTTCACAACCGCCTGAAATAATCTTCCGATTCTTCCTCGCTGTACAAAATGCGTATCAATAATCACATTTTCTATAAAGCCAAGACCTTGAGTTGTTTTGATTTCGCCTTTCAAAAGTGCCTCGGAGCTGGAACCTTGATAGATCATATTTTCCGATGCAGCAGCAGCTCCGGCAGAAGTTCCGGCGTAGATAAAATCTTCGGTTTGATATTTGGTTAAAATGGCATCATGAAATCTCGTTCCACCAAGAATTGATGTTAAACGAAGCTGGTCGCCACCAGTGAACATCACAACATCCGCAGCATTGGCTCTCGCAACAATCGCGTCGCTGTTAGCTTGTTCACGATTTTGGATATCAAGAATATTGCAGTTTTTTGCACCAAGATATTCAAACGCTTTTTTATATTCAGGACCAACAATGTCAGGAATCTGAGATGCGGTCGTAATCACTTCAATGACAGAATCTTCTTTCAGCTTCGATTCATCAATAATCTTTCTGAGGATTCCGCGTTCAAAAAAGTTAAGATTTTTTTCAACATTTTGGTCAAAACTGGTCTCCGTAAAACTACCTTTGTTTACAGCGCCTCCAATGATGACTAGTTTTCCTTTTGATTTCATATTAACAAAAATAATAAATCATTACAGAATAAACCTCATATTAATCGCTTAAAAATCCACAAAACAGATTTAAACTTTTAATAATTAAGGACTTATTCCCGGAAAACGATGCTTGTTGATTAATGAATTGTTAATTATTCTAATGAATTAATAACAAATTTGTTTTATAACAAAATAATTATTTTCGATTTTTCTTGATTTTACATTATCTTTGATAAAATAGAGAATAAGAATTTACAAATAGCAAGCGTATTTGATTTGACATTTTAGTTCGGCATTAGATTTGGGCAGCTTTATCCGCCCTCCGTTCCCGCTATTTTTATTTTTATCAAAAATAAAAATGAGCTCCACTCAGGTCGGGCTGCGTACAATTCAGTGTAAAATCATAGGTTAAAATCAGTGAAATAGAAATATGAAAATAGAAAAAATACAAGTTTTAAGAGGTCCCAATATTTGGAGCATTACCCGAAAAAAATTAATTCAGATGCGGCTCAACTTGGAGGAAACAGAGCATCAGCCGACCAACAAAATTGAAGGTTTCCGGGAAAGGATAGAGCAATTGTTACCATCATTGTATTCTCACAGATGTTCCGAAGGAACCGAAGGCGGATTTTTCAAACGCGTAGAAATGGGAACCTGGATGGGACACGTGATTGAGCATATAGCGTTGGAAATCCAGACATTGGCAGGAATGGATGTCGGTTTCGGAAGAACAAGAGAAACCAAAACACCAGGAACTTACAATGTTGTTTTTAATTACATCGAAGAAAGAGCCGGTGTTTTCGCTGCGGAAGAAGCGGTGAAAATTGCGGAAAGTCTCATCGCAGGAACCGATTATGATATCAATTCTTGTATTCAGACTCTAAAAGAAATCCGAGAAAGAGAACGATTAGGCCCATCTACAGGAAGTATTGTTGAGGAAGCGGCGTCCAGAAGAATTCCTTGGATTAGATTGGGTAAAAATTCTTTAGTTCAATTGGGTTATGGAATTAATCAGCAACGTTTTCAGGCTACGATTACCGGAAATACAAGCAGTATTGCAGTTGATATCGCCTGTAACAAAGAACTGACAAAAAAAATGCTGGAAGATGCGGCAATTCCTGTTCCTTCCGGAGGTCTGGTGACAGATGAGGAGGGTTTGCAGGCGGTTATCAGAAAAATAGGTTATCCGTTAGTTCTGAAACCTTTGGATGGTAACCACGGAAAAGGTGCTTCCATCAATGTCAAAGATTATGAAACGGCTGTTATTGGTTTGGAACACGCTCAGAAATATTCCAGAAAAGTCATTGTAGAAAAATATATTACAGGTTTTGATTTCCGTGTTTTGGTCATTAATCATAAAATGGTCGCAGCAGCGAGAAGAGTTCCTGCACACGTCGTAGGCGATGGTGAACTGAATCTTCAGCAACTCATCGATAAAGAAAATCTTGACCCAAGAAGAGGTTATGGACACGAAAATGTACTAACAGAAATTGATGTTGATAAAGACACGAATGAACTTCTTGAAAAACTCAATTATACATTAGAAACTGTTCCACAAAAAGGCGAAATCGTCTATCTGAAATCTACAGCAAATCTTTCCACCGGAGGAACGTCGATCGATGTCACAGATATGATTCACCCGGAAAATATCCAGATGGCTGAACGTGTTTCCAGAATCATCGGATTAGATGTTTGCGGTATCGATATTATGGCAGAAAATCTAACGCAACCTTTGAAAGAAAGTGGTGGCGCCATTTTGGAAGTGAATGCTGCACCTGGATTCAGGATGCATTTGGCTCCAAGTGAAGGTTTGCCTAGAAACGTTGCGGCTCCGGTTGTTGATATGCTTTATCCTCCGGGAAAAGAATTCAGAATTCCGATTATTGCGCTTACAGGAACCAACGGAAAAACTACGACCACGAGATTGTTGGCGCACATCGTTAAAAACAATGGAAAAAGAGTAGGATTTACCACCTCAGATGGGATTTATATTCAAAATACATTGCTCGAAAAAGGAGATACGACAGGACCAATGTCTGCCGAATTTATTCTAAAAGACCCAACTGTAGAATTTGCGGTTCTGGAAACAGCCAGAGGTGGAATTCTTCGCTCTGGATTGGGATTTGGAACTTGCGATATTGGGGTTTTGACCAATATTAAAGAAGACCATTTAGGCATAAGTGATATACATAATCTGAAAGATTTAACAAGAGTGAAGCGGGTTGTTCTGGACAGTGTCAAAAAGGATGGCTGGTGTGTTCTGAATGCAGATGACGAATATTCTATGCGATTGGCGGATGATCTACGAGCAAAAGTAGCATTATTCAGTCTGGATGAAAATAATCCCCATATCAAAAAATTTGCAAAAGAAGGTAAAATTACCTGCGTTTACGAAGAAGGTTTCGTAACTATTAAAAAAGGCGAATGGAAAATCAGAATCGAGAGAGTTAAGAATATTCCAATCACAATGGAAGGAAAAGCAAAGTTTATGATTGCAAATGTTTTAGCCGCATCTTTGGCAGCTTATGTTTATGGCTTCGAAATCCCGAATATTGCTTTAGCTCTGACGACATTCATTCCAAGTGCTCAGTTAACACCTGGAAGACTGAATGTCTTCAAATTCAAAAACTTCAAGGTAATGATTGACTTTGCACACAATCCCGCGGGTTATGAAGCGATTGAAGATTATCTTAAGAATATCGAATCCAACAAAAAAATCGGAATTATTTCCGGAGTGGGAGACAGACGTGATAAAGATATCAGAGAATGCGGTAAAATTGCAGCAAGGATGTTTGACCACATCATTATCAGAAATGAGAAACATCTGCGCGGAAGAACCGAAGACGAAATCAACGGATTGATTATAGAAGGTATCCAAAGTATTGATAAAAATGTAAGCTACGAGATTATCCCGAAAGAAATCGATGCTTTGAAACATGCGATGAGCTTAGCGGAAGAAGGAACCTTTATAACTGCGTTAAGTGATGTCATCAATAATGCTATAGAAATTGTCCAGGAATACCAGGCCAAAGAATTACAGGACGAATAAATTGAGATAATTAAAACCGCCAGACCTGGCGGTTTTTGTTTTATAAAGGAATACCTTGTCAATTAGATACCTGATTCTTCGTGGCAACCACGGAATACACCATTGGGATTTTATCTCCCAAATGTTCGATCCTGAACTTTTTAGGTTCGAATTCTATGGTTTTATTGAAGCAATTGTAAGGCGAATAATCGTATTCATCCAGAGAATTTATTTCGAGACCGTTTTGTATTAAACTATTGATAACTTCACTTAGACCATGATTCCATGTTACATATTCCTGGGTGATATCAGCTGTTTTATCAGCATAAGTTCCGCTTTCTGTTTCTATGATTGCTCCGGAATTAAAATAGCGGTAAAAGACCTTTTCAAAATCGTTATCAAACATCCAGACCACGGGGTGAAATTCCACAAAAACAAATTTTCCTCCCGGTTTTAGAAATCTCGCAATCACTTTTGCCCATCGGTCCAGATCCGGAAGCCAGCCAATCGTTCCGTAACTTGTATAAACAATATCGAATTGCTGATGCAGATGATTGGGAAGGTCGTAAACATCGGAACAAATGAATTTTGTGTTGGTATTAGCATCTTTAGCGATCTGTTTGGCACTTTCGATGGCTTTATCAGATAGATCAATACCTGTTGCATCTGCTCCAAGACGAGCCAGTGATATTGTGTCCTGGCCAAAATGGCATTGGAGATGCAGGACTGATTTTCCTTTGATATCACCCAACAGGTCGAGTTCTATGCTGTTCAACGAAGTATTGCCTTTCAGAAATCCGTCAAGGTCGTAGAAGTCGGATGTGAGGTGAGCATCTGTTCTATTGTTCCAGGATTGACGGTTGATTTCCAAATAATCGTTCTCTTTACTCATAATTATACTGAATAGTTGCTTTTCCAAATATCCGAAAATCTTTATCATTATGAAAAATGATTTCCAGATCAATAAAAGTGTATGTTCATACTCTCTTTTGATTTGGTATATTTGTATTCAAATTCACAGCGTGAAGTTCCAAAATAAGAAAAAATATCTTAGCTTTTTAAAATTCAAAAAAGATTTCCAACAGTTTGGACTGGAGAAAGCACGCAGCTATGAACTGATTCTTCATTGGCTAAATAGTAGGTTAAGCAGAAATCAGTTTCTTCTTCTTTCGGGTATTTTAGTAGGACTTACTGCTGGTTTGGCTGGTGTGATCCTGAAAACTTTGGTTCACAACATCCATTATTTTATCACGCACAAAGTTCACTTCGAGTATCAGATTTTATTCTACATCGTTTTTCCGTTTTTAGGGATTGTGTTAACGACAATTACCGTGCAGACTTTATTTAAGGGGCAGGATAAAAAAGGCATTGGTGTGATTTTGTATGAGATTGCCCAGAACTCAAGTATCGTTTCGTCGGTTAAGATGTATTCTCAGATTGTGCAGAGTGCGATTACGGTTGGGTTAGGAGGTTCTGCCGGTCTGGAAAGTCCGATTGCTGTGACCGGAGCCGCTATTGGTTCCAATTATGCCCAGACTTATAGATTGAGTTATAAGGAAAGAACTTTATTGTTGGCGGCAGGCGCTAGTGCCGGCATTGCATCAGCGTTTAATGCGCCGATTGCCGGGATTATGTTTGCCTTTGAGATTCTGCTGACAGGCGTTGTGTTTACCGACTTTATTCCTCTGGTTGTGGCTGCGGTTTGCGGTAGTTTGTTATCCAGGATATTACTGCAGGAAGACGTTCTGTTCAGGTTTTATACAAGAGAAGCTTTCAATTACAAAAACGTTCCTTATTATCTTATTTTGGGAGTTGTCACAGGTATGTATGCAAGGTATTTTGTATTGATGTCTCAGAAGGTTGAACATTTTATTCATCAACTGAAGATGTCACCGTTGAGAAGAGCAATGTTTGGTGGTGCTGTTTTATCTCTGCTTTGTGTATTGTTTCCGCCATTATTTGGAGAAGGTTATGACACTATCAAGGCTTTTACCAGTGGTGACACTCTTTTGATTATTGAGAACAGCCTGTTCAGATATTTTGAAGTCAAAAGCTGGACGGTGATTATTTTCCTGATCCTGGTACTGGTTCTGAAAGCCTTTGCCACTCCTTTTACGATTTTCAGTGGAGGAAATGGAGGAAACTTCGCACCATCTTTGTTTGCTGGAGGAACTGCTGGTTTTTTGTTTGCAGTAGTTTGTCAGCAGATTGGTTTTAAAGAAGTGCCGGTTACCAATTTGGTTTTAGTTGGAATGGCTGGTGCAATGAGCGGAATTCTATATGCGCCGCTTACAGCAATTTTCCTGATCGCTGAATCCAGTTTTGGTTATGATCTCTTTATTCCGTTGATGATTGTGTCAGTAATTTCATACCTGATAGCAAAAAGTTTCTCGCCGATTTCTCCGGAACTGAAATCACTGGCTGATCAGGGGAAAATCTTTACAAGCAAGCATGACAATAATCTTTTATTTTCTCTGAATACCAAAGATTATATCGATTTCCAGTCTCAGGTCATTAATGAGAATGCTTCTGTCACAGAGTTATTTGATATGATAAAAAATGGGAACAAAAATTCTTTTGCTGTCGTCGATCACGCGAACAAACTGAAAGGTATTCTTGATATGGATGATGTCCGTCCTTATCTTTTTAGCGATGACATTGATAAGCTTTCACTTAGTAAAATGATGAAGGCGCCGCCTGCGGTAATCTTTCAAGATCATAAAGCACCTGAAATTTTACAGACTTTTGACGAAACCGGTTATTGGTATCTGCCTGTTGTAGATCATGATAACCGTTTCATTGGATTCATATCAAAATCGTCTATATTGACAGATTACAGACAGTTACTCAAATTGTATTCTGAATAAAGATATAATCACAAATTACAGGATCTTAAATATTTCCGATCACGAACATATTTTCCATCGTAGGAACCGGACTTCCGCCTCGCTTTTCCAATGTGATGGCGAATGCCTGTGCATTTGGAATGTTAGATAAGACGATTTTGCTGTCTTTATCTTCAGAGTACATTCCTGCACTTACAGGTTTCCCGTCTGAGA
>WPCJ01258867.1_pt1 | contig 16539 bp, 19 predicted proteins | sample 5399831 | NCBI WGS metagenome assembly WPCJ01 (sample SAMN12869470, study PRJNA574797) | sludge metagenome | isolation source: wastewater treatment of pH10 | place: China:Beijing | collected 2019-05-20 | reverse complement strand
GCCGCTCGAGGACGTCATGGCAGAACTCGAACGGCGCACGGCCCAGTCGGGCATTGCCGAGAAGGCGTCGCGGCCAGGCGCTTAGGGGAGGCGGGAATGGATCAGCTCGTTCCGACCGAACGCTATTCGCCCTATCGATTCTTCTCGGCCGACGAATGGGCGCAGTTCCGCGCCGACACGCCGCTGACGCTGACCGAGGACGAGTTCGACCGGCTGCGCTCACTCAACGACCCGGTCGACCTCGAAGAGGTCAAACGCATCTATCTGTCGCTCTCACGCCTCTTGTCGGCGCATGTCGAGGCGAGCCAGTTGCTCTACCGGCAGCGCCAAGCTTTCTTCAACGCGCAGGACGTGGTCAAGACGCCTTTCATCATCGGCATCGCCGGCTCGGTCGCGGTGGGCAAGTCGACGACGGCGCGCGTGCTGAAGGATTTGCTGGCGCGCTGGCCTTCCAGCCCCAAGGTCGACCTGATCACCACGGACGGCTTCCTGCTGCCCAACGAGGTTCTGCGCCGCGAGGACCTGATGGAGCGCAAGGGCTTTCCCGAAAGCTACGACGTCGGCGCGCTGCTGCGCTTCCTGTCGGCCATCAAGTCCGGCGAGAAGGACGTGCAGGCGCCACTCTATTCGCACCTGACCTATGACGTCATTCCGGGCGCCTTCACCACCATCGACCGGCCGGACATATTGATCTTCGAGGGTCTCAACGTCCTGCAGCCGCGCCACCTGCCGCCGGACGGCAAGTTCGTGCCCTTCCTGTCGGACTTCTTCGACTTCTCGATCTATATCGATGCCGACGAGAAGCTGATCCACGACTGGTATATCGCCCGCTTCATGCGGCTGCGCGAAACCGCCTTCCGCAACCCGGATTCGTTCTTTCACCGCTATTCGCAGCTTTCCGAAGGGGCGGCGCAGGCGATCGCCGAGGGGCTGTGGATGAACATCAACCTGAAGAACCTGCGCGAGAACATCCTGCCGACGCGCCCGCGCGCCGACCTTATCCTGCGCAAGGGCGCCGACCATCTCGTCGAGGAAGTGGCGCTCCGGAAGCTGTAGGGCCCTTTGGGTTCTGCCGGAAACGGCCCCTCACCCTTACCCTCTCCCCGCAAGCAGGGAGAGGGGGCCACCAGCGTTGCGGACAGCATCCTTCTCCCCGCTTGCGGGGAGAAGGTCCCGGCAGGGGGATGAGGGGCGATTTGGTCCGGACCTGAAAGGCCCCAGTTCAGCCTACTCACTCACGCGGCGCAGCGTCAGGTTGATGCGGCCGCCATTCTTCAGAAGCGGCGAGGTCCGCGGGTAGATGCGGTCGACGCCGTGATAGGCGAGGCGGCTTTGCCCGCCCAGCACCAGCACGTCGCCGCTCGCCAGCCGGAGCGACGCGGTCGGGCCGCCGCGCTCGTCGGTGCCGACCCGGAAACGGCAGTCGTCGCCCAGCGAGACCGACACCACCGGCGCGGAAAAATCGGATTCGTCGCGATCCTGATGCAGGCCCATGCGGGCGCGCTCGTCGTAGAAATTGACGAGGCAGGCCTGCGGCGGCTTTTCATGGCCGGCAACGTCGCGCCAGATCGCCAGCAGCGTTTCCGGGATCGGCGGCCAAGGCTCGCCGGTGACCGGATGGACGGGCTGGTAGCGGTAGCCGCGCTCCTTGTCGGTGACCCATCCCATTTCGCCGCAATTGGTCATGCGCACGCTCATTTCCTTGCCGGTGCGCGGCATGGCCGGCACGAACAGCGGCGCGGCCTGCACGATCCGCCTGATCTCCTCGACCAGCCCGGCCTGCTGCGACGGCGACAGATAGAGGGGAAAGTGGCGGACGCCTTCTGGCAGAGCGGACATTGGCCTGTTCCTGATCGGCAGACATTGGAATGCCAAAAAACAGAACGGCGACCCGAAAGCCGCCGTTCCTTCAAAAAATCCTCGAATCTCAGCCCAGATCGGGAATGCGCAGCACCTGGCCGGGATAGATCTTGTCGGGGTGGGTCAGCATCGGCTTGTTGGCCTCGAAGATGACGGTGTATTTCGAGGCCTTGCCCTTGCCGTAATGGGCCTCGGCGATCTTGGAGAGGTTGTCGCCCTTCTTGACCGTGTAGAAAACCGCTTCCTTGACCGTGGCGTCCGGAGTCGCCACCGTCAGCTCATCGGCCTGCACCTTGGAGACACCCAGCGTATTGCCGACCGCGATGATCGCCTTTTCGAGCGCCGACTGGTCCGCGACTTCGCCCTTCAGAACCGCCGTGTCGCCGTTGACCTCGATCTTGACGTTGTCAGTGCCGAGCTTGTGGGAATCGAGCTCCTTCTTCAGCGCGTCCGCATCCGGGGTTTCGTCGTCGCCAAAGCCGAGCTTGGCACCGACGTTCTTCACGAAGTCGAAAATACCCATTGTGGTCTCCTTCTATCAACCGATGTGGTATTCGCAGTTAGCAAGTAAACATGGAAGAGACGGCGGGATTTTCAATCGTTTTCGATCCTGCCCCGCAATTTCTTCACCACCGAGCGGCCGGCCTTGGCCTTCAGGCGGCGTTCCACCGAGCCTTTGGTGGGTTTCGTCTTCTTGCGCGGCGGCGGTGGCGGCTCGGCCGCCCTGGCGACGAGTGCGGCCAGCCGCTGGCGGGCATCGGCGCGGTTCTGCTCCTGCGTCCGGAAACGGGCGGCCTCGATGACGATGACGCCGTCCTTGGTGGCGCGCTGGCCGGCGAGCCTGATCGTGCTTGCGCGCACGCGCTCCGACAGGCCGCGCGCATTGGCGGCGTCGAAGCGCAACTGCACGGCGGTCGCCACCTTGTTGACGTTCTGGCCGCCCGGCCCGGAAGCGCGGATGAACACTTCCTCGAGCTCGTCGTCGTGGATGACGGCTTCCCTGCCGATGATGATGTCGTTCTCGGTGCCCATGGTGCAGTCATGCGGCCTGAAAGACAAAAAGAAAAGGCCCGATCGGGACCGGGCCTTTCTGCTGTCGGGTTCTCTAAGCCTTATTCGGCGGCTTCCTGAAAGTGGGGGGCCGCGCTCCTCACCGCGGCGTCGACGTGGCTCTCGAACTTGCCGAAATTGTCGATGAACATGCCGACCAGCTTGGCCGCCTGAAGGTCATAGGCCTGCTTGTCGGCCCAGGTCGAGCGCGGGTCGAGGATCGACGGGTCGACGCCCGGCACCGAAACCGGCACTTCGAAGCCGAAATTGGGGTCGGTGCGGAATTCGACCTGCTTGAGCGAGCCGTCGAGCGCGGCCGTCAGCAGGGCGCGCGTCGCCTTGATCGGCATGCGGCTGCCGATCCCGTAGGCGCCGCCGGTCCAGCCGGTGTTGACCAGCCAGCAATCGACGCCGTGCGTGGCGATCAGTTCGCGCAGCAGGTTGCCGTATTCCGAGGGGTGGCGCGGCATGAAGGGCGCGCCGAAGCAGGTGGAGAAGGTCGCTTCCGGCTCGGTCACGCCGCGCTCGGTGCCGGCCACCTTGGCGGTGTAGCCGGACAGGAAATGGTACATGGCCTGCGCCGGGGTGAGCTTCGCGATCGGCGGCATCACGCCGAAGGCGTCGGCGGTCAGCATGATGATGTTCTTCGGATGGCTGGCCTGGCCGGTGGCGCTGGCGTTGGGGATGTAATCCAGCGGATAGGCGCAGCGCGTGTTCTCGGTGCGCGAGCCGTCGTCGAAGTCCGGCACGCGCCTGTCGTCGAGGATGACGTTTTCCAGCACCGTGCCGAAGCGGCGCGTGGTGGCGAAGATTTCCGGCTCGGCCTCGGCCGAGAGGCGGATGGTCTTGGCGTAGCAGCCGCCCTCGAAATTGAAGATGCCGTGCGGGCCCCAGCCATGCTCGTCGTCGCCGATCAGCGTGCGCTTCGGATCGGCCGAAAGCGTGGTCTTGCCGGTGCCGGAGAGGCCGAAGAACACGGCCGCATCGCCGTCGGGGCCCTCATTGGCCGAGCAGTGCATGGGCATGACACCCTTGGCGGGCAGGACGTAGTTGAGCGCGGTGAACACCGACTTCTTCATCTCGCCGGCATAGCGGGTGCCGCCGATCAGCACGATCTTGCGGGTGAGGTCGACGGCGATCAGCGTCTCGCTGCGGCCGCCATGGCGGGCATTGTCGGCGCGGAAGGACGGCAGGTCGATGATCGTCATTTCCGGCACGAAGCCGGCAATCTCCTCGTCGGAAAGACGGATCAGCAGGTTGCGGATGAACAGCGAATGCCAGGCGAATTCGGTGACGACGCGGGTCGGCAGGGCCAGCGAGCGGTCGGCGCCGCCGATCAGGTCCTGCACGAACAGGTCGCGGGTCGCGGCGTGGGCGAGGAAATCGGCATGGAGGGCATCGAACTGCGCCCGCGTCATGGCGTTGTTGTTGTCCCACCAGACGTGATCCTCGGTGTTCTCGTCGCGGACGACAAACTTGTCCTTGGGCGAACGGCCGGTGTACTGCCCGGTGTCTGCCACCAGCGCGCCATGTACGGTGAGCTGGGCTTCGCCGCGGCGGACCGCCTCCTCGCAAAGCTCGGCCGGCCCGAGATTGAAGTGCACCTTGCCGGAGGTGCGAAGGCCGAGTGCATCGAGCCCGAGTGCAGGATTGCGTTTGCCGATTTCCGACATGGAAGTCCTTTCAATGTACGCGGATGCAAAGGATGCGGGGCCGTCGCTGCCGAGGCCTTTTCCGGTGAGAACCAGAAAAAACAAACAATATCAAATCATTAATCGATTTAAAAAATTTGAAAGTTGTTTAAATCGTTTAGATGTGGGAAAAGTGCAGGGCTGCTGGCGGGATGCCCGGGCACCGGGTTTGGTCCACGCCGGCTGCAAGGGTGTGCGGCAGCACGGCGCGGTTGAATGCACGCGCCACATTTTGTACCTAATTTGTCCTGCACAAGCCCTTCTGCTTTGAGAAGGGACAGTCGCCCATGAGGGAGCCGCTCGAAATGGCAACGATCGCGCTTGTCGACGACGACCGCAACATTCTGACCTCGGTCTCCATAGCGCTGGAATCCGAAGGCTACCGGGTCGAGACCTACACGGACGGCGCGTCGGCGCTGGAGGGGCTGGCCGCCCGTCCGCCGAACCTCGCCATTCTCGACATCAAGATGCCGCGCATGGACGGCATGGAGCTTCTGCGCCGCCTGCGCCAAAAGACCGACCTTCCGGTCATCTTCCTGACCTCGAAGGACGACGAGATCGACGAATTGTTCGGGCTCAAGATGGGCGCCGACGACTTCATCCGCAAACCCTTCTCGCAGCGCCTTCTGGTCGAGCGCGTCAAGGCCGTGCTGCGCCGCGCCGGCGCCCGCGAAACCGCCGCCAAGACGCCGAACCAGCAGACCCGTTCGCTGGAGCGCGGCCAGCTCGTCATGGACCAGGAGCGCCACACCTGCACCTGGAAGGGCCAGCCGGTGACGCTGACGGTGACCGAATTCCTTATCCTGCACTCGCTGGCGCAAAGGCCGGGCGTGGTGAAGAGCCGCGACGCGCTGATGGATTCGGCCTATGATGAACAGGTTTATGTCGACGACCGCACCATCGACAGCCACATCAAGCGGCTGCGCAAGAAGTTCAAGGCAGTGGACGAGGACTTCGAGATGATCGAGACGCTGTATGGCGTCGGCTACCGCTTCAAGGAAGCGTAAGGCGGCAACGGGGGCCGCAGGGCCATGGCCATGGAAGCAGAGCTGAAGAAGCCGGCGGGCGCCGCGAGACGCCCGGCCCGCCGTCTTTCGGTGCTGTCGCGCGTGACGGTGCCGATCCGCCGCTTCCTCGGCCATCACTTCTTCTCCAGCCTCACCAGGCGCATCCTGTTCGTCAACCTGGCCGGCCTCGCGGTGATGGTGACGGGCATCCTCTACCTCAACACCTTCCGCGACGGCCTCATCGACGCGCGTGTCGAAAGCCTGATGACGCAGGGCGAGATCATCGCCAGCGCCATCGCCTCCTCGGCCACGATCGAGACGGATTCGATCAGCATCGACCCGGAAAAGCTGCTGGAACTCCAGGCCGGCGAGAGCCTGGCGCCGAGTTCCGACCAGCTCGACAACCTCGATTTCCCGATCAATCCCGAGCGCGTCGCGCCGCTGCTGCGCCGGCTGATCTCGCCGACCAAGACCCGCGCCCGCGTCTACGACCGCGACGCGGTGCTGCTGCTCGATTCGCGCCGGCTCTATTCGCGCGGCCAGATCCTGCGCTACGACCTGCCGGCGATAGACGGGGACCAGCCGAACATATTGGAGCGGGTGGAGAAGTTCGTCTTCGACCTGTTCCGCAACCGCGACCTGCCGATCTACCACGAGCAGCCGGGCGGCAATGGCGCGGCCTATCCCGAGGTGATGAAGGCGTTGACCGGCAGCCCCTCGACCATCGTGCGCATTTCGGAGAAGGGCGAGCAGGTGGTGTCGGTGGCGGTGCCGATCCAGCGGTTCCGCGCCGTGCTCGGCGTGCTGATGTTGTCCACCGAAGGCGACATCGACAAGATCGTCGCGGCGGAACGCAAGGCGATCCTGCGCGTGTTCGGCATCGCGGCGCTGGTGACGGCGCTGATGTCGCTGCTTCTGGCCTCGACCATCGCCAATCCGCTGCGCCGGCTGGCGGCGGCGGCCGTGCGGGTGCGGCGCGGCGTCAAGAGCCGCGAGGAAATTCCGGATTTCTCCGACCGGCAGGACGAGATCGGCAACCTTTCCATTGCGGTGCGCGACATGACCAATGCGCTCTATGCCCGCATCGAGGCCATCGAGAGTTTCGCGGCCGATGTCAGCCATGAGCTGAAGAACCCGCTGACCTCGCTGCGCAGCGCGGTGGAGACGCTGCCGCTGGCCAAGTCGGACTCCTCGCGCGCCCGGCTGATGGAGGTCATCCAGCATGACGTGCGCCGGCTCGACCGGCTCATCACCGACATTTCCGACGCCTCGCGTCTCGACGCGGAGCTCGCCCGCGAGGATGCCTCCGGCGTCGACCTCAAGAAATTCCTCACCGACCTCGTGGCGGTGTCGCGCGAGGCCTCGCGGCACAAGAAGCCGGTCGACATCCAGCTCCATATCGCGGCGCAGCCACAGGGGGCCAAGGGCTATCGCGTCAGCGGCCATGAGCTGCGGCTGGGGCAGGTCATCACCAACCTGATCGAGAACGCGCGCTCCTTCGTGCCGGACGACCACGGCGTCATTACGATTTCCCTGGAGCGGTCGGGCAATTCGCACATCATCACCATCGACGATAACGGGCCGGGCATCCGTGCCGATGCGGTCGAGCGCATCTTCGAGCGCTTCTATACCGACCGTCCGTCCGGCGAGGCGTTCGGCCAGAATTCCGGCCTCGGCCTGTCGATCAGCCGCCAGATCATCGAGGCGCATGGCGGCACGCTGACGGCGGAGAACATTCCCGGCGGCAAGCCGGGAGAGGCGCGCGGCGCGCGCTTCACCATCACCTTGCCGGTGGAGCCGTGAGCGCTTCCGGCCCCGCCGCCGGCCGCACCAACATCCACGCCACCGCTGTCCTGGCCGGCGATCGCGGCATCCTGATCACCGGACCGTCGGGTGCCGGCAAGAGCACCCTGGCAATCGCCCTGATCGGGCGCCTGCGCGCCGGCGGGCGCTTTGCCCGGCTGGTGGCCGACGATCAGCTTTTCGTGAGCGGTCATGGCGGACGGCTGGTCTGCCATGCGCCGCCCGCCATCAGCGGCCTGGTCGAGGTGTTCGGCCTCGGCCCGCGCGAACTGGCAAGCGAGCCCGCCGCCGTCATCGACCTGGTCGGACGGCTGGTGCCGGCCGGCGCGGTGGCGCGCATGCAGGAGGAGGCGAGCGAGGTCATCGCCGACTGCCGGGTGCCGCGCATCGACCTGCCGGCCGGGGATGTGATTTCGGCCGCGCAAATGCTTATATCGTGGCTGAGACTGCCGCCTTTCAGCGGAAATTGATGCTGCGGTGCGGCAAAATGGCTCGCTATGGTGCACTTTAGGGCTTGTCAACGCGCCGCGTCTCGACAAGATAGCGCACCCAACGCCGCCGGGGTGGCGAGTATAAAAAGCGCTTGTGAAGGGGCCATGACGGGAGCCATCCAACGATGATCGGACTCGTGCTCGTCACGCACGGTCGACTGGCTGACGAGTTCCGCAACGCGCTGGAACATGTCGTCGGCCCGCAGGACCATTTGGCGACCGTGGCCATCGGCCCCGATGACGATATGGAACAGCGCCGCCGCGACATCGTCGGGGCCGTTGCCGAGGTGGACACGGGCGCCGGCGTCATTGTGCTGACCGACATGTTCGGGGGCACGCCCTCCAACCTTGCCATCTCGGTAATGGAGGCCGGCCGCACCGAGGTGATCGCCGGCATGAACCTGCCGATGCTGATCAAGCTGTCGAGCGTGCGCAAGAACGACGACATGCCCGTGGCGCTGGAGGAGGCGCAGGCGGCCGGGCGCAAATACATCAACGTTGCCAGTCAACTGTTGGCCAGCAAATGAGCGGCGGACTGGACGACATGGAAGAACTGGCGCGCGAGGTGGAGATCGTCAACCAGCGCGGCCTGCATGCCCGGGCCTCTGCCAAGTTCGTCCAGATGGTCAGCGGGTTCGACGCCGTCGTCTCGGTCGAGAAGGACGGCATGCGCGTCGGCGGCACCTCGATCATGGGCCTGATGATGCTCGCCGCCAGCCCCGGCTGCTCGATCCGGGTGCTCGCCAGCGGCCCCGACGCGGAAGCCGCGCTCGACGCGCTGGTGGAGCTGATTTCCAACCGCTTCGGCGAGGAAGTCTAGAGCGCGTCGCGATCTTCCAGGTTCGCTCCGTGCCGGTTGATAACGTAACCCGATCCCCATCATAATTCCGGAAGCCGCAGCGAAACGAAAGCTGTCCGGGGTCCATTCCGTGACTTTGAAGGTTCCGGCATGGATTCCCGACACTCTCCGCTCCCTGCGGTCGCTCCAAGGTCGAGAATCCATCCCGAAACCTTGCCGAGGATGGAAAAAGCGGTGGCCAAGCCGTAAGGCTACGTCTCCCGCCTTTGGGGATGATAGGCAGGACAGAATCTGAAGGGCTCCGGCGAAGGCAGGTCGCGCCTCAGGGCTCCAGCTCGACATCCCAGTAGAGAAAGTCCATCCAGCTTTCATGCAGATGGTTGGGCGGGAACAGCCGGCCGTTGTTGTGAAGGTCCTGGACGGTGGGGCGGTAGGGCTTCTGCTGCGGCCACATCCGGGCCTGCGACGGAAGCATGCCCCCCTTGCGCAAATTGCAGTGGGAACAGGCGGCGACTATGTTCTCCCACGTCGTCGTGCCGCCACAACGACGTGGGATCACGTGGTCGAAGGTGAGATCCTCTGCCGTGTTGCAATACTGGCAGCGGAAACGGTCGCGCAGGAACACGTTGAAGCGGGTGAAGGCGGGATAGCGCGACGGCTTCACATAGGTCTTGAGGCTGACCACGCTCGGCAGCTTCATGGTGAAGCTGGGCGACGAGATCGCATGCTCGTATTCGGCGACGATGTTGACGCGGTCGAGGAACACGGCCTTGATGGCGTCCTGCCACGACCACAGCGACAGGGGGTAATAGCTGAGCGGGCGATAGTCCGCGTTCAGCACCAGTGCGGGAAGCCCATCCGGGGATACGGCGACCGTCACTTGCCCAGTCTCCTTTCCGTCTGCTCGACGCCGCGGATACTGTACGCCTCCCATGACAGGGATGTGAAGCGGATTGTGAGGCCGCAAACCCCTCAAACACGCGTGTTTGAAGCGTTTTCTTGAGGCTTCAGGTCGGCGGCGCGGCCTCGCGGCCCCGCAACTCGCGATAGTAGGCCCAGAACAGGCGCGCCGCGACGCCTCGCCATGGGCGCCATGATTCGGCCAGACGCAGAAGTTCCTTCTCGGGGGGGCGCGGGTCGATGGCCAGCGCATGGCCGACGGCGGTTTGCAGCGCCACGTCGCTGGCCGGAAAGATGTCGGGATGGCCGGCGGCAAACAAAAGGTAGCAATCGGCCGTCCAGGTGCCGATGCCTGGAATGGCGGTGAGCAGCCGGTGGGCCTCGCCGGCATCGAGCTGGCAGAGCCCGTCGAGGTCGAGTCCCTGCGCCACCGCGGCGGCCGCGGCGAGCAGGCCACGCTGCTTGGGACGCGACAGGCCGGCGGTGCGGAAGGTGTCCTCGCCGGCTTCCAGAACGGCCTGCGGCGTCAGCGGATCGAGTAGTCCGGTCAGGCGGCCGAAGATGGCGTCGGCGCTGGCGCGCGAAACCTGCTGCGACACCAATATCGAGGCGAGGCTGCGAAAGCCCGGCTCGGAAAGGCGCAGCGGCACCTCGCCGGCCTTCGTCCTGACCGTGGCGAGGCGCGGGTCGAGCGTGCACAGCGCGTCGAGGCCGAGCGCGATATGGTCAGTCGTTTCGATGCGTTGCATATGCCGTCGATGCCCTGCCAGGGTGGCTTGTGTCCGGTGATGGCCGAGAGTAGCAATCGCCGCAAGAGCCGAACAACCCGATTGCCGCCACCAGATGACAGGATCGACCTTCCGCTTCGCGCCGAGCCCCAATGGCGAGCTGCATCTGGGCCATGCCCTGTCGGTATTGCTCAACAGCGATCTGGCGAAGGCCGGTGACGACAGGCTGCTTCTGCGCATCGAGGACATCGACCTTACCCGCTGCACGCCTGAATATGAGGCCGGCATCCATGAGGACCTGCGCTGGTTGGGCATCGGGTGGGAAGAGCCCGTGCGGCGCCAGTCCGAGCATTTCGAGGACTATGCGCAGGCATTGGCGCGGCTCATTGAGGAAGAACTGGTCTACCCGGCCTTCATGAGTCGGGGCGAGATCAGGGCCTTCATTGCCGGTCAGGACAAGGCGGGGCGGGACTGGCCGCGCGATCCGGACGGCGCGCCGCTCTATCCGGGGCTCGACAAGTCGCTGGGAACGGCGGAAAGGCAGCGGCGCATCGGGGACGGCCAACCCTTCGCCTGGCGGCTGGACGTGGCGGCGGCACTGGCGCGTCTTGACCTGTCGCCGGGCCGCCCTCTGGAATGGCGGGAGTATGACGACGACGATCTTGGGCGGTTCCGAACGGTTGCGGCCGATCCTTCCGCCTGGGGCGACGTCATTCTGGCGCGGCGGGAAATCCCGACCAGCTATCACCTGTCCGTCGTCGTCGACGATGCCTTGCAGGGCGTGACCCATGTGGTGCGGGGCCGCGACCTCTACCATGCCACCGCGATCCAGCGCCTGTTGCAGGAACTGCTCCGCCTGCCGGCGCCGGCCTATCGCCATCACCGCCTGATCCTCGATGCGGAAGGGCGCAAGCTGTCGAAGAGCCTCGGGCACACCGGGCTTGCGGCGCTGCGCGCCGACGGAAAAACACCCGGCGACATCAGGCGACTCGTCGGCCTGTGAGCCGATGGCCCACCGGTTTTCCTTTGCCTGTCCGGTCCGGGGGCATTAAGGCATGCGGCCTGACTACGGGCGACCCTCCCGCCCGGCTGAAAGGTTCATGATGAAGCGGTTCATTCCCCCACTCTTCGTCGTCCTGTGGGCGACCGGCTTCATCGGTGCGCGCTACGCCATGCCGTGGGCCGAACCATTCACCTTCCTGAGCGGACGCTTCGTCATCGCGGCGGCCCTCTTTGCGCTCCTGCTGCTCGTGCTGGGCTCGCAAAGACTGCCGCGCAACACCGTGCTGCACGCCATCGGGGCCGGGGCGCTGATGCACGGCGTCTATCTGGGCGGGGTGTTCTGGGCGATCCACAAGGGCATGCCAGCCGGACTTTCGGCGCTGGTCGTCGGCCTGCAACCGCTGATCACGGCGGTGATGGCGGGGCAGGTGCTCGGCGAGAAAATCCTGCCGCGCCACTGGCTGGGCCTTGCCATCGGGCTGGTCGGGGTGGTCACCGTGCTGTGGCCGAAGCTCGGGGTCGCCGGCAGCGGCATCACCGCCGCCACGCTGGAGGCATCGGTGCTTGCCGTCGTCGCCATCAGCGCTGGCACGATCTGGCAGAAGCGCCACGGCTCCGGCAGCGATCTGGTGGCGGGCACGTTCTGGCAATATGTCGGCGGCGCGGCGGTGGCGGTGCCGGCCTCGCTGCTGTTCGAGACGCGGGCCGTGGTGCTCAACGGCGAACTCGTCTTTGCCATGGCCTGGCTGGTGCTGGTGCTTTCGGTGGGCGCGATCTTCCTGCTGATGATCCTGATCCGCGACGGCGAGATGGCGAAGGTCGGCTCGCTGTTCTACCTGGTGCCGGCGGTGACCGCGCTGATGGCATGGGCGCTGTTCGGCGAGAGCCTGACGCCGGTGCAGATCGTCGGCATGGCCGTCACCACGCTCGGCGTCGGGCTGGCCACGGCCCGCGCGCCAGGCCTTCAGGCGCCGACGCGGGCGCGCGCTTCCAGATAGCGGCTGATGGCGGCGTTCAGTTCTCCGCCGAGGATGAAGATCGCCGAGATGATGTAGAGGAAGACGACGGCGATCATGATCGAGGCCAGCCCCGCATAGGTCGAGGCATAGGAGGAGAAATTGTCGATATAGGTGCCGAACACCACCGAACCGACCAGCCAGGCGACGAGGGTGAAGCCGATGCCGGGCAGGATCGACAGCAGGCTGCGGCGCCCGGCAGGCAGCCAGAAATGCACCGCGAACAGCCCGCCGATGATCACCGTGGCGGCGATGGCGTAACGCCAGAAGGTGATTGTGCCCATATAGGGGCCGATCCATTCCAGCCGTGCTTCGGCAAGGCGGGCGATCAGCGGCGCGAACACCAGAAGCACGCTGATGGCGAAGAAGACGGCCGACCCGATCAGCACGAAGACGAGGCTCTGCACCCGGCGGTGGATGATGCCGCGGTTCTCCGTCACCCGGTAGGCGCGGTTGAGCGAGGTGCGCAGCGCCTCGATGCCGTTGGAGGCGAAGAAGGCGGCGAGCAGGACGCCGTAGGTGAGCAGGTCGGTGCGCTGCACCGTGAGCACGTTCAGCACTTCGCGCGCGATGGGCTGGGCGATCTGTTCGGGCCATGTGTCGAACACCAGATGCACCGCGGTATCGGCGAAAGCCTGGGCGCCGAGGAAGGACGCCAGCGTGGTGGCGAAGATCAGGAACGGGAACAGCGCCATCAATGCCGAGATGGCCAGATGACTGGCCATGGCCCAGCCGTCATCATAGTTGAAATGCCCGAGCGCGTCATAAAGAACACGTTTGACGGCTACGATCCTGCGTAACAATGGCCCGTCCCGTGATTGAATCGAGGCCGCGAATATGGGAAGGGTTGGCCCCGAAAGACAAGCCCCAGGGAAGAATGACCGGTCCTGCAGCACAGTCGCCCACAATCATTGTGACCGGGGCATCGTCGGGCATCGGCGCCCATTGCGCCCGCGCTCTCAAGGCGGACGGCTGGCGGGTTTTCGCCACGGCGCGCAAGGATCAGGACATCGAAGCGCTGCGAAACGAGGGTTTCGAGGCGTTCTATCTCGACTATCGCGAGCCCGAGTCGATCGAGGCGCTGGTGGCGGCGGTGATGGAGCGGACCGGCGGCCGGCTCGATGCGCTCTACAACAACGGCGCCCATGCGCAGGCCGGCGCGGTCGAGGACCTGCCGGTGGAGGCGCTGCGCGAGCAGTTCGAGGCCAACGTCTTCGGCTGGCATGACCTTACCCGCCGCGTCCTGCCCGCCATGCGGGCGCAGGGCAATGGAAGGCTGGTGCACTGCTCGTCAATCCTCGGCCTGATGCCGGCGCGTTTGCGGGGTGCCTATTGCGCGTCCAAGCATGCGGTGGAAGGCCTGATGCTGGCTCTGCGCCAGGAACTGGAGGGCAGCGGCATCCATGTCTCGCTGATCGAGCCGGGACCGGTGCGCTCCAATATCCACCGCAACGGCATGACTTGGTTCCTGAAGCATGTCGATTACGGCAATTCGCACTATCGGGACGACTACCGGGCCCAGCTCGAGCAGGTGCGCGAGGCCAACGACAAGGTGCGGGCCGACCCGGCGGTCGTCTACCGGGCGCTCCACCATGCGCTTGTGTCGCGGCGCCCGCGGCCACACTATGTGGTAACGGTGCCGGCCAGGATCGGGGTGCTGATGAAGCGCCTGCTTCCTGCGGGCGTGCTCTACCGCATCCTTTCCCGAACCGCCTGACAGAAGACAAACCGGACATATTCCCATGGCAACCGTATTCAACGTCATCGCCGTCATCTTCATGTTTGCCGTGGTCGTGGTTCTGGTCCGCGGTCTCGTCAACATGATGCGCGGCGGTTCGGGCAACACTTCCAACAAGCTGATGCAGGCGCGCGTCATGCTTCAGTTCGTGGCGCTGGTGTTTCTCCTGCTCGCACTCTATCTGACCGGCAGGTAAGGGATCGGGAGGGTTTCATGGTCCGGCTGAACAAGATCTACACCCGCACCGGCGACGGCGGCACCACCGGGCTCGGCACCGGGGAGCGGCGGCTGAAATGCGACCAGCGGGTGGAAGCCTTCGGCGCGGTCGACGAGGCCAACGCCTGCATCGGGCTCGCCCGGGTGCACACGGGCGCGGCCCATGCCGAGATCGACGCCATGCTCGGCCGCATCCAGAACGATCTGTTCGACCTCGGGGCCGATCTTGCGACGCCGGACACCGGCAAGAAGCTGGACTACGAGCCGCTGCGCATCGTCGCCTCACAGGTGACGCGGGTGGAGCAGGACATCGACCTCCTCAACAAGAACCTGTCGCCGCTGCGCTCCTTCGTGCTGAATGGCGGCACGCCGGCTGCGGCCGCGCTGCATCTGGCCCGCACGGTGGCCCGCCGGGCCGAGCGCGAGATGGTGGCACTGGCGCAGCAGGAAGGCGAGCACGTCAATCCGGAAGGCATCCGCTACATCAATCGCGTGTCGGACCTGCTGTTCGTGGCGGCGCGGGCGGTCAATGACAACGGAAATGCCGATGTGTTATGGGTGCCGGGCAAGAACCGCTGAGCGATTTCTCTGAGCCCGTGCCGGCAGGAGCCCCATGTTCATTCCGCTGCATGACGCCAACAGCCTGCACCACATCAAGCTCCAATATGTCACGATCGGCCTGATCGCGCTCAACGTCATCGTCTATTGCACCACGCGGCTGGCCGGCGAGGACTTCTCCAACGCCGCCATGCTCGGCCTCGGCTTCATCCCCTCGGTGATCTACGACAACGCCGAGCTCGCACCGCAATTCGTTGTGGTGCCGGAGCAGTGGAGCTACCTCACCTATTCGTTCCTGCACCTCGATATCCTGCATCTGGGCGGCAACATGCTGTTCCTGTGGGTGTTCGGCGACAATGTCGAGGACGCGATGGGGCATTTGCGCTTCCTTGCCTTCTATCTGCTGTGCGCGGCAGCGGGCGCCTTCGTGCACGGGATGGTGGCGCCGGAATCGCAGGCGCCGCTGATCGGTGCCTCGGGCGCCGTGGCCGGGGTCGTCGCCGCCTATCTGCTGCTGCACCCCCGGGTGAAGGTGTGGATTCTCGCCTTCGGCCGCATTCCGCTGCGTGTGCCGGCCTACCTCGCGCTGGCTGCCTGGATCGCCCTGCAATTCGTCATGTTCCTCGGCTTTGCCGAGGACCAGATTTCCTGGGCCTGCCATGTTGGGGGTATTATTGCGGGGGCGGTGCTCCTCCTGGTTTTCAAGCGCCGCGACGTGCCCCTGTTCGACCGGGAGGTGGTTCTGCCGCGCAGCGTGGCGGTGGAACAGAAGAGCGCGCTCGAACCCGTGGACAAGGAACCGGCGCCGCGCTGGGGCAGGCAATAGGATTGCGGCAATTCAAACGATTTTGTTTGCACTGCACATATTGACGGGTCTGGAGCCCCAAACTACGGTTCCGGCCGCCTGGGGAAGCCCCTCCGCCACTACAGGCGCCGAATACCACGACATGGCGCTGGAAAATGTCGGCTTTGGACAATTTTGACAGGGAAAGCGCTGCTATTGCGCATCCAAGGAAATCTCGAGAGGTGAGTTAGCGATGAAAGTTCTCGTGCCCGTGAAGCGGGTTGTGGATGCGAATGTGAAGGTTCGGGTGAAGGGCGACGGCTCGGGTGTTGAGCTTGCCAATGTGAAGATGGCGATGAACCCGTTCGACGAGATTTCGGTGGAGGAGGCGATCCGCCTGAAGGAAGCGGGCAAGGTCGAGGAGATCGTGGTGGTATCGATCGGGCCTCAGCAGGCGCAGGAGACCTTGCGCACGGCGCTGGCCATGGGCGCCGACCGCGCCATCCTGGTCAAGGTGGACGAGGCGGTGGAGCCGCTGGGCGTGGCCAAGGTGCTGAAAGGGGTGGTCGAGGCCGAAGAGCCGGGCCTGGTGATCCTCGGCAAGCAGGCGATCGACGACGATTCCAACCAGACCGGCCAGATGCTGGCCGCCCTTCTGGGCTGGGCCCAGGGCACCTTCGCCTCGAAGGTGGAGATCGACGGCGACAAGGCGAGGGTGACGCGCGAGGTCGACGGCGGCCTGCAGACGGTGGAGTTGAAGCTGCCGGCGATCGTGACCACGGACCTGCGCCTCAACGAGCCGCGCTATGCGTCGCTGCCCAACATCATGAAGGCCAAGAAGAAGCCGCTGGACGAGAAGAGCCCGGCCGATTTCGGCGCCGACGTCGCCCCGCGCC
>WPCJ01373983.1_pt1 | contig 16540 bp, 13 predicted proteins | sample 5399831 | NCBI WGS metagenome assembly WPCJ01 (sample SAMN12869470, study PRJNA574797) | sludge metagenome | isolation source: wastewater treatment of pH10 | place: China:Beijing | collected 2019-05-20 | reverse complement strand
CGCGCCGGCGAGAGCGCGGATTTCGAGTTGGAGGCGTGCGATGACACGGGTCGTCTCGGTCTTCCTGCCGAGCTGGTCGATCGATCGGTTCCGGCGGATGGCTGGCGACGCGGCGCCTCCGCCTGAGGTTCCGCTCGCCCTGATCGCGCGCGACGGTAACAGGAAGGCGGTGCAGGCGGCGAATGCCGCGGCGCTCGCCGCCGGGCTTCGCGTCGGCATGCCCGCCACAAAGGCGCAGGCGCTCGTGCCTGGCCTGCTGATCGAGGAAGCGAATCTCGCCGCGGACGCACATGAGCTGGAACGGCTCGCGATCTGGCTGCACCAGCGCGTCGCTCCGATCGTCGCGCCGGATCCGCCTCATGGCATCGTGATCGACACGACGGGAGCCGACCATCTCCATGGTGGAGAAGCGGACATGCTGGAAGCCATCGTCGGCCGCTTGGCGATGTCGGGCGTCGAGGCCAGGGCCGCGATCGCCGATAGCTGGGGCGCTGCCCACGCGTTGGCACGGTACGTCTCTCGGCCGACCATCGTGACGTCGGTTGGGCACGGGGCGCAGCCACTTCTGCCGCTCCCGCTGGAATGCCTGCGGCTGCCAGCGCAGATTTCCGCCGACCTGCGCGTTCTCGGCTTCGAGACGGCTGGCGACATCATCGCTCAGCCTCGCTCCCCGCTCACCCTGCGGTTCGGGCCGGAGGTCGCCCTTCGGTTGGCCCAGGCGCTCGGGGAGGTCGCCGAGCCGATAGCCGCAATTCGGCCTCCGGACCTGATCGACGTCCGCCGGGCTTTCGCCGAACCGATCGGCGCGCCGGAGACGATCGCCCGCTACGTCGGCAAGCTCGTCGAGCAGCTCTGCGAACGCCTCGAACGGCGCGGGCTCGGTGCGCGTCGGCTCGACCTCGTCTGTCACCGCGTCGATAGCGGTCTCCAAACGGTCCGGGTCGGGCTCGCCCGCCCGGTCTGCGAGGGTCGGCGCCTGACGCGCTTGCTGTGCGAGAAAATCGAGACGATCGAGCCCGGCTTCGGCATCGAGATCATGACGCTGGCGGCGACGCTGGCCGAGCCCCTCGAACGAAGGCAAGCGGTCAGTTCCCTGGTCGAGGAGCGCGACGTCGACGTATCCGCACTGGTCGACATCCTTGCGAACCGCGTCGGCGAGCGCGCGGTCTATCGCCTGACGCCGGTCGCGAGCGATGTGCCCGAACGCTCCGTCCGCCGCATCGCGGCGCTGACCGAGGAGACGGGCGCTGCCTGGCCTGGTCACTGGCCGCGGCCTGCAAGGTTACTGGCGCGGCCCGAGCCGGTCGAGACCTTGGCGCTGCTGCCGGATCGTGCGCCAGCCTGGTTCAGCTGGCGCGGCATCCGCCGGCGTGTCCGTCGCGCCGATGGGCCGGAGCGCGTCTTCGGCGAATGGTGGAAGCGCGAGGCGGAGATGGCGGCCGTTCGCGACTACTTCCGGGTCGAGGACGATGCCGGCGAGCGCTATTGGCTTTACCGCGCCGGCGACGGCGAGGACGTCGCGACCGGGTCGCATCGCTGGTTCATGCACGGCGTCTTCGGATGAGCGCCCGCTACGCAGAGCTCCAGGTCACCAGCCATTTCAGCTTCCTGCGCGGCGCCTCCTCGGCCGAGGAGCTCTTCGCCCAGGCTGCGCTGCTTGGCATCGAGGCGCTCGCCGTCGCGGACAGGAATTCCCTGGCGGGAATCGTCCGAGCCCACGAGGCGGCCAAGTCCACGGGTGTAAGGTTGATCGTCGGCTGCCGCCTCGACCTCGCCGACGGAACGTCGCTTCTGGTCTACCCAACCGACCGTCCGGCCTATTCCCGACTTTGCAGGCTGCTCTCGATCGGCAAGAGGCGTGGCGGCAAGGGGCGCTGCCATCTCGAATGGTCGGATGTGACCGCATATGCGGAAGGGCTGGTCGCGGTGCTCGTGCCGGACCTCGCCGACGAGGACTGCGCGTTTCGCCTGCGCCGGCTCCGGGAAGGGTTCGGCGATCGAGCCTATCTCGCGCTGTCGTTGCGGCGAAGGCCCAACGACCACCTCCGGCTCCACGAGCTGTCGAACCTCGCGACCCGCATGCGCGTGCCGACCGTGGTGACCAACGACGTGCTCTTCCACGAGCCGGCACGGCGGATCCTTCAGGACGTCGTTACCTGCATCCGGCACACCGTCACGATCGACGCGCTCGGCGACCGCCGCGAGCGCCACGCGGACCGCTACCTGAAGCCGCCCGAGGAGATGCACCGGCTGTTCTCGTGCTATCCCGAGGCCTTGGCCCGTACAGTTCAAATCGCGGATCGCTGCCGCTTCTCTCTCGACGAACTCGCCTATCAGTACCCGGAGGAGCGCGACGATCCCACTCTGACACCGCAGGAGACCTTGGCCAAGCTGACGTGGGAGGGCGCGGCGCTGCGTTATCCCGAGGGCCTTTCGGACGGCGTCCGGGCGAGCCTGAACCATGAGCTGACGTTGATCGAGCGGTTGGGTTACGCGCCGTATTTCCTGACGGTGAACTCCATCGTCCGCTTCGCCCGCTCACGGGACATCCTCTGTCAGGGGCGGGGCTCGGCCGCGAACTCAGCCGTCTGCTTCGTCCTGGGGATCACCTCGATCGATCCGGGCCGCAACGACCTGCTGTTCGAGCGCTTCGTCTCCGAGGAGCGCCGTGAGCCTCCCGACATCGACGTCGATTTCGAGCACGAACGGCGCGAGATCGTCATGCAGTGGGTGTTCGACACATATGGCCGAGATCACGCGGCCCTGTGCTCGACCGTCATCCGCTATCGGACCAAAGGTGCGTTGCGCGACGTCGGCAAGGCACTGGGCCTCCCCGATGACCTGATCGCGACGCTGTCCTCACAGGTCTGGGCCTGGTCCGAGGAAGGCGTCGAGAAGCGTCATGTCGAGGAACTCAACCTCAATCTGGCCGATCGCCGTCTTCGGTTGGCCCTCGATCTTGCCCGGCAGCTTCATGGTACCCCTCGGCACCTCTCGCAGCATCCCGGCGGTTTCGTCCTGACCCATGATCGGCTCGACGACCTTGTCCCGATCGAGCCGGCGGCCATGGCCGATCGCCAGGTCATCGAATGGGACAAGGACGATATCGACGCGCTGAAGTTCATGAAGGTCGACGTTCTCGCGCTCGGCATGCTGACCTGTATGAAGCGCGGCTTGGACATGCTCGCCGACCACAAGGGGGTCGCGCTCGACCTGGCCTCCATTCCCGCCGAGGACCCTCGGACCTACGCGATGATCCGGAAGGCCGACACGCTCGGCACCTTCCAGATCGAGAGCCGCGCCCAGATGTCGATGCTGCCTCGCCTGAAGCCGAGGACCTATTACGACCTCGTCGTCCAGGTCGCCATCGTCCGCCCCGGCCCTATCCAGGGCGATATGGTCCACCCCTATCTCCGCCGGCGCGAGGGGCGCGAGCCGGTGCACTATCCCAAGCCGGAACTGGAGAAGGTTCTCGGCAAGACGCTTGGGGTGCCGCTCTTTCAGGAGCAGGCGATGCGGGTCGCGATCGAATGCGCGGGATTCACGCCCGGCGAAGCCGACATGCTGCGGAAGAGCATGGCGACCTTCAAGTTCACCGGCGGGGTCTCCGCCTTTAAGGATAAGCTCGTCGCCGGCATGGTCGCCAACGGTTACGAAGCCGAGTTCGCCGAGCAGACATTCCGGCAGCTCGAAGGCTTCGGCTCCTATGGGTTCCCCGAAAGTCATGCGGCGTCATTCGCCTTGATCGCCTACGCCTCCGCTTGGCTGAAGTGCTGGCATCCGGACGTCTTCTGCGCGGCCCTCCTGAACAGCCAGCCCATGGGATTCTACGCCCCGGCCCAGATCGTGCGGGACGCCCGCGACCACGGCGTCGAGGTCCGACCCGTCTGCGCGAACGCCTCTCGCTGGGACTGCACGCTGGAGCCAACCGATGACGAGGCGCGGTTCGCCGTTCGTCTCGGGCTGCGGATGGTCAAGGGCCTTTCCAACGCCCACGCGGCAGCCATCGTAACGGCACGGGCCCGTCTGCCGTTCGAGACGATCGAGGATCTGTGGCGTCGTGCCCGCGTACCGGTGGCGGCGTTGGCGCAGATCGCCGAAGCCGATGGATTCCGGCCAAGTCTCGGCCTAGCGCGCCGCGACGCCATCTGGGCAATACGCATCCTGCGGGACGAACCGCTGCCACTGTTCTCTGCGGCTGCGGACAGACAGGCCGACGAAACGCCGGAGCCGTCGATCGCGCTCAGGCCGATGACGGCCGGCGGCGACGTCGTCGAGGACTACAGGCACGTAGGGCTGTCACTCCGTGAGCATCCGGTGTCGTTCCTGCGCCAGGATCTCCGCCGAAGGGGCATCGTCGGGTGCCAAGCCGCCATGGATGCCCGCGACGGGCGCTGGCTTGAAGCCGCCGGCATCGTGTTGGTGCGGCAGCGCCCCGGTTCGGCCAAGGGCGTCATGTTCATCACGCTTGAGGACGAGACCGGCATCGCCAACCTGGTGGTGTGGCCCAAGGTGTTTGAGCGCTTCCGGCGGACGATCCTGTCGGCGGGGATGATCGCCGTGCGCGGTCGCATTCAGCGCGAGGGCGAGGTCGTCCACCTCGTGGCGCAAGGCCTCACCGATCTTTCGGCCGATCTCGCCGGCGTCGGAAAGCGGGACCGGCCATTCCCGCTGCCTCACGGTCGCGGCGACGAATTCCACAGCGGCTCGCCGACGCCAGACCCTCGCGATCTCCCGCCGAAGGGCTTACGGACGCGGGACATCTACATCCGAGACCTGCATCTCGATACCATTAAGGTCAGGACGCGGGACTTCCGGTGATGACATCAACGTCCAGCGCTCAACCCGCGCAAAACGGGCTACTAGCGACATTGGGTTCGCGGTGCCAAGGACCGGTGCCCGAGGCGCGTTTTTGAGTGGGTACGGACCAGGATCCCGGACTTAGCTTCGCGGTCGCCTTACCGTGGTTCGACGCGATCCATCCAAGTGTCAAATCCCACCACGGCCTCGTGGTCAACCTCGTGGGGGGACACGATCAGCGCCAGTCCACCACTCTGCACAGGCACCCCGCGCTCGGCCAGGAAGAGGACAGCCTCGGTGTCGCTTCGGTCCCAGAGGACCCCGCCATGCTCCTTGGCATACTCGCGCAATTGGCTGAAGCTCTGCGCGCCGAGTCCGCGCGCAATGGCTTCGAGGGCATGGGTATGACGAGCCTCAGCGAAGACCGCGCGTACATCGCGCTTCATCCTCGCCATCGTCGTCTTGTCCAGCCTGATAAGCGCGTCCTGCACGGCACCCTCCGAATCTAATCACCGGCAAATGCTAGGATCGGATGGCGAGCGCGCAACCGCGGGATGTCGCGTGTCGCGGATTTTCACGCGTGTGTCGCGGATTTTCACATGAACCGGCGTTGTCAGCTCGCCTAACGCGATTATTAGTCGATTATTGGCGAGCTTCGGCCTGCTGGCATGGTCGCCGGCAAACTCGGGCGTGCCAGGCTGCCATCGGCAGCGACACGTTGGACATCGTCATGTCGTATCGGAAGAAAGTTTTGGAGCGCCTCGAGCAGGCTTCGGAGTTCCTGTCTTCGGGCGCAGTCGCTCGGATCCTCGAAGTCGACGCCGCGGCCTTCAACAAGCAGCGCAGCCGCGGCAGCGGACCGCCCTTCGAGCAGTTGCCGGGATGTCGCCCGGTCTACAGCCGCGACGTGCTCATCGAATGGGTCATGAGCGGCACGACCCATCGGCCCAAAGGGATGGATTGTTAGCGCTCATTCTCGTCCTTTGTCGCGCCCACGCGACTTCGGTGTAAGACGACGTCCCTGCTGCTCGAGGGAGGCGGCTGCAGCAAGCTCTCCGGCGACGCGCAGCGCCGACGCCGCACCGAAAGCCTTCTGGGCCCCCTTCGCCCAGCTTGCCACGGTGGACTTTTGAGCTTCCGAGCCACCCCGGTGAAGGGTTTGGAGACGCGCTATAATATCCGGCCCTAGAGTCCGGTGGACCGCCTGGGTCAGATCGGTGTTCCAGCCTTTCGACATATGATGCATAGCGATGCCGGCAAGGACGCGCTGCTCGCGCGGCACGCTGTCGAACTCGAATGTCGCTGGGGCCCGCTTCTCGGGCGGTGTATTGCCCGACCTGTCGGACTTTTCGGCCGGCGGCCGAAGCCGGGGCGCTTCGGCGCGAGCCTTGCTCCGGCGTGAGGCGATCAGCTTGTAGGCCTCATCGCGTCGCGCCATGGCTTGGGTGTTCAGCACGATTGCCGCGAGCGTCACCGCGCCGACCGCCATGGCGAAGCTGCCTCCGGCCAACAGGGCGCCGGAAGCAGCCAACCCAAAGGCCGCCTTGCGCGCCCTGGGTGACTGAAGAATGCGGGCCGTACGGAAGGCGCGGTCGATGCGACGCTGATGAAGCGACTGGGCGAGCCTCTCAGCTGCACGCGTTGCTGCGCGAAGCGCCCTGAGAGACATGCCTTCTTGGCCTTTCGGTTGCGCGTCTCGCTGGCGGCGCAACCTCGAAAAAAACGTGTCGACTTCGCCATCGACTACAGTCTCGAAGGCGCCGCGTCGGATTTCCCGGTCGGCAAGAGCCTCGGCCCGGCGGTGGGACGCGACGAGCCCGTCACGCACAACCTCGGCCAGAGGCCTTGCCTGAGCCCGCAGGCGCGCCAATTCATAGTTGTCGACGAGAGACGGCATAGCCATCCCGTTTAGGGTTCGCTGCAGCGAATAGGCCGCGCCCGACCGCAGATGGACCAGCATCAGCACGTCGCGCCGATCGCCGAGCGCGATCGCAAACTCACCCTTGCCGAGGGCGCGAGGAAGCGAGGGTGGCGCCCCTGTCGAAGCCAAGGCATTGGCAAGCCGACGCCGGAACTCCTTCGGTGGCATTTTGGTCCGGGCGCCCTGCTGCCTATCATTTTCGGAATCGCCGTTACGATTGCGGACAGGCTCGTAGCGAGAGAGGATGGCGGCCATCGCAACCTCGCCTCGCTCGGTTAAGGTCTCCTCGTTCTTCCGGATGCGAGGTCCAGGTATGATATCTTCCCCGAACTCGATTTCGAGAATCCGAGAAGCCAATTCGTCGGCCCTCCAGTTCAGCTTCGAGGGTAGGACCCGCCCGGTCGCCGGATTCACGGCCGCATAGAGCAGGTGAACGTGGGAGGGACGCTTGCCTTTGTAGTGGACGATGACTTTTCGCGGCTGGTCAGCCGGAATTCTGTGCTCGCGCTCCACGACCTCGAACATCCGCAGCATCCTTGCCTCGTCGAGCGCCAAGGACGGCGAGCATTTAATGTGTGCGACCCTGTTCTTCGCCCGCACGTTCGACGCGCCCAATGCGGAGAACATCTCCAACGCCAGATCGAGATCGGCTGGGCAGCCACGGTCGAGGTCGGTCCGGTCCACGACCCGCTCGTTGTTTTCGGCGTCCAGCAGATGCCGTACCCGACCCGGATCATCCCCGACGAAGTTGCAGCGGATGATCATGACCGGCGCCGCTTCAACGCCGCGATCACAGACGCCAGAGCCGCCTCAAGAGTGCATCGCAGACGGTCGAGATCATGGATCGCCTCCGCATGCTTGCCGCCAGCATTGAGACGTGCCGCGATCTGGTTGAGGTTGTTTCCCAGGCGTCCAAGGTCGCCAAGAAGCTGTCGCAGGATCGCGGCATTCGCAATGGCGCGGCGCACATGGTTCCGCTTCGCCACCATACCGAGGTCGCGGGCGACGATCCGGCGTGCGAGCTGACCGGCCGTGAGCCCCTGAGCGGCCGCCACCTCCATCAGCTTGGCTCTGTCGGCCGGCGGCAGCCGGAAGCTGACCGGTCTCGTGAGGTCTTTCGGTTCTTTGTTCCGGGTCGTCATCGACGAACCTTCCGTGCGTAGCGCGGACAGAATCCTGACTCGCCCTCCGAGGCGGCGGGGGTCCACGGGGGCAGCGCCCTCTGGCCAGCAGACATGTAACAAAGCGCGCTTTGTCTACATGTCGTCACTGGCCTAATATCGCCACTAAGCTCTATCTGAAAATAAACTTCATATAATCATATGATAATCGCGTTATTATCACTGTCATAATCGTCGCTATAAAACTGGCGATCATCAAGATATGAGGCGCAGATCCAACGCTTATAACGTGCCAATTGTCCGGTATGTCACAAAAGTCGCCGATGACTTGTTGATCGAGGACCGAAGCCCTGCCACCACTTTCCGTCGAAAGGAGGTGACAGATGACGGCCGCAGACAAGGTTCAAGACGCGGTCGCGCGGCTGGAGAGGATCAGCCCTGACCGGTGCAAGCGCCAGACCGTCAAGGACCAGATCCGGGTGATGATGCCGGCGATCGAGGCGGCGCGGCGTAGGGACATGCTCTGGAAGGAGATCCACGCCGAAATCCTGGCGGCAGGCATCCGGATCGAACCTCAGGTCTTGGCCAACTATGTCTGTGCGCTGCGTCGGGAAGTCCGCCCCACTTCCCTGAACGACGGAGCTGACGAGGACGAGCCCCCGCAAGACGTGGTCGTCGTTCGGCTCCCTCGCAGCGGCCCGCCCCAGGCTGGGAGTTCGTCGCCGCAGCCTGCCCGCGCGCGCACTGGCGAACCGCTCCGGAAATCAGAACCAACCGCCGCTGAGCGGGAGCCATCTCTCTCTCACGACGGCACGGCCCCGGGCTCGGGAGCGCAGCCCGAGCAGTATGTCGAAACCCTCAATGGCGACCGGCCGACCAAGGTGAGCCGCCCGAAATGAACCTGAAAGCGAAAGGAAAAGCATTATGAACCGAAACGGGAACAGGACCGGCAGCAAGCCGATCGGGAGCGGGTTTCCGCCCGTACTGATCATCGTGCTCGAAGGAAAGGGTGGTGTGGCCAAGAGCGTCACCGCCGACGCCGTGCACTACACCTTCGCCAGCCTGGGCTGCGCCACCCTCGCCGCCGAGAGCGATACGACGAATTCGATCATGAGCTCGATTCACGACGACGTTGTCTTCGTCAACGTCATGCGGCCGGGGTGGCACACGATCATCGGCGAGCACCTGCTGAAGATGGGCCAGCCCGGAGGCGCCGACGCCGTCGTCTTCGACACCGGCGCCCGCGACGATGTCCATGTTCGCGCGAGGCTCGACTACTTCGCCCATACCATGGCCCGTGTCGGCGGAAGGGTCCTCGTCATCCGACCCGTGACGACCTCGGGCTCCGCCCAGCGCAACGCGATCGACTTCGCGATGTCGACCGACGGCACCACGATCGCGACCGTCTTCATGCAGGTCAGGGCCCAGGGCCGCACGGAAGAGCATTTCGGCAGGTGGCAGAGCACCGGGAGCCTGAGGAAGGCGAAGCAGAGCGGCGCCGTCGACACCTGGATCGATGATCTCGGCGTCGAGGAGGCTGACGAGGCGGTCGCGCTCGGCCTGAGCTTCGCCGACGTCGCGGCCGAGAATTTCGCCAAAGCCGGGGAAGGCGCGGGCGAAGCGAGGGCGTATTTCGACGAGGCGAAGGTCCTTTGGTTCCAGGACTGGCTCGAGACGCAGAAGGCGCGTTGGCTCCCGGTCTTCCGGCAGGCGCTCGCGAACCGCAAGGTCGCCTCGCAGCACGTGGTTGAAACCGCGCCGTGATCGATCCGGCCCGCCGCAGGCAGCTGATCCGTGAGGTCGGGACCCGGCGCATCCTCGCCGCTCCTGACCTCACGGACACCTGGAGCCGCCGGCTCGCCGCCATGGTGAAGCCAGCCGCCGTCATTCGGGCTCTTGTGATCGCATCCGTCTCCATCGCCATTGCCGCCTGCGCCAGCTTAGCCGCCGGCTACAGTCTCACCGACCGCGACGGCACTCGCCTTTCTCGCCTCGTCGTCGATCTCGTGCCGGACGTTGCCATCCTGTCCGACGCCGATCTCCGGATCCGTTTCCGGGCGGCCGCACGGGCGATCACTTTCATCGACCAGGCGATTATGGCGAGGCCCGCCGACCCTGCTTCGCTGACCTGGTTCGAGCGCGTCTTCGGCAGGCCCGCACCGCAGGTTGATCCCGGTCGCGAGGCTGTCCTTATCGGCATCGTCGATCGGTTGGCCGCCTTGCCCGCCGATCAGCGCGCCGATGCCATCGAAAACATGATGCTGTGGGTCTCAATAGGCCAGAACCAGGAGGCGTGGAAAGTGATGAAGAGCCTCGCCGGGCTGCTTCCGGAAGCCCGCAAAGCCCTTCTCGCTGATGACTTTGGAGGGCTGCGTCAGGTCCTCACTTGGCTACACGAGCGGCAAGCAGACATCCCCACCTCCAAAAACCTTTCGGCAGCCGTCGAGCGCCATCGACTGGAGCTCGCCGACGAGAACAAGGCCCTTGAGGCTGTGAACCAGTCGCTGCGCCAGGGGGCCGAAGACATCCGCGGCCGCCGCTTCGCATGCCGACGCCAAACTTCAGAACTCGAGACCTGTCTCGGGCGAAAAGCACCCTGATGACCACCTTCCCAACCTCGAAAGGAAGTTCCGATGACCGACCTCGACCTCGACCTCGACAATGACACCATCCGCGACTTCGACGAGATGTGGTTTCACCACTCGAGTCAGCTCATCACGATGCGCAACATCTCGCCCAAGCGGGCCGCCGCAACGTCCCTGGCTCTCCTCCGCCGGATTTTCGCGGAGGACCAAGCCTTCGAGACCTGGCTTATCAAGAAGGGAATTCCTGTCTCCGCACCGAAGTAGATATTGAGGCTGGAATTGGAAACCCCGCGTGATGACATCACGCGGGGCTCGTCATGCCGCCGGTAGGCCGCCGTTTCGTCAGGTGAGGACCCCCTTGGAAATGACGGGCCAATCCGCTGTCTCACCGGCGGCCTGGCGTTGATCCTTGACGATCTCGGCGAGGCGTTCGGCCAGCACTGAACGATGTTTGAAATGCAGCCCGAAGAGCACCTCACCTAGGTGCGCGCTCGGATTCTCAAGGAGGCGCCCGCGATCAGACGCGAACTTCAGAATCCGCCACGGCTGCAGCTGCCCTGACGGCGCCGGCAGGATGTCGAACGATGATCCGAGCTGAAATCCGATGGGGTGGCGGTCCAACTCGTCCAAGAGAAGGGCGAGCATGCAGTTGACCAAGGTCAGCTCGATCTCCGTTCCCCCGTGGGTCCTTGCGGAGATGCAGGCGGTCACGCGGGTCTGGCCGGTGAAGAAGTGGGCGCTGTGGACTACCCATTCAACCGAGACAGGCTGGCCGCCCAGAATCGCAGCATTTATCCGCGGATCGACAAGGAGCAGCGGCCTCAGCAACGACTTGACGCGACGTACCGTGTCACGACCCGCAGCGGCAGTGGAGATCTCCGAGCTGGCCGACGGGCGCTGCGTCCGGTCGACGTACTGGGCCGTGAGCGAGTGTGGCTTGCGGTCCTCGCCGTCATCGGAGAGCCTCTTCGCCACGCGGTCTACCGTGTCGAAGATGGGGTGACGGAGCGTGTAGCGTACGGGCCAGACTTGGGATGCCGCGTTCTGGAGAGCCAAAAGCGCATCGTTGTCGTCGGCTGAGTATCCGCTCCATTGGAGCCACCCCGGCCGCTCGGCGCCGTCCATCATGGACGCGACCCAGAGCTGCCGAGGGCGCGGGTACTCTTGAGGTTCCTCGATCTGCTGAAGCTGCGACGCCACCATGTTCTATCTCCGTACGATGCCGCGGCGTGCGTGATTGGCAACGCGGCAGCAAGAATCACGATTAAGAACATATCACGAACACCACGGTCAGATCAGGCTCATGGTCAATTCGAGCGGCCACAGCGCGAGTAGTGGTTAATTCGAGATCAGATTAACTGTTCAAATTAGGCGCATAAATGACTGACCGGATCGAGCTAATATCTTGATTGTTTGTACTTAGAATTCCTCGTAATTTCTGCGTGCTCTGCCCCCTTCCGTTATCGGCAAGGGCGCGAGGGGAAAATGGGCTCTCTAGATGGTGAGGATGTCGTCGCCCGGCGACATCGAAATATGGGCAAGCCGCCTGGGTGGCGAAAGCGACGCAGGTCGATGTCCTCTCCCACGCCTTGAATGGCACCTAGGCCGGGCTTGGGATGACGTGGACACAAAAGGCGCACACGAGGACGATGGGCCTGATCGGCACAGATGCCATCCTCCCCTCGCGCCTCCTTTTACGTCGTCCTAGTCCGTCTCCGGCAACTGTGGACGGCATGGGCGCGAGGAGGGCGATGGGCCTCTCGATGAGGTGGACCAAGTGGGGCATCACCTTGAGACCATGTTCACCGGAGCGACCCTCTAGTACTGCTGTTTGCCTTTGGTTGAACTCGGAACAGGGTCCACTTGGTACACCTCTTGCTCGGACTTTCCTGCATGGTCGGAACACGTATCGTCCTTCCCTCGCGCTTTCGACTAGGCCGGCGGGGTGCGTCGCCGAGCGGGTCGATGACCGGCAGCGTCTAAAGTGAACTTGGCCCTTCACACGCGCACCGCCAAGCCTCGGTTGTTCGGGGGCATGCAGGAGGGGCGCTCTTCGCGCTCGAGGCGGCGACCGAAATACTTAAAAGTTTAGCTAGGTGAAAATCTGGCACACCCAAGGAATCCACCTTGCTCAGCTTCGATTCGTGGGAGATGGTACAAATCATGAACATGTGCCGCGAAGCAATTGCGTGGGAGTTATGTGATGTCGCGTGATCAGGATTTGGATGCCACCTACGTGGTCGTCGAGACCAGTTACTACCATGAGGGCCGCACAGGGCGCTCCCTTGCCAAGAGCCCGAACGGACGAGCCGTGGTGTTCGCTTCGCGCGACGAGGCCCAGGAACACGTCGACGACTATCTCGACGCGTCGGTGAGGTGCTTGAGCAGCCAAGAATGGCGTCCCTCGACCTTTGAGGTAAAGCCGGTTAGCCGGCTGCCCCAGTAACTCAGTTGGCAGCTTTAGTGGCTGGTCAAACTCTCCAATCCTCATGTCGGCGGTGCCGTCGCGACCGGCTAGATTGCCTACAAGTGATCTAGAAGAAGGACCTGAGGCGCGGCTGGCGTGCACTAGCTCCTTTCTTGTCGAGGCGATGGCGAGTGGCGCGCTTCGGGGAACTGGGCCTGAAAATCGTCGCGAACAGCCATACCGTGCTGAGCGGCGGCGACGCGGCTCTCGTGCTCGCCGGTTTCACCGATATCAGGGCCGCGCAAACTAGCGGCCTGCCCGGGGCTCGACTAGGCTGCGGCCATCGCCTGCGCGCCGCAAGGGCGCGCAGATCGTCCTGCTCGACCATTAGCCCAAGTTCGCGGCCGGCGCGGCGAAAGCGGGCGTTCGCTGCAGCTCTCCGGCCATACCCATTACGGTTTGATCGCCGGCTTCGATGGCTTCGTCGCGCTGTTCAACGGCGGCTTCGTCTCCGGCCACTACGGGCTCGGCACGATAAGACTCCATGTCAGCAACAAAAAGGCCTTGTGGCCCGGCTTTGCCATCCGCCTCGGCAAGCGATCGGAACTGAGGGTCATTTTCCTGCACAGCGCGAGAAAGGCATAATCCAAGCCATCCCGCCGAGATGATATTGGAGCCAACAGCCGGTGCCGCACGCCTTGTGACCGCCCAAGCGGCTAAGCCGAGGATGAACTCCCTTGTGAACCTGCGCGGCGCGCGTACACCGCAGATCAGTATAAGCGCCGCTAGAACTCGACAACCATCGCGTATTATTCAATTTGTTATGAATTTTTACTACTTTCGATATCCATGTCGGCGATCGGCAGTTGACGACCACTCAGTCTTGACGCAGCCTTATTTCACTGCCGGACGTTAGCTTCTTCAACCGGCTGATGCACTGTTGCCAACCGCAATGAATTGGGCGGGAAAGCGACTGGGGGTTACTCGACCAGCATCAGTTTGAAGCCGCGTGGATCAATGTGAGCTCACGAGCTTAAGTTGGTCGCAGAGTCATCATCGCTGTGTTGCGGGGCACAGCGGACATCACCCGCGACGGAGGAGCTGCGGGGTAACGATGGGCGACAGCTTCTCACAGCCTTAACAAGCTGGTCCGTTTATGGGGGATCGGAGAAAACCCCTGAGGCAGCGCGCTACTGTGCGTCGCGGCCGAAACGTCGCGGCCCCCGATCAAGCTGCAGGCGTCCTTTTCGCGATCTCTACTAACCTGACCTCGTCAGGCAATCGCGGTGCCTATATGACCACCAATATGCCGTCCCAAACCTCCCAGAAGAGGTTGGAAATCGAATTCGAACCGGCCGACTTGGCCGACGTGACCGACAAGGCGGTCACTGTCCTGAAAGCCAGGGATCAGGTCTTCTCCCAAGGTGGGCGCGTCGTCCAGGTCGCGACGGTACCGGTGGATGTTGGCGGGGGAAGTGCTACGCGCACTTTCCTGTCCCCCTCCACCGTATCGACCCTTCGTGACAGTGCTTCTAGGCACGTGATTTTCCGAAATCCGCCCACGATCATCAAAGGCAAAGACGGGCGTCAGAAGGTCGTTCAGGGGGCGGCGCTGCTGCCTCCGAAAGCGGTGATGGAAGCCCTCATCGGTCGCCAGGGTGCCGGGCTGAACCCCGTCATGATGGCGTCGGGTAGCCCTGTCTTCCGCAAGGATGGAACTGTGGCTCAGGCCAACGGCTACGATGCTTCCTCGGGGATCTACGTCCAGCTCGATGCGACGTATCCTGCGGTGCCCGAGAACCCGACCAAGGCCGACGCCTTGGTCGCCCTGGACCAGCTGAAGAAGCCGTTTCGCGAGTTCCCGTTCGTTGAGGCCGTCGACAGCGCCGTCGCCATCTCGGCGATCCTGACGGGGATGATCAGCTTCACCCTCCCGGCAAAGCCGGCTGTGGGAGTGAACTCCTATGTGCCAGGCACGGGTAAGACGAAGCTCGTGAACACGATCTCGATCATCGTCATCGGCGCCCCGCTTCCCCAGATCAACGCGGCCAAGGCGTCCGCAGAGACTGAGAAGCGGGTCGATGCCCTGCTTCTGGAGGGAAACCCGGCCATTGGCCTCGACAACATCTCCAGCAGCTTCGGGGACGATAAGCTGTGCACCTCTGTGACCTCCAGTCGCGTCAAGGTACGGCCTCTGGGTTCCAGCAACACGGTCACCGTGAGGAGCCCGCTGGTGTTCCTTAACGGCAACAACCTCCAGCCCAAGGGTGATTTCTGTCGGCGGATGCTCTGTTCCGTTCTCGACGCTCGGGTCGACGACCCGACCACGCGGGTCTTCGACTTCGATGCGGAGGCTGAGGCAGCTGCCAATCGTCCGGCGCTCGTCGTAGCCGCGTTGACGATCCTGCGAGCCTACGAGGTTGCAGGTAAGCCGGGAAGCGGGCTGGCGCCTGTCGGGTCGTTCGAAGAGTGGTCAAGGCGCGTCCGCGACGCACTCGTCTGGCTCGGCGAGCCCGATGTGGCGAGCACGATCAAGGAGGTCCGCGAGGGCGACCCGGAACGCAAGGCGCTTCAGGCCATGTTGATCGGTTGGCACCATGTCATCGGCTTGAAGAAGCTCAGGGCATCCGACGCAATCGCCGAAGCTCAGAAAGCCGTCGCTTTCGATCCGAAGGACGAGAAGGCCGCCGACCTGCTCGAGTTCATGGAGAGCGTGGCCGGCGAACCTGACCGCAGCATCTCGGTGATCAGGCTGGGAACCTATCTCTCCCGACATGTCCGAAGGAATGTCGCGGGCCGATGGATCCAGCGGTCAATGCTCAATGGATCTACCCGGTGGCAGCTCTGCTGCGACCCTCTCTGAAACAATTCGATTTGGAAAAAGGGGCCATTTCTGGCCCCTTTTTTCGTATGTTTACGAGCACCCAATCGGAATTTGTGCGAGGGAGGGATGTTTTCTGGAACGGCCGCCTGCGCTGTTCTTCACATTGCGGAGGTCCCGCCACCGCCCCCTCGACCTGGACGACGATATTGTCGCCCTTCTTGCCGCCTGCATCAGCAGGATGAAAGCGAACTAGCGTTTCTCCTTCACCCGAACGGTATCGCAGGGGGGGCTGGACGCAAAGATAGTACGGGAATCGGCCTCAACCCTTCTGACCAATGTTCCCAGGGTCATCGAAGGCAGCCCCCTTCGGGCAGCGCGGTGAAGCTCTTGGATTCCCGAACGTAGGTTGCAAGCCGGGCGAAATCCTGACTGGCGGCTGCTCTCCGCTGCCCGTGATCGCCGTCGTTCCGACGGCTTGTCCTCCGTATCGTCGGGACCGTGATGGATGGTCCCGACTTAAACGTTCTGGCGGTCTACGAGAACTAGATGGATCTTGGCTAGGGCCTATCCGGCCACCATCCCCAGCCGCTCGTCGCGACGGCGAAGCAGGTGCATCAGCGGCAGCGCCAGCAGGACCATCCAGGCCTTGCCGATTATCTGGCCGGAGAGATAGTCGAGGCTGCCGAAGGCGAGATGCAGGAAGACGATGCTGTCGACGACGAGGCCGATCAGGCTCGAGGCGATCACGGCCGTGACGAAGCGGCCCTTCTGCAGCGGCGTGTAGACGGCGAAGTCGGCGAGTTCCGAGAGCAGGAAGGCGGCGACCGAGGCGAGGATGATCGCCGGCGGCGCCAGGAAGCCCGAGATCGCGGCGCCGACGGC
>WPCJ01044895.1_pt1 | contig 16542 bp, 16 predicted proteins | sample 5399831 | NCBI WGS metagenome assembly WPCJ01 (sample SAMN12869470, study PRJNA574797) | sludge metagenome | isolation source: wastewater treatment of pH10 | place: China:Beijing | collected 2019-05-20 | reverse complement strand
CTCGAAGCGATAGAACGCATTGGGCAGGACAAAAGACACGACTGGGTGCTGCTCACCCGAGAAGTGAACTGAGCAAAGGCAGGACAATATGGCCGACATTTACGACGTTATTGTTATCGGCTCGGGCCCGGGTGGTTATGTCACCGCAATCCGCGCTGCGCAGCTTGGCCTCAAGACGGCTATCGTCGAGCGTGAACATCTGGGCGGAATCTGCCTCAACTGGGGCTGTATTCCCACCAAAGCGTTGTTGCGTTCGGCTGAGATCTTGCATTTTGGCGAACACGCCAAGGATTACGGTCTGAAGCTGGAAGGTACGATTACACCTGATGTGACGGCTGTGGTGCAGCGATCGCGCGGTGTTTCGGCCCGTCTTAACGGTGGTGTCGGCTTCCTGATGAAGAAGAACAAGATCGACGTGATCTGGGGTGAGGCGAAGCTCGTAAAGGCTGCCTCGGGCAGCAATCCGGTTGAGATTTCGGTCGGCAAGTCGTCAAAGCAGCCGATGCAACCGCAGAACCCTATCCCGAAGGGCGTTCTGGGCGAGGGGACCTACAAGGCGAAGCACGTCATTGTCGCTACTGGTGCACGTCCACGTTCTCTGCCGGGCATTGAGCCGGATGGTAAGCTGATCTGGACCTATTTCGAAGCAATGGTTCCACCGGAACTGCCGAAGTCCATGCTCGTGATGGGGTCGGGTGCGATCGGTATCGAATTCGCTTCTTTCTACAATGACATGGGCGTCGACGTGACGGTCGTGGAACTGATGCCGCAGATCATGCCGGTTGAAGACGCTGAGATTTCCGCATTCGCGCGCAAGCAGCTTGAAAAGCGTGGTCTGAAGATCATTACCGACGCCAAGGTTACCAAGGTCGAGAAGGGCGCAAACAATGTGACTGCCCATATCGAAACCAAGGACGGCAAAACTGAGAAATTGACCGTCGACCGTATGATCTCGGCGGTTGGCGTTCAGGGCAACATCGAAAATCTCGGCCTGGAAGCGCTCGGCGTCAAGACTGATCGCGGATGCATCGTCATTGATGGTTATGGCAAGACCAATGTTGCGGGCATCTATGCTATAGGTGACGTTGCCGGGCCGCCGATGCTGGCGCACAAGGCCGAGCATGAAGGCGTTATCTGCATCGAGAAGATTGCAGGACTTCCGAACGTTCACCCGCTCGACAAGAATATGATTCCGGGCTGCACCTATTGTAACCCGCAGGTCGCTTCCGTCGGTCTGACAGAAGCAAAAGCCAAGGAAAAGGGTTACGATATCCGCGTCGGTCGTTATTCGTTTGCCGCAAATGGCAAGGCGATTGCACTTGGAGAAGATCAAGGGCTGGTCAAGACCATCTTCGACAAGAAGACGGGACAGTTGCTCGGCGCCCATATGGTCGGCGCTGAGGTGACCGAGCTCATCCAGGGCTTCGTGATCGCCATGAATCTCGAAACGACCGAGGAAGAACTGATGCATTCGGTCTTCCCACACCCGACCCTTTCGGAAATGATGAAAGAAAGCGTTCTGGATGCGTATGGTCGCGTGCTGAATGCATAAGACGGAGAGACGCTCATTCCGCTGATCGAGAACGGAGGGCCATGGCGGCGTGCCGCCTGGCCCATCATCAAATGGTGTACCGTGGGAGGGCTGGTGCTGGGATTTGCAGCTGGCACCTTGAGTGTTCTTGGCGGCAACACCATATCGGTCAACGGAATGGCCATAACCGGCTGGTACGGTGTCTGGGCGCTTACATTGGCGCTCGGCACTGCGGGCTTGGTGTTTGGCTTGATATGGGCATTGGTTTTCCGGGCTCTCGGACTGGCGGCGCGGCGATGAGTAGCAAATCGCTCAAGTTGACAGGGTAGAGAGCAGGGATTAGGACCGAACCGAATTTGGAAGCATTTCATGGAAATGTTTCGGATAGGCAGGGAAAAGCATGGTTACAGTTCTCGATCTGGTGAACCAAGGCAAGCGTGAACGGCATCCCGAGAAGGCGCATCGTCCGGACAATGTTGTCCTGAAGAAGCCTGACTGGATTCGCGTCAAGGCTCCTGTCTCGCGCGGCTACAGTGAAACGCGCGATATTGTTCGTTCGAACAAGCTGGTCACGGTTTGCGAAGAAGCCGGTTGCCCGAACATTGGTGAGTGCTGGGAAAAGAAGCACGCGACCTTCATGATCATGGGCGAGATCTGCACACGCGCCTGCGCCTTCTGTAACGTCTCGACCGGTATTCCGACAGCGCTCGATCCGAACGAACCGGAGAATGTTGCCAAGGCCGTCAAGCAGATGGGATTGACGCATGTGGTCATCACATCGGTGGATCGCGACGACCTTGCCGATGGCGGCGCGCAGCATTTTGCACAGGTCATTCAGGCGATCCGTGAAGCTACTCCTGCGACCACGATTGAAATCCTGACGCCGGATTTCCTGCGCAAGGAAGGCGCTCTTGAAGTCGTGGTCAAAGCCCGTCCGGACGTGTTCAACCACAATCTGGAAACAGTGCCTTCGAAATATCTCAAGGTTCGCCCCGGCGCTCGTTATTTCCATTCGATCCGCCTGCTGCAGCGCGTCAAGGAACTGGACCCGACCATTTTCACCAAGTCCGGTATCATGGTCGGTCTCGGTGAAGAGCGGAATGAAATTCTTCAGCTGATGGACGATCTGCGTTCAGCGGATGTGGATTTCATGACCATCGGTCAGTATCTCCAGCCGACCCGCAAGCATCATCCTGTCATTCGCTTTGTGACCCCTGACGAATTCAAGTCGTTCGAAACGATTGGCCGGACAAAGGGCTTCCTGCTGGTTGCGTCCAGTCCGCTGACGCGTTCCTCGCATCACGCTGGCGATGATTTTGCCAAGCTGAGGGCAGCGCGCGAGACGCAGATTGCTGCACAGGTCTAAGACAAGAAATGCCGCAATTTACGACCGTCAGGCGTGCACATCACCGGGCAGATCAGATGTTCGGCCTTGTTGCTGATGTTGAGAAATATCCGCAGTTTCTGCCGATGTGTGAGGCTTTAACGGTTCGCTCCCGCAAGGAGCGCGACGGGAAGGCCCTTCTCATTGCCGACATGACGGTTGGTTACAAGCTCATACGCGAGACATTCACCAGCCAGGTGCTGCTGAAGCCTGAAGACAATGTTATCGATGTGAAATATCTCGACGGGCCGTTTCGCTATCTCGACAACCGCTGGACTTTCAAGCCGGTGGGCGACGGAAACGAGTGCGATGTTGAGTTCTTCATCGATTATGAATTCAAGAGCCGTACCCTCGGCCTCCTTATGGGAACGATGTTCGACCTCGCTTTCAAGAAATTTTCAGAAGCCTTCGAGAAACGGGCAGACCAGATTTTCGGTCTGGCCTGAAAAACCGTTTTACCCTTTTCAGGATGTGCTTTTACTGCGCTGTATAGCCGCCATCGACCAGTATGGATGCTCCGGTGACGAAGGAAGCTTCGTCGCTTGCCAGAAAAAGCACAACGCTGGCTACTTCTTCGGCGCGACCGAGACGACCTATCGGATGCAAGGCCACGAGCGCCTGTTTCTTGTCGTCCGGAATATCCTTGAGAAGCGGCGTGTCGATATAGCCGGGGCAGACTGCGTTAACCCGGATGTTCTGCGCTCCGTAATCGATGGCAAGCGTCTGCGTCAAAAGTTTTACGCCGCCCTTTGCTGCCGCATAAGCGGTGACACCTGATTTACCGACGTGACTGTGAATGGATCCGCAATTCACGATCACGCCGCCGCCCTGCGAGCGCATCTGATCAATGGCGTATTTATCGCAAAGATAGACGCCGGTGAGGTTAATATCGATGGTTTTTTGCCATGCAGCTTCATCCAGCTCGTCTATCGGGCCGTCTGCGGCAATGCCTGCGTTGGCGAACATTATATCGAGGCGGCCATACGTTTCGACGGTTTTGGCAATCAGTGCCTGCACAGCTTTCGTGTCGGTCACATCGGTTTTGACGAATAATGCCCGCTCGGTGCCGCCTGCAAGCTCGTTGGCCAGTTGCTGGCCATGCTCGGAATAATCCGCGATGACGACATTCGCTCCTTCGCGAACGAAGGCCCGAACAGTTGCTTCACCGATGCCGCTTGCTCCACCGGTTACGATTGCCACCTTACCATCGAAACGCATCGCCATGTTCTCCTTACCTGGTCAAAGACAAGGATAGGGCACCATAGATAAAAGTATATGCTCTAAATTTATCGAAGGTTTTCCAGGACGAGGTCCAGTGCGGCGAGAACTGTCGCGTGGCGAATCTCAGCTCGGGTTTTGGGACCGAAACGAAATTCGCGATGAAGGGTCGGGTAGCCTTTTCGCGCCGATGCGATGTGAACAAGCCCAACGGGCTTTTCATCGGAACCGCCACCTGGCCCCGCAATGCCGGTAACTGCCACCGTTACATCGGCACGGGAGTGAGAAAGTGCCCCTTCAGCCATGGAAAGCGCGACTTCCTTCGAGACAGCACCGACGCGATTGATCAATTCCATTGGAACGCCGATCATTTCGGCTTTCGCTTCGTTGGAATAGGTGACGAAGCCGCGATCCACGACATCGGACGATCCGGCGATGTCAGTCAGAGCTCCGGCTATAAGTCCTCCCGTGCAGGATTCTGCCGTTGCAATCATTATGCCGGCCTTGCGACAGGCATCCAACACGGCAACAGCTTTTTCTTCTGCAATCAGCGCGCTCATTCGGGCACCTCACCGGGATAGATGACGGTTGCCGTTGCAATGGCAGCGATACCCTCGCGGCGCCCGACGAAGCCGAGCTTCTCATTGGTGGTCGCTTTGACGGAAACCCGGTCTGCGGCAATTCCCAGCATGTCGCAAAGCGCTTCCGTCATTGCTGCGCGGTGTGGACCGATCTTGGGTGCTTCGCTGATAAAGGTCACGTCAACATTGGCAATACGCCCACCTGCTTCACGTACGATATTGGCGGCGTGTTCGACAAAGATGCGGGAGGCTGCGCCTTTCCACTGCGGGTCGGAAGGAGGGAAATGCGTACCAATATCACCCGCTCCTCGCGTCGCAAGCAGGGCGTCGGTCAGCGCATGAAGTCCGACATCGGCGTCTGAATGACCATTGAGTTTTGCTTCATGGGGGATTTTCACGCCGCACAGCGTCACATGATCGCCGGGTTCAAAGGAATGGACGTCATAACCATTGCCGGTACGAATGTCGGGAAACGAGACGTGGTCTTGCCGCAGGCGCTTGTCAGCCATTTCAATATCCTTTGCCCAGGTAAGCTTTGTATTGTCTGCCGATCCTTCGATGATGCGGACGGCGATGCTTTGCCACTCGGCGATGGCGGCATCGTCCGTGAAATCAAAGCGATTGATCGCGTAGGCCTGTTCATGCGCATCAAGGATAGGCGGGTAGGGAAATGCTTGAGGTGTCTGTGCCGCGAAAAGGCCCGCGCGAGGCACCGTCGTTTTTACTGTTCCGTCCGTGGCTGACTGTTTGAGCGTGTCCGAAACGGCCAGAGCCGGTAGAACGCCTTCATCGGGTGCGAGGTTCTCGACAATACGCTTCAGCAAATCCTGACTGATGAACGGTCTCACGCCGTCGTGGATCATGACATATTGCGGCGCATAATCTCTCAACGCAAGGAGGCCAAGACGTGTTGATTCCTGCCGGGTAGCGCCGCCATTCACGACGAGAATATTACCACAGTTTTCCGGGACGGCACGTTCGTAAAGCACATGGTCATCAGGGTGAATGACGACAACGATGCTATCAACCAGCGGGCAGTCGATAAAGGCGCGCAAAGTGCGGGTAAGTACGGCTTCGCCACCTATGCGCCGGTATTGTTTCGGCCCTTCGACGTTCTGCCCGGCTCGCTCCCCGCGGCCAGCCGCCACAATGACTGCTGCTATCTTTGAAATGGTTGTTGCCTCTGCCAAAGGTTGCATCTGTTCAAAATCTGCGTTTCCAAGCCGAATAATGCCTTGCGCAGATAAATGCCAGACGACAATTGATTTATCGTGATTTTGCGCGCGCTTTTCCTTGCGTTGAAAAGTGAGGCTGATTAATGTATGTGCTAATTGCGCTATGCACATCAAATAGGCACCCATTAGTGAGTTTCCTCGATCAACCTTTGAGTATAGGCGGTGTGGCGCTTGCCAACCGTGTGTTTCTTGCGCCGATGTCGGGCGTTTCGGACCTTCCATTCCGCAGGCGCGCAGCAGCGGCTGGCGCGGGCATGGTTGTGTCTGAAATGGTCGCCAGCGCCGAACTCTGTAACCGTCACAAGGAAAGCCTTCTGCGCCTCTCAGGCGAGGGGCTTGGGACGCATGTTGTGCAGCTCGCGGGACGCGAAGCGCATTGGATGGGTGAGGCGGCCAGGATCGCCGAGGGTGAAGGCGCTGATATCATCGATATCAATATGGGTTGCCCGGCCAAGAAAGTGACAGGCGGCTATTCCGGGTCTGCGCTGATGCGCGATCTCGATCACGCAATGACCCTCGTTGAGGTCACTGTCAACGCGGTCGGCATTCCCGTTACGCTCAAGATGCGGCTGGGATGGGACGAGAAAAGCATTAACGCGCCTGAACTTGCAAGACGTGCCGAAAGTGCCGGCATCGCCATGGTGACTGTCCACGGGCGTACGCGTTGTCAGTTCTATGAAGGCAAGGCGGACTGGAATGCAATTCACGCCGTCCGCGACGCGATCAGGATTCCTCTGGTTGCCAACGGAGATGTGGCGTGTCGAGGTGATGCTGAGGAAATTATGCGCCGCTCTGGAGCTGATGCCGTGATGGTCGGGCGTGCCTCTTATGGGCAACCGTGGCTGGCCGGTGCAATTGCAGGAAGTGACTTTGCCCCACAGTCTCGAAATGAAGTTCTTGATTATATTATAAAGCATTACGAAGATATGCTCGAGCATTATGGAAGCACGACGGGTATCCGTCATTCCCGCAAGCATCTAGGTTGGTATATTGATCGCCATGCTGGTGCCGCATGTATGCCTGCCGAGAAAGCAGAAGTGATGACCCTGACCGACCGGCAAGCCGTCATCGACGCTTTGCGTCGTATATTCATGCGCGAAGCTTCAGAATCCGCGCTCAAAGAGGTTGCCTGATGCGCGAGAGAACTGAAACGAACGGCATTCCATCGGTCGTGCTCGATGCCATCAGCCAGCCGGTTATCATGATCAGCGCCGAGAACTATATCGCCTATGCCAATCTGGATGCAGAACAGTTCTTTCGTTCCGGCTCGTCCATTCTGGCGCGCAACCGGCTGGAGTCCTTTCTGCCCTTTGGTAGTCCGCTGTTAGCGCTGGTCGATCAGGTTCGCACCAGCCAGATGCCGGTGAACGAATATCGCGTCGATGTCTCGTCACCACGTCTTGGGGCGGAGCGTATCGTTGATATTTACGTAGCGCCGGTAGCGGAGCTGCCGGGCGCTGTGGTCATCCTCTTCAAGGAAAAGACGATGGCCGAAAAGATCGATCGCCAGATGACACATCGCGGCGCGGCGCGGTCCGTGACCGGGCTGGCATCGATGCTGGCTCATGAAATCAAGAACCCTCTCTCTGGTATCCGTGGTGCGGCACAATTGCTGGAACAGGTTGTCGGCGATGAGGATCGTGCGCTTGCGCGTCTTATTACCGATGAAACAGATCGGATCGTTTCACTGGTTGACCGCATGGAGGTTTTCTCGGATGAGCGCCCCATCGAGCGCTCTGCCGTCAATATTCATGCGGTTCTGGATCATGTGAAGGCGATTGCGAAGAACGGGTTCGCACGGAAGATCCGTTTTGTGGAAGATTATGATCCTTCTCTCCCGCCGGTTTTCGCCAATCGAGACCAACTCGTGCAAGTTTTCCTCAATCTGCTGAAGAATGCTTCGGAAGCCATAGGCGACCGTGAAGGCGGCGAGATTGTCCTATCCACGGCTTATCGTCCGGGCATTCGTCTGCAGGTGCCGGGTGCGCGGGACAGGGTGGCGCTGCCTCTCGAATTCTGCGTGCATGACAACGGACCGGGTGTGCCGCAGGATATGCTGCCGCATCTGTTCGATCCCTTCGTGACCACGAAGACCAATGGGTCGGGACTGGGATTGGCACTCGTTGCGAAGATCATTGGTGACCATGGCGGTATTATCGAATGCGACAGCCATCCTTCGCGAACGACTTTCCGTGTTCTGATGCCCGCATGGAAAAATACGGAACTGGCAGCTGGAAATACTGGAGATAACGCATGACCGCAGGACGTCCGACAGGAACCATATTGGTGGCGGATGACGATGCAGCTATTCGGACCGTGCTGAACCAGGCATTGTCGCGAGCAGGCTACGATGTGCGTGTGACTTCTAATGCTGCCTCGCTTTGGCGCTGGGTGGCTGCAGGCGACGGTGATCTGGTCATTACTGACGTCAATATGCCGGACGAGAATGCCTTCGACCTCCTGCCACGCATCAAGAAGATGCGTCCCGACCTGCCAGTTGTGGTCATGAGCGCGCAGAACACATTCATGACGGCAATCCGGGCATCCGAGGCGGGAGCCTACGAATATCTGCCGAAGCCGTTCGATTTGACGGAACTCATCAATATCGTCGGTCGGGCTCTGTCTGAACCAAAACGTAGGCCCATTGCCGCTTTATCGGATGAGCAGGCCGATAACATGCCGCTGGTCGGCCGCTCGCCTGCGATGCAGGAAATCTACCGTTTGCTGGCCCGCATGATGCAGACGGATTTGACCGTCATGGTTACGGGTGAATCCGGCACAGGCAAGGAACTGGTTGCGCGTGCCCTGCACGAATACGGGCGCCGCCGAAAAGGACCGTTTGTAGCGATCAATATGGCCGCAATCCCGCGCGATCTGATTGAGTCCGAGTTGTTCGGGCACGAGAAGGGTGCTTTTACCGGCGCGCAGAACCGCTCGAGCGGCCGCTTTGAACAGGCAAATGGCGGAACACTGTTTCTCGACGAGATCGGCGATATGCCGATGGAAGCACAAACCCGTCTTTTGCGTGTGCTGCAGCAGGGCGAGTATATGACAGTCGGCGGACGCACGCCGATCAAGACCGATGTGCGCATCGTTGCCGCGACCAACAAGGATTTGCGGCAACTGATAGCGCAAGGTTTGTTCCGTGAGGATCTTTATTACCGGTTGAATGTCGTGCCCCTGCGCTTGCCGCCGCTTCGCGAGCGCAGCGAGGATGTGGCCGATCTTGTGCGCCATTTTTTCAAACGCGCTGCCGAAGAGGGGCTGCCGGAGAAGCGTATCAGCACCGCTGGCCTGGAAATGATGCGCCGGTATCCTTGGCCAGGAAATGTGCGTGAACTGGAAAATCTCGTCCGGAGGCTTTCGGCGCTTTATCCGCAAGAGGAAATATCGCCGGAAATCATCGAAACGGAATTGAAATCTGAACTGGCCAAGCCGGATGTCGTTCCCGCCGGTGGTGGCGATATGGAGAATATTTCGATATCGCAGGCCGTTGAGCAGAATATGCAGCGTTATTTTGCGTCATTCGGTGCCGATCTGCCGCCGCCGGGGCTTTATCACCGGGTTCTGGCGGAACTGGAATATCCCTTGATCCTCGCATGTCTTACCGCAACACGCGGAAACCAGATCAAGGCGGCAGACCTTCTGGGATTAAATCGGAATACGCTGCGCAAGAAAATTCGCGAACTCGGGGTCAATATATATCGCGGAAACAAAGGAAGCTGAACGATAATCAGGCGCTAATAACGCATTAACTACATTATTTAATGAGCAATTAAGTCTGTTCGACTACTGTTGGTTGCATGAGAAATCAGCATTCCACGCGAAGCAAGAAAACCCGGCGTATTCTCGAACCGGCTGTAAGGAGCGGCATTCTTGCCGCACCTTTGATATTGATGCTTGCAATCGTCGTTATTCTGTCAGGAGCAGAGCCAAGGCTCTCCGCGATGATCGATCAAACCTTCACCGGTTCGATTAGCCCCATCATAAAGTAATTACCAGTTGGCCTTGAAGAGGGCGCCCGACTTCCTACTCTTTTAGGATAGCGAGAGCATTTCCTGTTGTGATCGAATCATCGGAAATTCTCTATCTATTTGTTTTTACGCATGTCTTTATCCCGAAACCGGTTCCCATTTTCGGGAGACATGCTCTAGAGGAGGTAATCATGCGTTTCGCCGTTACGACTTTGTTTCTTGGTATGTCCGTTGCTGCGGCCTATGCCGCTCCGCCGCCGGAAGGCACCAAGCTTTCGGAGATAATCGCGAAAATCGAACAGAACGCGGATACCGCTTTCATTGATGAAGTCGACTGGAATGATCGTGGCTACTACGAGATCGAATATGTCACCAAGGCTGGCGCCAAGGTTGAGGTGAAGGTCGATCCGAAAACCGGAGAAAATGTTCGGTGATTTTCAGCGCTCTCACGAGCGATTGTGCTGGAGCGGGTAGCGGGAATCGAACCCGCGCGTTCAGCTTGGGAAGCTGACAGGCTACCATTACATCATACCCGCAAACTGTAATGTATTTCAGCTAATTAGCGACAAGTTTGATGAGGCCGCATTAGAAAGTTTTACAGTTGGTTTTGCCAAACTATGTTCTCTTTCTGGTCTCGTCAAACTCTTTTGTCGACAGCTCGGCCCTGCCATTGCTTTCGCTCTCACGGCCTCACGAAACACTACAGTATCGTGACAAATTTTTCATGAACCGTTCCATTGATATCCAGGATTGAGAAGCCATCTGCAGATGACGCTTCCAACCAAGCAGCCAGATTTTTTGGCTGTTGCAGATGACAGGAAATCCATGGGCAAGATCACAAAGCGCCGGGCACTGCTAATCGTAAATCCTCATGCCCGAAATGGCAGGGGATACAGCGCGGATATTCGCTCTGCGCTGGAACGTGGCGGTCTCCAGCTCATCGAGCGAAATCCGCAGGACGACGAGACGATTTCAGATGTGATCCTTCGCGAAAGAGATTGCGATCTCGTTATTGTCGGTGGTGGTGATGGCTCGCTGAACGCTGCGGCCAAAGGATTGATGGAAACGGGAATGCCGCTTGCAATCCTTCCGCTTGGAACTGCAAATGATTTCGCCCGAACCATCGGCATTCCTGCCGATCCGGTTGAGGCGGCGCGTCGCCTTGTTTCCTATGAGCTTCGGCCCATCGACTTGGGTGAAGTGAATGGTCATCTTTACTTCAATGTCGCGAGCATCGGGTTTAGTGCCGAACTGGCGCAGCAACTCAGTTCTGCTGCAAAGAAAAAGTGGGGAAAGCTCGGTTATGCGATCGTTGCGGCACGCATCCTTATGCGTTCGGAGCTTTTCACAGCCTATCTGGAACATGACGGCATGACGGAGAAAATCCGTACATTGCAGGTTTCTGTCGGGAATGGAAAATTCTACGGCGGCGGCATGGCCGTCGAGAAGGATGCCACAGTGGATGACGGTAGGCTGGATTTCTATAGTCTGGAAGTCGATCACTGGTGGAAACTTTTGCGTCTTCTTCCCAGTCTGCGCCGTGGCACCCACTCCAGATGGGATGATGTGCGGGCTTTTCCGACGACTGAAGTGATTGTGCGCACCAAGAAGCCACGTGCCGTAAACACAGATGGCGAGCTATCGACCTGGACACCAGCTCATTTCCGCCTGTTGCCCAAGGCGATCAACGTCTACATGCCTGATCCGGCAATGAGGCCGTGATATTGGCGAGGCAAAAAAAGACCCGCCTTGTTGGAGCGGGCCTAATCCATGACGTTAGGTGACTGGCTCGGAGGTCATTAGAGCCGTATGAGTAACGATTGAAGGGCCTGAACGTTCCATATCTAAAAGAAAAAATACCAGATAAGCAGCACGACAACGAGTGGAACGCCCATCAGCCAAAGGATCATTGCTCTCAACATTCTTTTTCTCCTTCCTGTTGAAAATTCAACGCTTTGAACGAACGATCGTTCCACGAGACTAGAGGATACAGCTCGTCGGAGTTGAGTGGAGGTCATGCAGCGCGACTCAAAATATGCGGATTTCCAAAAGCTTTAATGATCCGTCAATGAATCGGTGACATCACTAAAATCTAAAAGGGCGCAACCAGCGTTTTCGGTTGTGTTGTTGAGTAACGGGCGTGTGGCGTATGGATTCGAAACGAGGGCTGAAACATTCGGTCAACGGCAAGGCAGTGAAACTGCGCGACAAGCGCGGTTCCATCACCATGTTGTCGTTCATGGCTATTGCGGTCGCCTTGGCGGGCTGTGCCTCGGCACCTCAGCCGAAATCGAAGACAAAGCGCTCAAAGGAATATTTCGCCGAGTCCAAATATGGCGTGAAAGCCAGTCCGCGCGTGGCTTTTTCGAAGGGAAAGCCTCTGCCGCGTGGCGGCGGGCGCGATCAGACCGGACAGCCCTACAAGGTCAAGGGCCGTTGGTATTATCCCAAGGAAGACAAAAAATATGTCAAGGTCGGCCACGCCTCCTGGTATGGCGAAGCTTTTCACGGTCGCCTGACGGCCAACGGTGAAGTCTATGACATGGCGCATCTGACAGCTGCACATCCAACCATGCCGTTGCCGAGTTATGCCCGTGTGACCAACCTTGCCAATGGCAGTTCGGTCATCGTACGCGTGAATGATCGTGGTCCATATGAATTCGACCGTGTCATCGATCTCTCCCAGAAAGCTGCCGAAATGCTTGATTACCAGCATCACGGCACGGCGAATGTGAAGGTCGAATATGTCGGCAGAGCGCCATTGGATGGCAATGACGACGCATTCCTGATGGCGTCTTACCGTCCGGCGGGTGGCGATGGGATCGGCCAGCCTGCAACTGGCGTCATGATGGCGATGAATGGGCCAACGCCGACTTCGCCGAAGTCACGCGTTCCTATGCCTGTGATGGACGCTGTTCCGGTCTCTGCGCCCATACCTGAAAACTCACCTTTTGCCGTCGATCCTGCTTATAGCGATCCGTCCGGCGGTCCAGCTCCGTTGTTGCCAGCGAATGTGCCTGTGCCGTCGCAGCGCCCCGGTTCAAGCTTCGGAGTGGCGAATGCTGCCGGTGTGAGCGGTCTTGCCGGCTATGCTTCTGACCGTCTTGCTGTAACCGCTTATACCGAGGAGCGCACCTATGGCAGCATCCTGACCAAGGATGCAATTTCGAGCGCCTGGAAGCGCCGCGAGGCGGAGGAGCATGGCGAATATGTCGAGCTTGGCACATTCAAGACGCTTGAAGAGGCAAGGCAGCTTCAGGCGTCGTTGCCACGTTCAACCCGATTTACGCTTACCAAGATTCCAACCGACACCAGCGAGTCTTTCGAGCTGACAGCCGTGGCAGAGAAAGGCGGAAACGATGCCCTGTTGCGCGCGGCCTGGAAGGCGGGCGCAGTGAATGCGTTTGTCGTTCGTCTCGATTGATTGCTCACATTACGGTGATACACGCTGGCATATTGATTTTGGTCGGATTCGTTGCGTAAGCTCTATCTCATTGCTCACGTAACGGGATTTGCATGGGGCTGATTTCAAAAACATTGGTATTTGCGCGCGCGGCCTCTGTGGGCGTTTCGCTGGCTGCATTCGTGCCGGTTTTAAGTCAGGCGGCACCTGTTGAGGCGGCATTCGTTTCAAAGGCGCCGCAGGTGTTGCTTATCGATGACCGAAGCGGAACGGTGCTTCTTTCCAAGAATGCCAATGTTCCTATTCCGCCCGCATCTCTTGCCAAGCTGATGACGGCCGAAGTGGTTTTCGAAGCCCTTGATAAAGGCGTGACGACACTCGAAACGCCTTACATCGTCAGCGAGAATGCCTGGAGAACCGGTGGTGCCCCCTCGGGAACATCAACGATGTTCGCACGCATCAAGTCGGCGCCAACGGTCGCTGATCTACTGCAAGGGATGATTGTTCAGTCGGCGAATGACGGCGCCATCGTACTGGCAGAAGGGCTGGCGGGTAGCGAAGAGGCTTTTGCAAAGCGCATGAATGATCGTGCGCAGGAGCTTGGTTTGACCGGCTCCAAATTTGTAAACTCGACGGGTTTGCCCGCCGAAGGGCAGGCGGTCTCGCTGCAGGACCTGGTCAGATTGGCGCGACATATCCGGACAGCCCATCCCGAGTATTATAAATATTATGCTCAACCTGCCTTCACCTGGAACAACATCATGCAACGCAACCGCAACCCCTTGTTGCGGCTTGATGTCGGGGCTGACGGGATGGGAACGGGTTTTACGGAAGCATCAGGTTTTGCGCTGGTCGGATCGGCGGAACAGAACGGCCGCAGGCTTTATCTGGCGATGAGCGGTCTTGCCAGCATCAAGGAGCGTGAAGAAGAAGCAAAGCGTCTCCTGCAATGGGGTATGACGGCCTTTGACGATGTTCAGCTTTATCCTGCGAACGAAATTGTGGGTGAGGCGCAAGTTTTCGGCGGTGCGCTCACGCATGTGCCGTTGAAGGTCAGGGATCGTGTCGAGCTGCTGCTACCGAAGGACGGTCGCGACAAGCTCAAGGCCCGGATTGTCTATAAGGGGCCGCTCGATGCCCCTGTCGCCGACAACCAGCAGGTCGGTATTCTTCAGTTGGAGCTTAATGGTAGCATTCTTCGTGATATCCCTGTTTTCACGGCGCAATCTGTCGAGGAAGGTAGTCTCTCGAAGCGCGCCTTGGGGGCGGCGATGGAGCTCTCCACCGGCTGGCTGCGGAAGTATCTTTAGCCTGCGTTGGGTGTATTCCAGGCTCGACCTGATAGCCAAAGGCCGATAATAACTTTCACAGAAGTCCGTTCGGGCATCGATTCAAACATTTGGAAGTTGGTTTGTCGGGATTGTTCATCACATTCGAAGGCGGCGAAGGAGCGGGCAAGTCAACGCAAATCGCGTTGCTGGCCAAGCACCTGCGGGCATGCGGCTTCGATCCAGTCATCACGCGAGAACCCGGCGGCTCTCCTGGTGCGGAAGCAATTCGCCATGTCATACTGAGCGGCAATGCAGAGAATTACGGCCCAGCGATGGAAGCCCTGCTGTTCGCCGCTGCAAGGGCAGACCATGTAGACCAGCTTATCCGTCCCGCCCTGAACGAGGGGCGAGTGGTGCTTTGTGACCGTTTCATCGACTCAAGCCGTGCCTATCAGGGCGTTACCGGCAATCTCGACAGCACCTATATGGCGGCGGTGGAACGCATTGCCATAGACGGCGCCATGCCTGACATGACGATCATTCTCGACATTCCCGCGGAGAAAGGTCTGTCGCGTGCTGGAAAACGGCGTGGCAGCGAAACTGCGGACCGGTTCGAGAAAGAAGATATTGCTGTGCATGAGGCGCGACGGCAGGCCTTCCTCGCGATCGCCGAGGCGGAACCTGAGCGATGCAAGGTCATCGACGCTGACCGCCCGCAAGACGCGATTGCGGGCGATATCGCAAAAGAAGTTGATCATGTTCTGACGAAAAGGGGGCTTTTGTGATCGAGGAACTCGACGTCCCTAAAGCCCACGATTCTATTGAGGGTGTGCCAGAACCGTCGGCAAGCGATTATATCGCGGGACACCGGGAGATCAGTGATTTTCTGGCGCAAGCCTATCGCGAGGGGCGTATGCATCATGCGCTTCTCTTTGAAGGCGCGCAGGGGATCGGCAAGGCAACGCTCGCTTTTCACCTGGCAGGCCATATGTTGGCCCATGGCAATAATGGCGAGGCACCGGAGCATATTGCTGCGCCGGATTTTGCGCAGCCGCTCTGGCGGCAGATTGCAGGCGGCATGCATCCCGCTGTCCTGCATATCAATCGCCCATTCGATCAGAAGACGGGAAAATTCAAAACGGGTATCCCAGTGGAAGAAATCCGCCGGGTCACGCATTTTCTGACCAGAACGGCATCGGACCACGCCTGGCGCATCATAATTGTCGACCCTGCCGATGATATGAACCGCAATGCCGCCAATGCCCTCCTGAAAACGCTGGAAGAACCTCCTGCACGGGCTCTCTTTATCCTGATTTCTCATTCGGCGGGGCGCTTGCTTCCGACAATTCGGTCGCGTTGCCAGAGCATCGGCTTCAAGCCACTTGATGATAGTGCGCTGACAGATGCCCTCGCACATGTCGGCCCCGGTGTCGGAATGGGGGCTGATGCCGTAACGAAAACGCTGCTTCAGAGATCGGAAGGCAGTGCGCGCAAGGCACTTCTGCTGGTGGCGAATGGCGGTATCGAAATCGCCGATACGGTCGATTCCCTTCTTGAAGGACAAAATTTCGATTTGCTGAAAGCACAGGCGCTCGCCGGCATATTGAATGGTCGCGAGTCGGAAGTTCAGTATGAATTGTTCCGTGACCATCTGCTGGGGCGGGTTGCGATCGAAGCTCGCTATCGTGCGGAGGCAGGGCAACTGCGTGATGCAGACCGCTGGTCGCGTTTCTGGAGCGATCTGTCACGCGAAACCGCGGATGCCGAAACCTATAATCTCGACCGCCGGCAAGCTGTGGTAATTCTTTTGGAAAAAACGCATCGCGCTTTTCGTTCCGGTCAGCCTCCGCTTGCGTGACATGGCCGCTGACATGCGTTATGTCACCGCTGATAATTTTCTCCTCGTGTGTCTGCTAATCATTCAGGCGCGCTTTCAAACTTCGAA
>WPCJ01122718.1_pt1 | contig 16548 bp, 10 predicted proteins | sample 5399831 | NCBI WGS metagenome assembly WPCJ01 (sample SAMN12869470, study PRJNA574797) | sludge metagenome | isolation source: wastewater treatment of pH10 | place: China:Beijing | collected 2019-05-20 | reverse complement strand
TATTAATATGATGCTGCATAGAGACCACTTCCAAAACAGATTGGTCTTCCGGATTTTTGATAAAGAAATTAAGCTTTTGCTCACCTTGATTCTGAATCAGTTTTTCTCTGAAAAACTCAATATCGGTTTTTCTTAAGGATTCTAGCGGTACGACAATTGACAAGCTCTTTGCAAATCTGTCAAAGGCTTCCTTCAGCTCAAGAACATCGTTGACATTTACAAAAACACGTCCGTCTTTCCCTTGTGTGAATTTGATTTTCATGATCACGAATCGCTGTACTTCCAGTTTATCTTTCAGTCGCATATAGTCTCTGTCGCCTAATCGGAAAGAGTAGGAACCTGTATAATCTTCCAGCATCACAAAAGCTACTTTTTCCCCGCTTCGGAAACCGTCCGCGACGCGATATTCTGTAATTAATCCCGCAACTGTGTATTCTTTGGTGTTATCTTTTTCGTTTTGGCGATCTTTCCAGCTCTTTTTTTCTTCGAACAATTCTGCAGTTTTTGGAGGAAAGGCCAAGTCCTTAAAGGCTTCAACTTCATCAAGATTCAGGAAATTAAAATTACCTTTCGGTTCTGCTTTTATAGTAATTTCTTCGATGATTTCATCTTCCAGTCCGCCTTCATCTGAAACAGCAATGTCCGGAATGTCTTCATCAGGAGTGCTGTCTGCTTCCAAAATCGGAACTACCTCTTCCAAAACGACTTCTTCCTTCTTCTCTTCCAAAACTGCTTTTTTAGAAAGAACACCCTGCATAAACTGGAATTGATATTTGAATTCGTCCAAAGGATGCGCAGAAAGATAGAATCCGATAATCTCCTTTTCCCTATTGAGCTTATGCATATTTGGCCATTCCGCACAAGGTGCCAATTTTGGCTGCTCAATCTGAACTTCCTCGGCGAAATCCGCAAATAGCGAATTCTCCATTTCGTTTTTACTGTCCTGGAAACTTTGTCCATATCTTGAAAGTCTTTCAATATTAGTTCTTCCGGCAGAATCCAGATCAAAATACTGCCCACGGTGATAAGAGTCGAGTTCATCAAAAGCGCCGGCAATCACCAAACTTTCAGCCACTCTTTTATTGACCTGAGAAGAAGGAACTCTTTCAAAAAAGTCGTAAATGTTTTTGAATCTTCCGTTTTCCCGGGTTTTGGTAATCGCTTCGCTTGGTCCTTCACCAATTCCTTTGATAGCGCCTAAACCGAAACGGATTTGACCTTTTTCGTTAACGGAAAATTTATACTGTGATTCATTGACATCGGGTCCCAAAACATCAACACCTATCGCTTTACAGTCCTCCATAAACATAGTGATAGAAGCGATATTGTTGATGTTGTTGCTCATTACGCTTGCCATATACTCCGCAGGGTAATTGGCTTTCAGATAAGCGGTCTGATAAGCAATCCACGCATAACAAGTTGAGTGGGATTTGTTGAATGCATATTCTGCAAATGCTTTCCAGTCGTTCCAGATTTTTTCCAGCCGTTCTTCATTAAGGTTGTTTTTGCGTCCACCTTCGATGAATTTCGGGTACATTTTATTAAGAACATCAATTTGCTTTTTACCCATTGCTTTTCTCAATGTATCAGCTTCACCTTTAGTAAAGTTGGCTAATTTCTGAGACAAAAGCATTACCTGTTCCTGATAAACAGTAATTCCATAGGTTTCTTCCAGGTATTCTTCAAGTTCTGGTAAGTCGTAAACGATTTCCTCGGTCCCGTGTTTTCTGTTGATGAAATTAGGGATGTATTTAATAGGACCTGGACGATAAAGGGCGTTCATTGCAATAAGGTCGGCAAAAACCGTCGGTTTCAATTCACGCATGTATTTTTGCATTCCCGGGCTTTCGTACTGGAAAATACCAATAGTTCTTCCTTCTTTAAATAATTGATAAGTTTTGGCATCATCCAGCGGAATTTTGTCTGGGTCAATATCCACTCCGTGACGTTCTTTGACCAGCTTTACAGCATCTTTGATAATGGTCAGAGTCCTTAGTCCAAGAAAATCCATTTTCAAAAGTCCGGCACTTTCCGCAACAGAGTTGTCAAACTGAGAAACCAGGATATCCGCATCTTTTGCAGCAATTGTAATCGGAACCAGATTGCTTACAGGTTCCGGTGTGATGATAACACCACAGGCATGGATTCCGGTGTTCCGGATGCAGCCTTCCATTTTCTTGGCGCTTTCCAGAACCGAAAATCTTGGATCGTTCGGATTATCGAGAACGGCTTTCATTTCATCCACCAACTGCTGTTCTTCCGGTTTTAGTTTGTCATATTTTGCTAAGGCTTTCCCGATATTCATTCCGGGAGTTGAAGGAACCAGCTTGGCAATCATATTGGTCTCAGGAATGGAAACGTCCAAAACCCGGCCAGCATCTTTAATGGCCGATTTTCCACCAAGTACTGAATAAGTGATAATCTGGGCAACCTGTTCCTGGCCATATTTGTCAACCACCCATTTGATGATTTTATCACGGCCTTCATCGTCAAAATCAATATCAATATCGGGCATCGAAACCCTTTCCGGATTCAGGAATCTCTCAAAAAGAAGATCATATTTAATAGGGTCAACATTTGTGATACCAATACAATAGGCTACTGCTGAACCTGCAGCAGAACCACGACCGGGACCAACCCAAACGCCCATATTCCTGGCTTCGTTGCAAAAATCCTGAACAATCAAAAAGTAACCAGGGTAACCTGTATTGGCGATAACATCAAGCTCAAAATCAAGACGCTCCTTGATTTCATCGGTGATTTCATTATAACGTTTTATCGCTCCTTTATAGGTCAAATGAGTTAGATAAGCCATCTCTCCACGTTTTCCGCCATCGATGTCATCTTCCGGATTGATGAATTCTTGCGGAATATCGAATTTCGGAAGCAATACATCACGTTTCAATGTGTAAGGCTTGAACTTAGCTAAAAATTCCTCATAAGCTTCGAAAGCATCAGGATAAGCCAGGAAAGTTTCTTTGAGCTCGTCAGAATTCTTGATATAATATTCGTCAGTTGTCAATCCTTTTCTTTTTCCGAAGCCTTTTCCAATTGGTGTTGATAATTTTTCGCCGTCTTTAATACAACTTAAAATATCCTGAATATTGGCATCGCTTTTATTGGTGTAAAAAGTCTCATTCTGCGCAAGAATTTTCACATTATATTTATCCGCGAATTGAAGCAACACTTCATTTAAGTGTTCTTCTTCAGGCAGTTTGTGATTCTGAATCTGAACATAAAAGTCATCTCCGAATTCATTTTTCCACCATTGGAACAATTCTTCACCGCGCTGTTCACCGATATTAAGAATGGTGCTTGGAATGTCGCCATAAATACCGGAAGTCAATGCAATAACCCCTTCTTTATACTGAGAAATCAGCTCACGACTAATTCTCGGAACGCCGAAGTAAAATCCTTTCTGGAAACCAATACTTGATAGCTTGACTAAGTTTTTATATCCTTTAAAATCTTTTGCCAAAAGAACGACTTGTGTTCTTCTGTCCGGATCATCTTTGGTAAATTGTTTTTGCTCGTATCTGTCCGAGATGTAAAATTCACAGCCAACTATTGGAATCAGTTGGTCATTATTCGGTTCTGCTTCATCGAACGTTTCTCCCTTTTCTTCAGCTTCCTGTTTTTTGGAGAGATATTCTTTATATTTTTTTGCAATGTCGGAATTGGCACTTTCCACTGCAGAAACAAATTTGAAAGCACCCATCATATTTCCTATATCAACTAATCCTACAGCCGAGAATTTCTCTTCAGTTGCTTTTTTGATGAGGTCATTGATGTTAGTGGTCGCTGTCAATGTGGAGAAAACACTGTGGTTGTCGAAATGAAAATATTTTCCCAAATCAATTTCATCCACACTTCCGAAATCGGTTTGTTTTTTCTTGTTATTGAAGCTTGCAACCTGTCTTCTGATGATAATTCCAAAAGGCTGGATAGGATCCGGGTTAGCATTTTGGAATTCCTTTAGTCTGGAGTCAGGGATTTTCAGAACATCTGCCGGAATTACACCGATTCTCATCATCTCGAAGAAAACCTGAGCCGTAGCATTCACATCGGCTGCCGCGTTGTGTGCTTCATCAAATTTGTGACCGTATAATTTTTCGTAGAGTTCTTCAAGTTTCGGAGATTTGTATTTTCCGCCTCGTCCACCTTCCAGTTTACAATAATCTGTTCCCAGAATCATTGTATCCGCTTTCGGTTTTTCCTGCAGATTATCTTTAATATTTTTTCGATGAAATTCTGCACCTACAATGTTGTAATCGAATTCCACATTGTGTCCGGAAACAACTCTGACCTTTTCCAGAACTTGAGCAAACTCTTTCAGAACTTCTTCCAGATCCCGACCTTCTTCGTTTGCAATTTTAGTCGTGATACCGTGAATTCTGGCTGCGTTGAAAGGAATGTCATAACCTTCCGGTTTTATGATATAATCTTGATTTTCAATTAGATTTCCATCGTCGTCGTGCAATTGCCACGCAATCTGAACCATTCTTGGCCAATTATCGGAATCGGAAAGCGGAGCGTTGAAATTTTTGGGTAAACCAGTGGTTTCAGTATCGAAAACTAAATACATCTACATTAGAAATTTGTGTAAAGTTACTATTTTGAATCACATAAAAAAAGTATCATTTATCCAAATTTGGTATTAATTTTTTTGATTGTGTATTAAAAATTAATGTGCTGATTTATTATTGATTATCTTTGCAAAAACAATCATAATGAAAAGAATTTTATTCGGTATAAGCTTTATATTTTCATTTTATTTTTCTAATGCACAGAATCTTAAACTGAAAAATGAATTCACTCAAAAAAGATTGCAAAATGAAAATAGGCTTGATTCTTATTTCTTAAAAACAACGGCCAGATATTCTCAAAAAGCAAAGGATAGCCTGAAAAAGAATCTTGCAGGTTTTGCCGGAGAAATTCCTGTTTTTTATTCAGTAGAAGAAACAAGCGCCAATGCTACGGCTAATGTTGATGAACTCCAGGCTGGAACTGTTTCCGGTATTACATCGCCTTTAACAGGAAATGGTGTCAAAATTACAATATTTGATGCCGGAAGAATTCAGGATACGCATGAGCAATTTACTACCAACAGAGCCGTAAACAAAGAAGCATCAACGGAAGCGAAACATTTTCATGGTACTAACGTCAATAGTATTTTGATCGGTAACGGAATTGCGACCGGTACTTTTACTCAAAGCAGCGTTTCTTATCCAAAGGCTAATGCAAAAGGTATCCTTCCGCAAGGAACTACGGATAATTATATGTATGCCACTACAGCTTTAGGAAATAATTATGAGAAATTGGCAAGCTTGCCGGGCCTCAATATATCTAATCATTCTTATGGCACCAATTATGGCTGGAATAAGCCGAATTCTACCAATACTTATTACTGGTATGGAAATTATGATTTGAATCACACGGATACTTATGGTGGTGCTTATGGTGATAATGACTATAATTTTGATAAAATTGTTTATTCACAACCGCAACAGATTATTGTCAAATCTACAGGAAACTATTATGGAGTTGGTCCGGATGCATCTTCTGTAAAATACAGATACAGTTTTGCTTCCAACAGCTGGGTTACATTTGGTCCTAATGATGAAGTTCCTCCTGCTAACTGCAGCCAGGGTAATACTTGTGTTTATTTTGGATCTTTGGCAAAAAATATTATTACAGTCGGAGCAGTTAACCAGTTAACTACTGCAAATCACAAATACACCCAGGCAAGTGATGTAGTAAAAGGAAGTTTCAGCAGCGCAGGTCCTAGAAAAGACGGGGCAGTGAAGCCAGATCTTACGGCTGTTGGCGTTGATATGATAATGGCTAATTACACTACGGCAAGTCCAAACGCTACGAATCTCTATGTACTTAATTACGGAACATCTTATGCTGCACCGATGGTTTCCGGAATTGCCGGTGCTTTGACTCAAATCCAAAGAAATATTGCTGGAAACAGCAGTTTTATCTTCAATGCAGACGAAATGAAAGCCTTACTGACACACACTGCGAATGAAGCAGGAAGACCAGGTCCGGATGTTTGGTACGGCTGGGGTTTGGTTGATGCTAAAAAAGCGGCACAGGTTTTAGTAAACAGATTGACGGATGATGCTGTTCTTGAGAAAGATAATCTGCAGTCTGGTGTTACCTTCACAAAAGAAATTAAAGCAAGGGGATCTGAACCTTTAAAAGTAAGTATTTCTTGGGTTGATCCGGCGATTGTACCTTTCACAACGGACAGTGACTTCCAAAATAATCATACTTCCAGAATCGTGAATGATCTTGATCTCAGGGTAGTGGAAGTGGGTTCAGGAACGACCTATTATCCTTGGAAACTTGATATTAATGATCCTAATGCCAATGCTACGAAAGGGGATAATACAGTTGATAATGTAGAACAGATTGTTATCGATAATCCAGCAGCAGATGGAATCTATAGAGTAGAGGTCACGAATAAAAATTCTCTTGTTAATCAGGAAGGTAATCCGGCGACACAGGATTTTGCTTTGGTTGCAACAGGTACTAAGAAAATGACTTTAGCAGCTAATGATTCAAGTAAAGATGAGATTAAAATCTATCCGACAAGAACGAAGGATATTATCAATATTGAATTTCCTGACAAGGCAGAAAGAATAGTTGTCTTTGATATGAACGGGAAATTAATTTTTGGATCCAATAACGCATCCAAATCTCAGAAAATTAATCTGAATAACTTCTCAAGTGGAGTTTACATTATCTCTGTGAAAACAAAATCCGGCGTTGTTTCTAAGAAAATTATTAAGGAATAATTCCCACAAAACATAAAATCAAAAGCCATCGAATTCCGATGGCTTTTGATTTTATAATTACTACAAATTAGATTGTAGATAATCTTAATGTATTTGTTTTTCCACCATTGTGGACAGGCATTGCATTCAGATTAACAACAAAGTCACCTTGCTCTACAAAACCATAATTGTGAGTCAGCATATTAACCTGGATTACAGTCTCATCAGTCGATTTCTGCATGTCGTAATAAAATGCTCTAACACCCCAAAGGAGGTTAAGCATTGTAATCACACGCTTATTAGAGCTAAAAACGATAATATGAGAAGAAGGTCTGTGCGCAGAAATCTGGAAGGCAGTATAACCTGAAGCGGTAAGAGTGACGATCGCTTCTGCACCAGTCGATTTTGCGATGTCAACAGCGGAACGGCAAATTTTATCAGTGATAAAACGCTCATCTACACAGTTTATTTTTTCTTCGATAACGTGATTCAGTTTAGAATATAAAGCCGTTCTTTCGATATTCTTAACAATCTTAGCCATATTTCTTACAACATCCACTGGATATTTTCCAACAGAAGTCTCTCCGGAAAGCATCACAGCATCAGCACCGTCCAATACAGAGTTAGCAACGTCGTTAACTTCTGCTCTTGTTGGCGTCAAGCTGGTAATCATCGTTTCCATCATCTGGGTAGCGATAATGACAGGTTTTGCGTAAAGTCTAGCCTTATTAACCAAATTTTTCTGAATAACCGGAACCTGCTCCATTGGAACTTCAACACCAAGATCTCCTCTTGCAACCATTAGACAGTCGCACTCCATCAGGATCTGATCGATGTTTTTTACACCTTCCGGTTTCTCGATTTTAGCAATGATTGGCGTTTTTGTTTTGTTAGTTGGATGCTTAGCCATCAAATCTTTTAGATCGATAATATCCTGTGCATGACGAACAAATGAAAGAGCGATCCAGTCAAACTCGTTGTCTAGCATAAAGTTAGCATCCTCGATATCTTTTTCTGTCAAAGCAGGAAGAGAAACATTTGTATTAGGAAGGTTAACCCCTTTTTTAGAACTCAAAGGTCCACCTTGGATTGTTTTAGCTCTTACAGTATCTACTTCATTCGTTTCGATAACCTCAAGAACCAATTTTCCGTCATCAATCAAGATTCTTTCTCCAACTTTTACATCCTGAGGAAACTTCTCGTAAGTCATATAAACTTTTGTAGAATCTCCTTCCATTTTTTCGTTAGTAAAAGTCAAGACATCTCCCGGATTAAGGAAAGAGCCTTCTTTTACTACACCAACTCTTAATTTAGGACCTTGTAAATCTCCTAAAATAGAGACTGAGTAGCCATATTCTTTATTGATTTCACGGATTATATCAACATTTCTCTTTACCAATTCGTAATCGGCGTGAGAAAAATTAATTCTAAATACATCAACACCAGCTTGTATCATCTGTATCATCGTTTCCTTGCTGGAAGTAGCAGGGCCTAGTGTTGCAATGATTTTTGTTTTTTTTAGGTTTTTATTCATAATATTGAATTAATTGATAAAGTTCTTCTTCAGAACTTAAAGAATATTCTTGAATTTTAAATACAAAATTTTCCGGGAGCAAAATTAACGAAAAATCCGCAAATATATCGGAATTTGTTAAAATGTAATCTACATCTTGGTGTAGATTTAGTAAAAATTTAATATTTGATTCATCTGAAAAAAGCTGATTTTGGACTTTTTTTTCAGTGGATAGAATAGATTTGTTAGAAATAAAATGATAACAGTTTTTGGAAAATCTGTCATACGCCTGATAACGCGAAAATGCATAGTCAAAAAATTCCCCTTTGATGGCTATATCTTCAATTCTTTTGAAGTTAAAATCATTGGTTTTATTGAGTAGAAAAAACAATTCGTGCTCCGGGATTGCTTTGATAAGACGAATCAATCCTATGGTGATCTCTGTGTGATCTTCTTCTAGCTTAAGAAATTGTTTTTTGATTTTCAATAATATTTTCTTTTTTGCTCAATACATAAAAAGCGCGTTGTGCGGCTTTTTCTTCGGCTTTCTTTTTAGATGCTTCTACCGCATTGGAGATTCTCTCATTATGAAGCCAAACGTAGCAGCGGAAAACCGTTACTTTATTCGGTTGGAATTCCTCACAAGTCTCGTACTTGATCGGGATTTTTTTCTTTTGGCTCCATTCCAGCAAAAGACCTTTGTAGCTGATAATCTTGTTTTCCAGCTTATTGATGGTAGAAGGTGTGAGAATCCTGTCCAAAACAATTTTCTTACAAAACTCGTAATCAATATCAAGGTAGATAGCGCCAATCAAAGCTTCCAGAAGATTTCCGGAGATATTTTCGCTCAGTACCGTCTGGCTTGTATCCGCTTGTAATAAAGAGCTTAACTTCAGATCTTCTCCAAGCTTATTAAGGTTTTTTCTGTTTACGATTTTGGATTTCATCTGCGTGAGAAATCCTTCGTTTTCATTCGGGTAAGTCTGAAAAAGATGACAAGAAATAATGGTTCCTAAAACAGAATCCCCTAAAAACTCTAGACGTTCGTAATTTTTTTTATTCGTACTTTTTGAAGAGGATTTTAAAGAAAATGCCTCTTTAAAGATTTCCAAATTATGGATGTTGTATCCAACGATTTCAGAAATTTTTTTGCGAAAAAGAATATCTTTTTCCGAAAGTTTTTGTGTTCTGTTTTTTGGAAGTAATTTGAAAAAATAATTTTTCAACTCCATAAAAACATCATATTATATTTTTTTGAAAAGAACACAGGCATTGTGACCTCCAAAACCAAACGTATTACTCATAGCAATATTCACATCTTTTTCAACCGCTTGGTTGAAAGTGAAGTTCAGTCTGCTATCAATATTTTCATCATCGGTAAAATGATTGATGGTTGGCGGAACAATACCGTGGATAATGGTATGTAAAGCAGCAATGGCTTCAATAACACCGGCAGCACCCAAAAGGTGACCTGTCATTGACTTTGTAGAATTGATCTGAATATCGTAAGCGTGCTCCCCGAATAATTTTGCAATAGCATTAGATTCTGCGATGTCTCCTAGTGGAGTAGATGTACCGTGCATATTGATATGATCTACTTCATCAGCAGTTACACCAGCATCTTCTAAACAATTCTTCATTACCAGGTAAGCGCCCAGACCTTCAGGATGCGGTGCTGTCATATGATGTGCATCTGCACTCATACCACCACCAGCTAATTCTGCATAGATTGTTGCACCTCTTTGTTTGGCGTGTTCATATTCTTCCAGAATAATACAACCCGCTCCTTCACCCAAAACAAATCCATCTCTGTCTTTATCGAAAGGTCGAGAAGCTGTTTTTGGATCATCGTTTCTTGTAGAAAGTGCGTGCATCGCATTGAAACCTCCCATTCCGCTCGCTGTAACAGCAGCTTCAGAACCTCCGCAAACGATAACGTCTGCTTTTCCAAGGTTGATCAGCATTTTAGCGTCGATCAAGGCATTTGCAGATGATGCACAGGCTGAAACAGTTGTGTAATTAGGCCCATGAAAACCGTACTCTATCGAGATATTTCCTGGCGTAATGTCTGCAATCATCTTTGGAATAAAGAATGGATTGAATCTAGGAATACCGTTAGATTCAGCAAAACCTAAAACTTCTGTTTCGAAAGTTTCCAGTCCACCAATTCCTGATCCCCAAACTACACCTACGCGATCTTTATTCACATTATCTTCGATAAGTCTGCTGTGCGCAATGGCTTCTCTGGCGGCAATCTGACCGAACTGAGAATTTCTATCCATTTTTTTAGCCTCTTTTTTATCAAAATAATTAAGAGGATCGTAGTTTTTAACCTCGCTGGCAAACTTAGTTTTGAAATTAGTGGAATCAAAAAGAGTAATAGGAGCAGCACCGCTCTCGCCCTTTATAAGGTTTTCCCAGTATTCTTTAGCATTATTTCCGATCGGTGTAATAGCGCCGAAGCCGGTTACAACTACTCTTTTTAATTCCATAAATTTTTTTGTCTAGATAATATTATTTATTTACAACTTCTTCGATGTAAGCAATAGCGTGACCTACAGTTGTAATTTTTTCTGCTTGATCATCAGGAATCTGAATATTGAATTCTTTTTCGAACTCCATGATTAATTCTACAGTATCCAAAGAATCAGCTCCTAAATCATTAGTGAAGCTTGCTTCTGGAGTTACTTCTGTTTCTTCAACGTCAAGCTTATCAGCGATGATAGCTTTTACTCTTGATGCAATGTCTGACATAGTATTTATTTTTAATTATGTTAATTTAGGTGCAAATATATAAAATTTCAAATCATTTCAATTTTTTTTTACTTTTTTAAACTCGTTGCAAATCTATCCTTTTTATAATCACAACTTTAAATTTACTCTAATTATAGTCCGCAAATTTGTTTATTTTTGCCGTATATTATAATGATATTATGGAACAATTTCCTGATAATGATGATGATCTGTTTACAGGCAAGGATCATACGCCTCTCAGAAAAGATGCTTTTGATCTTTCTCCTGATGAAAAAGTAAAAAAAATCGAACTGCTATTTGGGGAGATTATGCAAACTCTGGGTTTGGATATGACTGATGATTCTTTAAAAGATTCTCCAAAGCGTGTTGCCAAGATGTACGTAAACGAAATTTTCGGTGGTCTTCTTCCGGAAAATAAACCGGGTGTCTCCACTTTTAAGAATCAATATAAGTACCGTCAAATGCTGGTTGAGAAAGATATCACGGTTTATTCTTTCTGCGAACATCACTTCTTGCCTATTATTGGGAAAGCGCACGTGGCTTATATCTCTAATGGCGAAGTGATTGGGTTGTCAAAGATTAATAGGATTGTGGACTATTACGCCAAACGTCCGCAGGTTCAGGAAAGATTGACAATGCAGATTGTAGATGCTTTGAAAGAAGCATTAGGTACTAATAATGTTGCTTGTATCATCGATGCAAAACATCTTTGCGTGAATTGCAGAGGAATCAAAGACACAGCAAGTTCTACGATTACAGCGGAATTGAGTGGGATTTTCAGAACCAATCCGATTACAAGACAAGAATTCTTACATTATGTAGGAAGTCACGCAAAATTTGATTAAGTATTTAGATTTGAATAATTATGATTTTGAAAGAATGAAAAACTTTAATATTCTTTTGTTATTTCGTAAAAATTTAATTTTTCTTGTTATTTTATTTTTTTCTTGTCAGAAGGAAAAGCAAAGAATTCCAGATTGTCAAGAAGCAAGAAAGATTGCAAAATCAGATTTCGAAAAAGAAAATTATATTTATTATGAATATCAATATTTGAATGATGATAAATCCTCAAATAAAGAATTTAGTAATATTTTGAAAGATAAAAACATAAAAGTTATTTATAAAACAAAATATCCAATATCTGATGTAATCGTGCCTGAAGAAAAAATTGAAGAAAGCAAAAAATGTTATCAGATAATGATGAATTATCAATTGGAAGCTAAATTCGGAAATCTTTTTTTTGATAGTGCTAGAATCGAATCTAAGAAGATACATTTTCAAAATCTAAACATTCAATAAATTCAGATTCTTAAAATAAGTTTATGAATCATCATTTAAAAGTTATTAATAATGATAAAATTTAAAAAATATTCTCACAAGATTTTCATTGCAACAATTATTTGTTGTTGATGTTTTGTGTCAATATTTAAATCATTTATCAATTATAATTTATCACTAATTAAAATCAATGCAACTAAAAATATATAACTCGCTGTCAGGCGAAAAAGAAGTTTTCAAACCTATATTAGAAGGTAATATCGGGATGTACGTTTGTGGACCAACTGTTTACAGCAATGTGCATTTGGGAAATGTGAGAACTTTTTTGTCCTTCGATTTTATTTATAGAAGTCTTCAGTTTCTTGGCTATAAGGTCAGATATGTCAGAAATATTACTGATGCAGGCCATCTCACAGATGACGGCGATATCAATAATGACAGATTCATCAAGCAATCCAGATTGGAAAAATTGGAACCAATGGAAATTGTACAGAAATACACCGTCGATTTTCACGATGTTTTGAAGAAATTTAATCTGCTTCCGCCAACTATTGAACCGACTGCAACTGGTCACATTATCGAACAATTGGAACTCACGAAACTTTTGGTAGAAAAAGGTTTTGCATATGAAAGTAATGGTTCTGTTTATTTCGATGTTTTGGAATATAATGCAAGAGGTCTTAATTATGGCGAACTTTCCAGAAGAAATATAGAAGAATTATTTGCTAATACAAGAGACCTTGACGGACAAGGCGAAAAGAAAAATCCTCAGGATTTTGCACTTTGGAAAAAAGCCTCGCCGGAACATATTATGAAATGGCCTTCGCCTTGGGGAGAAGGTTTCCCAGGTTGGCACTTAGAATGTACTGCGATGAGCACCAAATATCTGGGTGACCAATTCGATATCCACGGTGGTGGAATGGATTTGAAATTCCCGCACCACGAATGTGAAATTGCTCAAGGAAAAGCCTGCAATGGTGTAGAACCGGTGAAATATTGGATGCACGCCAATATGCTGACGATGAATGGACAAAGAATGAGTAAATCTACCGGAAATTATATTCTTCCAATGGAATTGATTACCGGAAATAATGATTTCTTTGAAAAAGCGTTTCATCCAAGTGTTTTGAGGTTTTGCTTTTTACAGGCTCATTACAGAAGTGTTTTGGATATTTCTAATGATGCGATGTTGGCAAGTGAAAAAGGTTTCAATAGATTGATGGAAGCTGTGAAAATTCTGAATACACAAAGCCAAGTTGAAGATGTGGAAACCTCTTCTTTTGATTATAAAAACTGGAAAGAAAAAGTTTTGGAAGCTTTGACAGACGATTTCAACAGTCCGATTTTAATTTCTCATTTATTCGAGGCGGTGAAATTTATTTCGGCTTCTAAGTTGGGTAAAGAAAGCATTTCAACAGAAGATTATGAAGATCTGAAACAATTCCTGAATGCGATTGTTTTTGATGTTTTGGGATTGGAAACAATTGAAGAATCTAATAACGATAAGCTTGACCAGACTTTGCAGGTTTTAATTGATTTGAGAAATCAGGCTAGAAAGGCAAAAAATTGGGAGTTATCTGACCAAATCCGCGACCAGCTTCTTGAAAAAGGAATTGAGCTGAAAGATGGAAGAGATGGAACGAGTTATAATTTATTGTAATTATAGGTTTTAAAATAGTGATTGGCCGAAATTATAATCCGGCCATTTTTATTTTTCAATAAAGGTTATTTTAATGAAAATAAATAAAATAAATTTCAATTGATTGTATATTTTACGATCAATTTTTTTTATTAATTTTAAAGAAATCGTCTTAAGAACATAGATTTTTAATATAGTTATTCGCTTTAAGAAATCTTGACTATATCTCAAAGGTTTTTTATAGATTTGCCGGACTAAAAAATTAATAACAAAATCGTTCGTTTTATAAGCGAAATGATTAAGAAAATTAATCAAAATTAAATGAATTACTCTAAGTAAAAACACAACCAAACTTTGATGAAAATAAAGAATATTTATAAATCTAATAACGTGAAAAACAAAAACTCTTTTCTATTAGGCTTAGCATTGTTAGGCTTAGCAACAGTTGCCAAAGCGCAAACCGCAGGAACCATAAACACATCATTTGGTATCAATGGTATAGCAAGTACAGATATTAGCTATGCTAATAATTATGCCAAAAAAGAACTATTACAGACTGACGGCAAGATTATAATAATAGGATATAATGGAAACGTGGGCGGTGTTATCACAAGATATAATGCCAATGGGACATTAGATACTACATTTAATGGTACAGGAAGGCAATTTACAGATGTTTATTTTGCTAATGCAGCATTACAGTCTGATGGTAAAATATTACTTACTGATTATAACAAAGTATATCGCTATAATAGCAATGGTACTTTGGATACTACATTTGGTGCCAATGGGGTATATACTTATAGTGTGCCATCAGGTACCAGTTTTAGTATTAATAATATAGCCATACAAATTGATGGGAAAATAGTGCTTTCGGCTTATGAAGATTTATATCTAAATAATGTTTCTAATGTTAATTTTGCTGCATTGCGTTTAAACAGCAATGGTACGATAGATACTACTTTTAATGGAACAGGTAAGGTAACTAAAGATATCAATAAAACTGATAATGTTGGGGCGGTTGCCATCCAAACTGATGGTAAAATTATTCTTGCGGGATACACAACCACTACCACCGGTAATCAATTTTACACCGCTGTGAGGTTTAATAGCAATGGCAGCATAGATAACACTTTTGGTAGTGCAGGAGTAGTAACTGGTAACAATACATTAGCTGGTTTTCTATCTGGAGGAATTGCTCTGCAGAGCGATGGTAAAATAGTGTTGGCAGGTAACAGTGCTTCTATTGGTATTAAAACGGTACGTCTTAATACCAATGGGACATTAGATACAACTTTTAACGGCACTGGTGCTGTAACTACAAACTTAGCTGATGATAGAACTGAATCCGTTGCCATCCAAGCTGATGGAAAAATTGTTGTAACTGGCAGTAAATATGATGCTACGGCGCACACCTCAGAATATTTTGTTTTGAGATATAATACCAACGGAACATTGGATACTACTTTTAATGCTTCAGGTGTAGTATTGGCAAGTATTGATAAAACTAAACCCAACACGGCGGCTGATGTAAAAATACAAACCGATGGCAAAATAGTAGTTTGTGGCACTTCTTATGTAGGAAGTTACAAAGATATTGCTATCATACGCATTAATAACAATGGGACTTTAGACAATACGTTTAATGGAACCGGTAAAGTAACTTCAGGTTTTCTAAAAAGTGGAACTGATGTTGTAGAAAAAATTGCCGTACAAAATGATGGTAAAATATTAGCGGCTGGTTATACTTCATCTAATAATATTTCTTTGGCGCGCTACAATGCCAATGGGACTTTGGATACCAGCTTCAACACAAAAGGCTATGTAACCACTAATCTTCAACATACTTATTTTGATAATTTTTTAAATGCTTCGGCTGTGCTATCGCAAACAGATGGAAAAGTATTAATAGTTGGAAATTACTATAGCAGTACAAGTAATAACCAAGAAATCTTTATCCGTAGATATAATGCCAGTGGGACCGTAGATACAACTTTTGGCGCTTCTGGAATGGCAAGCCTTGGTATAAACGCTAAATGGACTTTTTCTAACGCTGCCATTCTGCAAACAGATGGTAAAATAATGATCGTTGGAAATTCATATAATAATAACACAGTTAATGTTTTTACACTAGTAAGATTTAATAACAATGGAACATTGGATACTACTTTTAATGGTACTGGTTTTCTAAATACAACTATTGGTGTAAACTCTGAAGGAAATAGCATTTTACTACAACCAGATGGTAAAATATTAGTTGGCGGCTGGATAACTAATGGTGCAGACAGAGACCTATTGCTGATGAGGTATAACGCCAATGGTACATTAGACAGCACCTTTAATGGTAATGGTAAAGTAACCAAAGGCATCGGTACAAGTAATGATGAGGTTTTAAAAATAGCATTGCAAGCCGATGGTAAGATAGCTGTATTAAGTAATTGTAAATCGTCAGCAAAAAGTAGACACTATATAGTATAAAAGTTAAGGAGTGTTTTCCAAAAAAAGAATTACATTTAATTATGGAAACACCTAAAAAGAAAAGTTCCGAAAAATTCGTAAAAGACATCCGTAAAAACACA
>WPCJ01266501.1_pt1 | contig 16557 bp, 12 predicted proteins | sample 5399831 | NCBI WGS metagenome assembly WPCJ01 (sample SAMN12869470, study PRJNA574797) | sludge metagenome | isolation source: wastewater treatment of pH10 | place: China:Beijing | collected 2019-05-20 | reverse complement strand
AGCTCTGGGACAATGCCGGCGAGGTGATCGCCGGCTGCCTGCGCGACGCCGGGGCCACTGGCCGCGACATCGCCGCCGTCGGCACGGCCGGCCATGGCAACGGCCTCTATCTGCTCGACAAACAGGGAGGGCCGCTCCTCGGCATCCAGTCGCTCGACACGCGCGCCGCCTGGCTGGCAGCCGAGTGGCGGGCCGATGGCACCGCGGCAACGCTCTACCCGCTCTGCCTGCAAAAGCCCTGGCCGTCGCAGACGGCGACGCTGCTTGCCTGGGTCAAGCGCAACCGGCCGGAGGTTTATGCGCGGGCCGGCACTGCCTTCCTGTGCAAGGACGCGCTGACCTTCATGCTCACCGGTCAGCGCGTGAGCGACTATTCCGACATGAGCGGCTGCGGGCTGATGCGGTTGCCCGAGCGCGACTACGATACTGAGTTGCTTACGGCCTATGGCCTCGCCGATGCACGAGCGTTGCTGCCGCCGCTCGTGCAGTCCGATGCGATCGCCGCAAGCGTGACGGAGAGCGCGGCGCGGCGGACAGGGCTTGCAGCCGGTACGCCGGTCGCAGCCGGCTTCTTCGACATCGTCGCCAGCTCCGTCGGCGCCGGAGCGGCCGAGCCCGGTCAGGCCGCGATCGTAGTCGGAACCTGGGGCATCAACCAGATCATCCTCGCCCGGCCGCTGGTCGACGAACGCATCTTCCATGCCTGCACCTGGCGGCCGGATCGCTATGTCGCTGTCGAATCCAGCGCCACCTCGGCGGTCAATCTCGAATGGTTCGTACACGAGATTCTGGGGGAGCACGGCCCGGATGCTTTTACACGCTGCAGCGAGCTCGTCGCCTCGGTGAGGCCGAGCGCCGACAGCCCGCTCTTCCATCCCTTCCTCTACGGTTCTGGAACCGAGCCGAAGGCGCGAGCCGCTTTCCTCGGCCTCGCCGGCTGGCATGACCGGGCGCAGATGCTGCATGCGCTCTTCGAGGGCGTCGTCTTCGAGCATCGCCGCCATGTCGATCGCCTGCGCGCTGCCGGGGTCAGCTTCGACCGTGCGGTGCTCTCCGGCGGAGGCTCGCGCAGCGTGGCCTGGTGCCAGATGTTTGCCGATGGTCTCGGTGTGCCGGTCACGGTCGCCGAATGCGAGGAGACCGGCGCGCTCGGCGCGGCGATCGCCGCTGGCGTCGCTGCCGGCCTGTTCGGGGACATCGAGGCCGGCGTCGCCGAGATGGTCAAGCCCAGGCGCAGTTTCGTGCCGAACCGCCCGGACGGGAGGTTGAGGGATGCGCGCTACCGGCTCTACGACGAGCTTGCTACAACCTTGGCAGCGCAATGGCAGCGTTATCGATCGGAGGTCGCGTGAGCGCCCGACGCCATCTCGGCTCCTGGGATTACGTCATCGTCGGCGCCGGGTCGGCGGGCTGCGTGCTGGCCAACCGCCTCAGCGCCGATCCGAAGAAGCGCGTGCTGCTGCTCGAGGCCGGCGGCTCGGACAATTACCACTGGATCCATATTCCGGTCGGCTACCTCTATTGCATGGGCAATCCCCGGACCGACTGGGGCTACAAGACCGCTGAAGAGAAGGGCCTCAACGGCCGCTCGCTCGCTTATCCGCGCGGCAAGGTGCTGGGCGGCTGCTCGTCGATCAACGGCATGATCTACATGCGTGGCCAGGCCGCCGACTACGATGGTTGGCGCCAGCTCGGCAATCCCGGCTGGGGTTGGGACGAGGTCCTGCCGCTGTTCCGCAAATCGGAGCGGCATCACAATCTGGCCGGACCGTTCCATGGCCAGGAGGGCGAACTACGGGTCGAGCGCCAGCGCCTGTCCTGGCCGATCCTCGATGCCGTACGCGAGGCCGCCGAGGAAATCGGCGTGCCGAAGATCGACGACTTCAACGCCGGCGACAATTTTGGCTCGGCCTATTTCGAGGTGAATCAGAAGGCCGGCTTCCGCTTCAACGCGGTGCGCGCCTTCCTGAACCCGGTACGCAAGCGCGGCAACCTGACCGTGCTGACGCAGGCGCAGGCCGAGCGCATCATCTTCTCCGGCAAGCGCGCCAGTGGGCTCGAGCTGCGGCTCAAGGGTGAACCCGTACAGGTCGACGCCGCCGGCGAACTCGTCCTCTCGGCTGGCGCGATCGGCTCGCCGCAATTGTTGCAGCTCTCCGGTGTCGGCCCAGGCGGACTCCTGTCGCAGCACGGCATACCAGTCCGACACGAGCTGGCCGGCGTCGGCGAGAACCTGCAGGACCATCTCCAGATCCGCACGGTCTTCAAGATCTCCGGTGCAAGGACGCTGAACGAGCGGCAGGCGAGCCTGTTCGGCAAGGCCGGCATCGCGCTCGAATATGCGCTGCGCCGCTCCGGTCCGATGGCGATGGCGCCGAGCCAGCTCGGCATCTTCATGCGCTCGGATGAGCGCTTCGCCACGCCCAACATCGAATTTCATGTCCAGCCGCTCTCATTGGAGCGCTTTGGCCAGCCCCTCGACGCCTTTCCGGCGATCACGGTCTCGGTCTGCAATCTCCGCCCGGATTCGCGCGGCCAAGTCCGGATCGTTTCGGCCGATCCGTTCGCCCATCCCAGCATTGCGCCGAATTATCTCTCGACCGAGAGCGACCGCGAGGTCGCAGCCGCCTCGATCACGGCGGCGCGCCGCCTGATGGCGACGCGGCGGATGCAGACGTTCCGCCCGGAAGAACTCAAGCCCGGCGCGAGCATCCAAAATCCCACCGAGCTGGCGCAGGCGGCGGGCGACATCGCCACCACGATCTTCCACCCGGTCGGCACCGCGAAGATGGGCACCGACCCGATGGCCGTCGTCGATCCGGAACTGCGCGTGCACGGGCTTGCGGGCCTGCGCGTCGTCGACTGCTCGATCATGCCGACGATCGTCTCGGGCAACACCCACGCGCCGGCGGTGATGATCGCCGAGAAGGCGGCGCAGCTGATGGCCTGACCTTCCGCTCCGCGAGGGAGCCGGCATGACAGACCTGCCGCCCGCGAAGTGCCCCGAACCAGATGGGGGATGGCTCCCTGTCCCGGCGCTGCGGCGCCACAGTGGTGCTGTCACGCAGCACGAGCTTGGAGCGACCACGATGGCGATCACGGCTGTCGGTATCGACCTGATAGATAGCGGACAGTCGGTCCGGGGTTTGCAGCAGCCCTCTGAGACGGCGATATCAGCGTGACTTACTCGGCAAGATGAACGCGATCTCGACCGTTGCCCTTTGCCCTATAGAGGGCATGATCGGCACGCTCGATCAAAGACGGGAGGCCTTCATCGTCGCGCGCAACCGCGACGCCGAAACTGGCCGTCGGCTGTGCCTCGCCCGACACGGTGTCGGATGCGATTTGTTTGAACGCTGTTCTTATCTCTTCCGCCAATTGGTAGGCAGAGGCGCTCGCATGTGAAGGCACCATGACTGCGAATTCTTCACCACCAAGACGCGCCATGATCGCATCGCCGGGCGCCTTCTGCTTGAGAACCTCGGAAAACCTCCGAATGATCAAGTCGCCGCCGCTATGGCCGAATAGATCGTTGATCGATTTGAAGTGGTCGAGATCAGCCAGGATCATGGCAGGCGGGTTGCCGGCCGTCCGCTTCGCTAATGCGCTTAGTGCGCGCGGTTCGAAGCCGCGGCGATTGAACAATCCGGATAGGGTGTCGATCAGCGCATCAGTCTTGATTTCATCCATCACGTCGCTTGCAATCACCGCAAGCACACCGACAGCAGTCATCGCGCAGATAAGAGCATCAGAAATCGAAACGACAAGCCAGTAGGAACTTTCGAACCGCTCGCCGGAGGCCCCTGACGCGATCAGGAAGAACGGGCGAAGAAGATAGCCTGCGCTGGATACGAGCAACAACCCGAGTAGCACCTGCTCGACCGGCGAGCGGCGCGGCGCCTTCGCGACATCCCACAACATCACGAGGCTGAGCAGGGCCAGCCCAGAATTGAGAATGATGACGCGGGCGAGCAGGTTCGGTTCGATGAACTGATAATAGTACAGCGGTCCGAGCGTGATCGCAGCGATGGCAAGGAGAGCGCCGTAGCGAGGCTGTCGTAAGCGCCGATTGGACAAACCGATGGAGAGCAGCATTATCGCGAACAGGAGGAAGATGTTCGCCCAATATCGCAGAATCGGATTTTCAAGGGAGAAGGCAAAGTAGAAAATGCCGAAGCACAGCGACCGAATTCCATAGGATAGGCTGATCACGCCTATATATTTCAAGCCGCGATTGTTTCGCCATATCGCCAACAGCGCGATACAGAATATCGCAGCCATACTCGTGTTGAGCAAGCCTATGACATTGTAATAGTTCATACTTCCAATCAGTGATGAAAAACCGGGCCGGCCAGCCTGATCGGAAAGGTTGCCATAATCCCGGTAAAGGCGAAGTGAATGTCATTCCACAGCGAACGACCGCTCGGGGGATGATCGCGTGCAGCACCAAACGAGCGATCTGTCGGTGCACTGCGGTCGTTCAAAGCCCCATATCCCACGTCTGCGCGGGGCAGAATCGACTCATCGACCAGCAGCGATTCGAACTTTTTTCACCGCCAAACGCCGCCGCTTTCACGCTTTTTCGTCGGTTGGTTCCCGCTCTTTGCACGGGCGTAGATGCGGCGGCGGTAGAGGGTAATCGAGAGTATTATTGTGCGCCAACATGATTCAAGTGCACGATCTTTGCATTTTTGCAAGTATAATTTACTCTACCAAATTTATCAAATCTCATCAGAATGTAAATTATTCTACCAAAATACGAAAGAAAACTGATGGCCATCCACGTCGATTGTACGATGACGAGACCGCCTGGGCCGCGCCTAGTGAGGTCAAGCCGAAGTTCGTCTGGCGCTCTGATTCCACCGGGGCAATGGACCGGGGCCCTGAAAGGCCACGCCGTCTTCGCCTATGCCGCCAACGATCTGATCGACCTCGATCATGCGGTTGTCGTCGATGTCGAGGCCAGCCGCCATTCCGGTGGTCGGCAAGACCTCACGATCGGGTGCGATAAATGCTATTCTCGGCGCGCTTTCTGCACAGCCACCGGTGAGATGCCGAATGACGTACATTGGACGTCGTCAATTCGTTCGCGATGGTCTCGCTTTCGCGGTCAGCGCCGGCATGTCGGCAGCGCCCACTATGGCACGGGACGCCGCGAGTTCCGCGCGGATTGCCTGGCTCGCCGGAAGCGCGGGCCCACTGCCAACGCCGGCTTATCTCGAGGCCCTGCGGACAGGACTGCGCAATCGCAGTTGGGTGGAGGATCGGAACCTTACGATCGATGCACGATGGGGACAGCCCGACAGTGCCGAGCGTTTGGCTTCCGAGCTGCTCGTGCTGCGGCCGGACGTCCTCGTGGCTCAGGGCGCGATGGTGCTTGGTGCACGCAATCTCGATACCCAGGTTCCAATCGTGTTCGGTTTCAGCGGGGATCCCGTCGAGGCAAAACTCGTGACGAGCTTCTCGCGCCCCGGAGGAAATCTGACCGGTATCGCCATGCAACGCCTCGATCTGGTCGGCAAAAGGCTCGAGCTGCTGAAGGAGATCATGCCTTCGCTTGCGCGCGCGGCGATTCTGGCAAACCCTGCCCATCCCGGCGAACAACTGGAACTCCAAGCCTCGCGCCTCGCCGCGGACAAGCTGGGCATCGCGGTGAGCTATTTCACTGTGTCGTCTGCCAAGGATTTCGCGGCGGCCTGGCCTGCTCTGCTGCAGGCCCGCGCGGAAGCGATCGTTGCGTTTCCCGATGCTCTCGTCATGAGCCAAGCCGGTGCCATCGCCAGCTTTGCCCGGCAGAATGGCATTCCCGCTGTTTCGGGATGGTCCGAGTTTGCCGACGAAGGCAATCTGCTCAGCTACGGCCCAAATCTGCGGGCCACCTGGGAGCAGGCTGCCGGTTTCGTCGACCGCATCCTTCGCGGAGCTCGTCCGGCCCAACTACCGGTCGAACAGCCTTCCCGCTTCGAACTCGTCGTCAACCAGCGCACCGCGACCGAGCTTGGTTTGATCTTGCCACCCGCCGTTTCCATGCGTATCGACCGGGTAATCAGGTGATATCTGTGGATTTGCGCCCAATTCGGAGGGGCAATTTCGATGGTATTTTACACGAAAAGTTTTGCATGATAGGAATCTATAATTCAAATGGTTGAATCTATACGTCGTAGAAAATCTTGACACAAAGTAAAATCGCTGCCGAGATTAGCGCGCAGCCCGCGACTGCATCCATCTTCTTGCGACATGCCGGGTGGTTGAAGCGGTGAGATAGACCCACCCCCGCCAGACTCCAGCCATAAAACTTGAGGGCGGAAGCCGAAAGGAAGCCAGCCGCGAACCCTACTTGCGCCTCGCTGGCATACCCGGACGAGAAAACGCCGACAAGAAACATCGCCTCAAGCCAAACCAATGGATTGAGCCAAGTGACGGCAAGCATAAAACCAATGGCGCGCAAACGCGATCCGCAGACCTCTGTAGTCATCTCGGCCTCGGATGCACGGCTGGCGCTGAGCAGTACGCGCACACCCCACCACGCCAGAAATCCGGCGCCGCCCGCCTGCAGCGGGCCGGAAATTGTCGGATGCTGCGTTAGCAGCGTACCCAGGCCGCCAATTCCCATGGCTACCAATGCGATCTCGGAAACGTAACCAGTCGAGGCGACGGCCAGGGGATGATTGCGCATCATGCCCGCCCGGATGAGCATGAGGTTTTGAGGACCAAGCGAAAAGATCAACCCCAGGCCAAACACAAAGCCGGCCGCGGTCGCCGAAGAAAACAGGAGATCTGCGCTCATCGTCCGCCCCCCAGGCAGGGGCCCGTGGCCAGCTTGTCGAGGAACGCATGTGGAAGCCAAATATCAGCGGAAGCTCTTCCCGTTAGAGCGCCGCGATGTTGCCGCCGTTGCGTTTTGCGACCCGCATGCCCTTCGGGAATGGCGGATACCGCGATCAGGAACGGAAGCCAAAACGCGTGTGGGAGATATGAGCCCAACATCGTGCTCTCCCGGGAACGTCACGGGTTGCAGGATCTCGCGGCGGAGGCCGCGACAAGCGTCGATGCTCGTCGCGGCCGTCGACGACGAACGATCAAAGCGGCTCCAGGCCGTGTTTGCTCAAGGCGTCTTTCGCCTCGCTTGCGACCAGCGCCAGGATCAATGTGCGCGCGAGCTCGGGATGCCGGCTGCTCTTGTGCAGCCCGGCTGACCACACGGTGTAGTTCTGGATCTCTGCCGGCAGCGGGCCAAGATACACGATGCCCTTGGCGTGGAGCAGTTCGCTGACCTGCTGAAATCCGAGCTCCGCGCCGCCGCGCGCCAGCAGATCGCCGATCTGCGCCCCGGACGGAGGCTGCTTGATCTTGTGTTTGATCTGCTCGGCGACGCCGAGCCGCTCGAAGAGCTGCTCGAAATAGCGTCCGCTGGCGCCAGACGAAATCGCAATGGATTCGGCGCTGAGCAGGGCCTGTCGAACACCATCGACGGTCGATATGTTCGGCCGACTGATGTCGGACCGGACAGCGGCTGCGACCGCCGATCGCGAGAAGTCGGTTTTGCTCGCGGCCGCCACCTTTTCGGCGGAGGCCATGCGATCGATGGCTTGAGACGTCGTGACGACGATGTCGAATTCCTCGCCGTCGGCGATACGCTTCGTAATCGCCTCCGAGCCGCCCCAGGTGAACTCCACCTTGTGCCCGGTCTCCTTGGCAAAGCGCGACGCGATCTCCACGACCGCCTCTTTGACCGCATTCGGCGCCACGACCTTGATGTCCGCAGCCTGTGCCGTGACACCGGGACCCGACACGAGGGCCGCGAACAGGCACCGACGAAGGAACGCATTTCCGTTGAGGAACAAGCTGGACATCGCGACCTCCGATGTTGACTGAGGCCCCGACCATGCTCGCCTCGGCGACGTCCCAACAATCATCCATCCGTCCCGGACGACCGGTTCTCTCGTCTTGGTGCATCCGGACCGGGCTGTTTCCACCGCATATCCGGGCTATCGTCCGCGCAATGGGAAAAAGCGGCCCGCTGAACCTCGGCTTGCTCGTCCGCAGGGCGCTGCCGCGCTCCCTGCTGGGCAAGTACATTGCCTCGTTCGTCGCGGCCGTCGCCGTCCCCCTGATCGGCTACACAGCCGCGGACGTCTGGTTCGCTTCGACCGAGCATCGCAACGCTCTGATCGAAATCCAGCGAGCCAACGCGGAAAATGCGGCGTTCCGGATCAGCCAGTTCATCCGAGATATCGAGGGGCAGCTGCGCTGGATGACGCATCTTTCGTGGGAGCAAAGCGACGCAGAGCAGCAACGCATCGATGCGCTGCGCCTCCTGCGGCAGGCTCCCGCCATCGTCGATCTCGCCTTGATCGATGAAATGGGGCGGGAGCGCCTCTTCGTGTCGCGCATCAGCATGGACCGCATCTCGACTTTGGCGGACAGGTCCACTGAGATCGCCCTTCGCGATGCGGTGAGGACAGGCGCTTACTACGGAGGCGTCTATTTCCAGCTCGGCAGCGAGCCTTTCATGACCATAGCGCTCTCGGGAATCCGCCCCGAAGCCGGGGTCGTCGTGGCCGAGGTCAATCTCCAGCTCGCGCGGGATATCGTCTCCGGCATTCGCGTCGGGCGTGAGGGCCAGGCCTATGTGATCGACCGCAACGGACGGCTTATCGTCCACCCCGACGCAGGCCTTGTCCTCAGGAACACCGATCTCACGGCCACCGTCCGTTCCATCGACGCTGATCCTGGCGTCGCCCTCCACCGCATAGACGGCCTTTCAGGGCAGCCCGCGCTGCTGACACAGGCCATGGTTCCCCTGTTGGGCTGGCGCGTCCTTGCCGAGCTGCCCGTCGCTGAAGCGAACCAACCGCTATGGCGGGCTCTGGAGCGATCCCTCGCCATCGCGGCGATCAGCCTGCTCGTCGCGGTGGCCATCGCGGTCGCCTTTTCGTGGCGGATGGTGCGCCCGATACGCTTGCTGACAGAGGGGGCGGCGCGGATCGGAGCCGGGCACCTCGATCACCGCATCAGGATCGGCACTACCGACGAGATCGCTCAGCTCGGCCGCCAGTTCAACAGGATGACCATCGAGCTGGAGGGCTCCTATGCGACGCTGGAGCGCAAGGTTGCCGAGCGGACGCACGAATTGATCGAGGCCAACCGAGCCAAATCGCAATTCCTCGCCGCTGCCAGTCACGATCTGAGACAGCCCCTGCACGCCCTGAACTTGATGGTGGCGCAATTGCGAGCCGAAGAGTCTCCTGCGGAGCGTGAACGTCTGGCGCACGGGATCGAGCAGGCCGTCGGCTCGATAAACGCCCTGTTCGACGACCTCCTTGATATCTCCCGGATCGATTCGGGCGTGGTCCGTGCGGAGATATCGGCGTTCCCTGTCCAGACCGTCCTCAACCGCATCGAGGCCGCGTTCGCTGCGGAAGCGCAGGTCAAGGGGTTGCGTTTCAGGAGCCGGCGAAGCGACGTCTGGGTGCGGAGCGATCCGCTCCTGCTGCAACGCATCATCGGCAATCTCGTCGGCAACGCCTTGCGGTACACAAGGCAGGGCGGTGTCCTTGTCTTGTGCCGTCGGCGCGGCGGGATGATCAATATCGAGGTCTGGGATACGGGCATCGGCATCCCGCCGGACAAATACCGGGCGATTTTCACGGAATTCTATCAGCTGGCGCCTGCCAGCGTGCTGCGCGGCGAGGGGCTTGGCCTGGGCTTGGCGATCGTTACGCGGCTATGCCAACTTCTGGGCCATACGATCGCTGTCGTCTCGCGGGTTGCAAGAGGCTCGCGCTTTTCCATCGGCCTCCCGGCTGCCTCGCCGGAGGCTGGCGCATCGTCATTGGCCGAGCCCACTGACGCGTGGGATGGTCTATTGCCGGGCGCGCGCATCCTGATCGTCGATAATGACGCCGATGTGCTCCAGGAAACCGCCGGTCTGCTGGAACTGTGGGGCTGTCGTACCGTGCCTGCGCAGAGCCACCGCGAAGCCGTAGAACGTCTGGAAAACCTCGCGCCCGACCTGATGATCGCCGATGTGCATCTCGATGAGGGCGAGGACGGCGTGCAGTTGGTGGACTTGCTCAGACAGCGGTTCATGGTCGCGTTTCCGGCGTTGATCGTCTCCGGCGACGTCTCAAAAGACACGCGCGAGCGCGTCATGGCCCAGGGGCTGCCGATGCTTGAAAAGCCGGCGGCACCCTTCAGGCTTCGTGCCGCCGCAGCCCGGCTGCTGACATCCGCTACCCGGTCGCCGAATTCGACCAGCCGCGGCGGGTGACTGCGAGCACGGCCTCGGTCCGGCTGCTCACGCCGAGCGTCTTCAGGATCGATGAGATATGGTTCTTTACCGTCGGCTCGGCGAGCCCGAGCGCCCTGCAGATGAGCTTGTTGTTCTTGCCTTCCATGAGCAGCGCGAGCACTTCGAGTTGCCGCTCGGTGAGGCCAAGAGATTGTGGGCCGAGCGCCGAGGTGGAGTTGCTACCCGATGCATAGGCTGCAGCCTGCTTTTGCAGTGCGGCTGGGGGGATGTAGACGCCACCCGCCAAGATGAGCGAAAGCGCTCCGATCAGGACTTCGCGTGTCTCGGTCTTTGGAATGAACCCCTGCGCCCCGCGCGTCAGCGCGTCGCGGATTGTGGACTGCTCCCGGTCTCCGGAGATCATGACGACAGCGACGGTCGGGTGTCGTTCTGACAGGGTCGCCAGCAATGACAACCCGTTCTGATCGGGCAGGTGAAGATCTAGGAGCACAAGATCGATGCCGTCATCCTGTTCGAGCGTCGCCAGCGCCGCCGCTGCATCAGACGCTTCCAGCACCAAGCAATCGGGCCGGACCACCTGCAGCACGCCGCGCATGGCTTCTCGGATCAGCGCATGGTCATCGACGACAAGGAACTTCATGCGAAGCCGATGCTCACATCCAAGATCCACGACAACGTTGCCGCATAGCAACCTATCACGGATCACCTGTCGAAGAGACGTCCGGCATGCATGCCGTTAAAGAGCCTCCGGTCTTGGGCAGGAGGCCAGAGTGAACCGCCCCGGGCGCCGGAGGCCGTTTCGTTTGAGTCATGCCGCGATGGCAGGCTCACCCAGCAGAGCGTGGTAGCGTTCTTCGGCTTCCGCCGGCCCCGCGATCGACATGGTCCCCGCGCAACGCGACGGATGGTCGGCCTCGTAATCCAGCGCCATCCGCACCGCGCGGGCGCGCACCTCAGGCGAGAACTTGTCCGTCGTCTTGCTCGTCATAGCCCCATCCCCTCAGGAGTTGGGGCCTCGGACAAACCGGGGGCGGTTCACCCTGAGCCAAAGCCAGCTGCAGCGTCGGGACTGCTCGGGATCACATTTCGCAGACGTCTGCGGGGCACCTCTCTAGTCCGCCCAAATAGTGCAGTGCCTCTGCGTTTGGTTAACTGAACATATACTCAGGCGCTGATTCCACCGAGCGAGTGCGGAGGGCTTTAGTCCACCCGTGTCAACTAATTATCGACGATTGCCTTGCTAGGGTGTCAGGCCGGTCAAGGAGCTGGGGCTCGGATTCGATACTGATGAAGACGTGGGCTTCCAAGACGGTCCTCTATGATCCTGAGCTTCGCAGCGTCATGGTGCGTGCGCTCTATGGCACGCCTTTGGCAATCCCGATCGGGATGACGATCGCAACGATAGTGATCGCAGCTTGCGCTGCCATCACCGGCGACGCCGCCTTCGCTCTGCTCAGCGCCGTCATGGGTTGCGTTGGCGCATTCCGCCTCGGAACCCAGATTCTCTATCGACGGAAACAAACGTCATTCTCCACGGCGGTGTTCGAGCGTCTGGCTTATGCCGGGGCTTGGGCGACCGCCCTCACGATGAGCTGCTTCGGCGCCTATGCCGTCACGGCTCACACTGACGACCGGATCGTGACATTGGCGGTTGCGCAGACCATCGGCTACATCGCCGGTATTGCGGGCCGTAACAGCTCGCGCCCGTTCATCACGAATGTCCAGGTCACTTTCGCAGCGCTGCCCTTCGCCGGCGCGCTGATTGCTTCTCAAATCCCTGCGTTCGTCGTTATCGCTGGCGCTCTGTTGATGACCGTTGTGCTAACGATCTCGTCCTCGGAGGTCATACACCGCGTGTTCCTATCGAATTTTCGCACAACACGCGATCTTAAGACCATCGCGACGACCGACAGCATCACTTCGCTTCTCAACAGGCGCGGGTTCATCGAGGAAGTGGAGGGGCGGCTTTCGTCGGGAAGACGAACCTACCTCCTGTCAGTGGACGTCGACGACTTCAAAACGGTCAACGACACGCTGGGCCATGACGTCGGCGATGCCCTGCTGTCTCTGGTCGCCGCTCGCATCTCGTCGGTTCTGCAGCCCAGCGAGAAAGCCGCGCGAATCGGCGGCGACGAGTTCATGATCGTGTCCGATCGCACCAGCAAAGATGTTGCCGAGCTGGCCGCGCTGGTGGTTAGCTTGTTTGCAGATCCCATAAGCGTCGGCAAAGCCACTCTCTCGGTTTCCGTCAGCATCGGCCTCACCAATGCGACCGGAGAATCGATCGAACGTTCACTCAAGCACTGCGACCTGGCTCTCTATAAGGCGAAGGCTGAAGGAAAAAACCGCTGGCTGTCCTATGTGCCAGAGTTGAGCGAAGCCTATGATCGTCGGATCGCGTTGGAGCAGGACTTGGCCAAGGCCATTGTCGAAGGTCAATTCGAACTCCATTTCCAGCCGATCTATAGCCCGCGCGGTCGGACGATCTTGATGTGCGAGGCGTTGATGCGCTGGCGGCATCCAACGCGCGGCTCGGTCAGCCCTTCGGAATTCATCCCCCTCGCTGAGCAGAACGGGCTGATCAAGAGCCTCGGTTCTTTTGCGATCGAGCAGGCACTGAAGGCTGCGATCAGCTGGCCGCAGGCGGTCGGCGTCAGCGTCAACGTATCCGCCAAGCAGTTCCACCGGGATCATGATCTCGTCGGCGTCATCGAGGACGCGCTGCGGCGGACCGGGGTTGCGCCTCACCGGGTGACGATCGAGGTCACTGAGACGACGCTCGCGGAGGATAAGGAATTCGTGATTGCGACGCTGCACCGGATTCGTGCGCTGGGTGTGAAGGTCGCGCTGGATGATTTCGGCACGGGATACTCGTCGCTGAGCTACTTTGCCGAGCTCCCGATCGACATGCTGAAGATCGACCGGGCCTTCGTCGGCAGCATCGCCACGAGCACCAAGGCGCGAGCGTTGATGCGGGCAATCACGGGTTTGGCGGGCGATTTGAACGTGCCGATGATCGTCGAGGGCGTGGAGACGCCAGAGCAGTTTGAAGCGGTGACGCACTTCGCCCCTTATGGCGTTCAGGGCTTCCTGTTTGCGCGGCCAATGCCGAAGGAGGATATCGATCCGATCATCGACCGGCGCGTCGCGCTTCCCGCTATCGACCGGCCTTCCACAACCATGACTAAAAAGGGCCGTTCCTCCGCAGCCTAAACAGGATATATTCCGCTTCCTAGCAACGGGAGCCGGGGCGCTATGGCTGGCGTAGGCGTCAAAGATCTCCTATCCGCCGATGATATCGACGAATCGGACCTGATTGACGTCTTGAACAAGGCTGCGGCGATTGCCGACGGAAAGTCGCCCGCCCGGACGAGCGCCAAGATGATCGGCCTTTTCTTCGAGCAGGAAAGCACGAGGACCAGGATCGGTTTCGACGTCGCCGCCTCCCGACTCCGCCATCATATCGTCGATATCTCGGCTTCGCCGGGCAGCCGGCTCGGCAAGGCTCAAGGTGAAGACCTGGAAGATCACATTCGGACGGTCTCGGAGTACTGCGACCTCATCGTCGCCAGGACCGAACATGTCGCGACCGTCGAAGAGATCGCGCGCCTGACGCATCTTCCCGTGGTCAATGGCGGAAACGGCATCGGAGAGCATCCGACCCAAGCCCTCGTCGACCTCTTCACGATCGAGCGACGCCTCGGAGATGTCAGGGGGCTGTCGGTGGCGCTGTCGTGCGATCCGACGGCCCGTCATGCCCTCTCCTTCATGAAGCTGCTCGCCTTGCGCCCCCCGCGGCGCTTCACCCTTTGCCTCGCACCTGAGACGAAATTATCCAACGTCGCTGCGGCTGCGATTGACGACTTGAGGCATTGCGGCACGATTATCGATAGAGTGGACAATGTAGAGGCCACGTTGGATCACGATGTTCTCTCGATCCAAACTCAGAGAGCGTCCAGTATCATCAGCGGACGTATTGGCGAGATGGATACGGTTCAAAAGATTGAGGACGAGAAATTTACGTTGACGGCCGAAAAGGTCCTTAGAAATCGGTCGAAGACGATGATTATGAATCCCCTGCCGCGGCATTCCGAGACCGACAAGTCATGCGACAGCCTCCCGAACGCCGCGTACTTCGAACAGGTCCGGCTCTCGGTTCCAATTCGGATGGCGGTTCTCAGCCGCATGCTCGCGGGCCGGCGCTGGGCGGGGCGATCTCCTTCGCGTTTGCAGCCTGGATGGCCGGAAACGTCTTCGCCTATTTCCTCCTCGCTGTCGCGATCCGTCAACTAAAGCTCGACCTCTCGTATCCGGAAATTCTCGCCATACGCTCGGCCGGTGGGTTGGCGATCGGTCTCGCCCTGGGTTGGCGCGACCGCAAGCTGTTTCGCGAGGTCTGGCGCTCGCGCCTGCCATTGCATCTCGCTCGGAGCGCCCTGCATGCCATAGGCGCGATCGCGGTGGTCTGGAGTGTCGCTAATCTGCCGCTGGGTCTGGTGGCGAGCATCGAGTTCAGTGGACCCTTGTTCGCGGCCGCCATCGGCGCCTTCGCTTTCCGGACGCGGCCGGCCCGCTTCGCATGGATCGGATTCGGCCTGATTTTTGCCGGAGCGGCGGCGATCGTGTTTCAATATATGGATGTGATCGGCTTCGCGATCATCATTCCGTTTGCGGGCGTCGGCATTCTGACATGCACGAATATCATGTTGGGAGTTCTCAGCGAAAGACAATCTACACGTTCAATATTGTTTCTGATGAATATCATACAGCTCGCAATCTTCGTGGCGTTGAGCATAGTGGGATCCGAGGCGCTCAAGCTGCCATCGTCAACCCTGACTACGACCACGCTCTTCGCGCACGGGACGGCTACACTGCTGTTTGCGGTCGTTCTGATGGCTGTTTCTGGCTATATGACGCAAGCGTCACTGAGCCAGGCAACGCGCCATGGCACCGCCGTCCAGGTTGCCGCCCTTGACACCTTGCGAATTCCAGCGCTCGCGGGCGCGGGCGCGCTACTGTTCGGCGAGCCACTCAATCAAAGTCTGGTAATTCCGAGCGCGATCATCATGTGCGGAGCCATCTTGACTGCCTATTTGGATCGGTCAAAGCGAGGATAGTCCGCTAGTTCAGCTTCTATAGTGGAATAGAGCCCTTGGGGACCTTAATCGTCTGCACGGCATCGCTCGGCAGCGGAACGCCCCACTCCCATTGCAACCTCGAACATATGCCGAAATATAACGAGCTCGCGGCGCACGGTGGCAGGCTTCACGCTTTTGAGCCGTGTATCCCTATCATGAGCCACACTGGCGCCGGAGAGGCTTCCTAGACGCTCCCGGGATGCTCCGAGGCATCAAGAACTTGATGCGCGAACGCTCAAACGGGGCACTGCGTTTCGCGGGGGCGACCTCCTCCTGATGGCGCCACAGAAGTTCCGCCACTGTCATCGAGCGAAGATCGCGGATGCTGGGGGACAGGTCCGCTATGTCTATTCGCGCTTCAAGTGCTCTCGCCCTTGCGGAGGTCTCTGGGGAAGCTCTTGGAGACAGGAGGGCTGCCTTCGCGCCTCACCTGCGCCTGCCGACGGCTTTCCCTACTGCGGATTGGGGCCACACGCGTATCCCTGTGCCAACTGTGACAGACAGGGATACCGATGGTCTCTCAGAGAGATCTCTGAGACTGAAACCCATTTCTTCTCAGGGCTTCAAAAATGGCGCGCCCGACACGATTCGAACGTGTGACCTTTGCCTTCGGAGGGCAACGCTCTATCCAGCTGAGCTACGGGCGCTAACCGTGCAGGCTGGATAGCCGATCCCCGCCGCTTCGGCAATGCGGGAATTTGAAGGTCGCTCAACCGATCCTGCTCCGATCCGCTTGCACCTCAGGCTCATCGATTCAATCCGATCGTGGCTGCTCCGAGCGAGGCGACATTCTAGGAGGCCTGCCGACTTGGATAATGACGCGGACGGCTTCGAGATCGCAGAGGTCTTCACCGAGAACGGCGACCTCCTCGTGCTTTCGCTCGGCTTTTCGTCGGCGAGCGATCCGCTCGATGTCCTGCATCTTGCCTGCGGCCGGCAGCACAGCGGCCACCAGCCGCCGCAGCTTGAGGATCTGCTCTATCTCGAGCGCACCGACCAGGACCTGGCCTGCGACGGCCGCGAGGTGGTCCGGCTGGCGGGGCGCCGCGACCATGTCGAGCTCGTACTGAGCGAGGCGGGCGCGCGGCTGCTTCGGCTGCCGCAGATCGTCCGCTTCCGCTTCGACGCCCGTCCCGAGCTGCTGCCGGTCGCGCTGGCCCAGCT
>WPCJ01259598.1_pt1 | contig 16563 bp, 14 predicted proteins | sample 5399831 | NCBI WGS metagenome assembly WPCJ01 (sample SAMN12869470, study PRJNA574797) | sludge metagenome | isolation source: wastewater treatment of pH10 | place: China:Beijing | collected 2019-05-20 | reverse complement strand
GACATGCAAAATGAATGCCGTCGATCCACTCGACTGGCTATCCCAAACCCTGAGCCGCATCGCTAAAGGCTGGCCTGTAACCGAAATCGAAGGCCTTATGCCTTGGAACTTCAACTCTAACGCCATCGGCTGACCGCTTACATTATTAACGCAGACAGCGTTAAGGATTTGAAATTGCATGCCTATACGGATTATGACCCACAATAAGGTGCATATGCTTGCACCATTGTGGGGATCATAGTTTTCAGGTTCACGTTATAAGATGACAAGACTTTTGAGCTGGGAGGCCCTTGCGGGCGTTGTTTATTCGACATTGGAAGAGAACTGGCGGAAAGCATGAGCGGCACATCCCTTAAATTTGGTACAAGCGGTCTTAGGGGATTGGCGGACGAACTGAATGGTTTGCCCGCTTATGCCTATTCTCTTGCTTTTGTTGGAATGCTGTCGGAAGCCGGAAAACTGCGGGCGGGTGACAAGGTCTTCGTCGGTCGCGACCTTCGCCCGTCCAGCCCGGCTATCACGGCACTCTGCATGGCGGCAATCGAGGACGCAGGGTTTCAGCCAGTTGATTGCGGTGTTTTGCCGACCCCGGCATTGAGCCACTACGCAATCTCGCAACTTGCGCCGTGCATAATGGTCACTGGCAGCCACATTCCGGATGACCGCAACGGGCTCAAATTCTATCGTAACGACGGAGAGATCGATAAGAACGACGAGAGCGCTATCAGCGCGGTCTACGCCGCACTGCCTGCAAATCTCGCCTTTCGCCATCTGCACGATGCATTCCATAGCAGTGATGCAATCGACTGCTATGTGAAGCGTTACGTTGGTTTCCTGGGGCTTGAGAGCCTTCAGGGCTTGCGGGTAGGGGTCTATCAGCACTCGTCTGTGGCACGTGATCTCATTGTCCGTGTTCTCACTGAGCTTGGTGCCGAAACCGTACCGCTTGGCCGGTCCGATGTGTTCGTGCCTGTCGACACGGAAGCGCTTCGTTCCGAGGATATCGAGCTTCTCGGCCAGTGGGCGAAAGAAAGCCGCTTCGACGCCATTGTTTCCACCGATGGAGATGCCGACCGCCCGTTGATCGCGGATGAGAAGGGCCGCTTCGTGCGGGGCGATCTTGTGGGCGCAATCACCGCAAACTGGCTTGGTGTCAGAACAATCGTGACGCCGGTTACGTCCAATTCCGCTCTGGAAGAAAATTTTGAGCGTGTCATCCGAACACGGGTGGGGTCGCCCTATGTCATCGAAGGCATGGAGCGGGCTATCGAGGAGGGTGCTTCTACGGTTGTCGGGTTTGAGGCCAATGGCGGTGTGTTGCTCGGCACGGATATCAGCCGGGGCGACGGCGTGCTGATTGCGCTGCCGACCCGCGATGCGTTGTTGCCGATTCTCGGCTGTCTCGGTTCCATCAAGGAAACTGGCAAACCATTGTCTGAAATCGGCGCAGGCTTCCATTTCCGTTTTGCGCTAAGCGACAGGCTTCAGAATGTCCCGCAGGAAAAGAGCCTCGCGTTTCTAGCCTTGCTGAAGAATGAGACGGCGCGTAGCACATTGTTTCATATGGACGATCCGATCGTCCGAACCGAGACGATTGACGGCGTGAAACTCTTCTTCCATTCAGGCAATGCAATTCATTATCGCGCTTCCGGCAATGCGCCGGAACTGCGATGCTATGTGGAAGCTTCAGACGAGAGCCAGGCGGAGACGCTTCTGGAAACGGGACTTGCTATCGCCCGCAACGCAACGAAGGACAACTGAGCAATGAGCTTTATTCCTGTCATTATCAGCGGCGGTTCCGGTTCCAGATTGTGGCCGCTTTCGCGCGATGCGCACCCAAAGCCATTCATCGAACTGCCGGACGGCAGTACCCTGATCGGCAAAACTTACAAGCGCGCCGCAGAGCTCGACGGTGTGGACCATATCCTCACCGTGACCAACCGCGACTTCCTGTTTCTGACGCTTGATGCCTATGCGGATGCAAAGGCGCGCAAGGTTGACAACGCATTTCTGCTGGAACCGCTCGGACGCGATACGGCGCCTGCTGTCGCAGTGGCGGCCCTGCATGCTGCGGCGACTTACGGCCCGGATGCCACATTGCTGGTCATGCCTGCCGATCATCTGATTGAGGATGAGGCTGCTTTTGCCGAGGCTGTGTCAAAGGCTCGCCAGCTGGCTGAAACCGGCCGTATCGTTACTTTCGGTATTGTCCCGGATCGTCCAGAAACCGGCTTTGGTTATATTGAGGCGGAAGGAACGGATGTGCTGCGTTTCGTCGAAAAGCCTGATGCCGAGACGGCGCAGGCCTATGTTGAAAGCGGCAGCTATTACTGGAACTCTGGCATGTTCTGTTTCACGGCTGGCACCATGCTCGCAGCGATGCAGCATTTTGCGCCGGAAATCTTCAATGCCGTGCAGGCTTCGCTTGAGCATGCCCGGCGCGGTGTCAATGGCGAGACCAAGACCGTTGAAATCGCAAAGGACGATTTTGCGACTGCTCCGGCGATTTCGATCGATTACGCGATCATGGAAAAGGCCGACAACATTGCCTGCATTCCGGTATCCTGCGGCTGGTCCGATATTGGTTCCTGGGCGGCGATGGCCGATCTCATCGCGCCGGATGACGATGGCAACCGTTTGCGCGGTGAAACGGTTATTGAAGACACGACCGACAGCTTTGTCTTGTCCGAAACCCGGCTGGTCAGCCTCGTCGGTGTTCATGACCTCCTTGTCGTGGACACGCCCGACGCATTGCTCGTCGCCCATCGCGACAAGGCGCAGGACGTGCGCAAGGTCTTCAACAAGCTGAGGGCAAACGGCCACGAAGCAGCCAAGCTTCACCGCACGGCCCACCGGCCATGGGGCACCTATACGGTTCTCGAGGAAGGTGACGGCTTCAAGATCAAGCGGATCGAGGTGAAGCCGGGACGTCGCCTGAGCTTGCAGGCGCATCATCACCGGTCCGAACACTGGATCGTCGTTTCCGGCACGGCAAAAGTCACCAATGGTGACCGTGAGATACTGCTCACAACCAACCAGTCGACCTATATTCCGTGTGGGTTCCGTCATCGGCTGGAAAACCCCGGCATTCTGCCGCTCGTGCTTATCGAAGTGCAAAGCGGCGAGTATCTGGGCGAAGACGACATCGTGCGTTTCGATGATGTCTATGGGCGCACGTAGGGCAACCTGACCGGCAAGACTGCAGAGGAAAACGGCGCAGGCTGCATTTATTCGGGAACCATTCGCCATCGCGGATGTTTGCCTTAACATGCCCAGCAAGGAACAGGACCCGGCTACCGACCTGATCGGTATGCCGGTGATCGACTTTCAGAAACACGCCCTTTTCTTCGATGTGGACGGAACCCTGCTCGATATCGCCGCCAATCCCGATGGCGTTGTCGTTCCCACCGTGTTGCAAAAAGCACTGTCTGTTCTTACCGCCCGCTTGTCCGGCGCAATGGCGCTGGTCACGGGCAGGTCGATTGCGTTCATCGAGGAACGCTTTCCCGATTATCACGGCCCGATAGCCGCGCTGCATGGTGCCGAATTCAGGCACGCATCAGGTCTGGTCGAGTTAATCGAGCCGGACGAACATTTTCTGATTGCCAAGGATTTTCTACGACAGGCTGCACTGCGTGTCAGCGGCTTTCTTGCCGAAGACAAGGGGAGCGCGGTGGCGCTTCATTATCGCGCCGCGCCGGAAAAAGCCGATCTGGCGCATGATCTCGTCGGGAAGGCATTGAAGCTTGCCGGGCCGGATTGGATCGTTCAGTCGGGCAAGATGGTTTTTGAGCTGCGCCCGGCAACCAGCGACAAGGGCGCCGCTCTGCGTCGCTTCATGGGGGAAGCGCCGTTCCTTGACCGGGCTCCGGTCGCGTTCGGCGACGACTTGACCGATTTATCCATGCTTGGCGCGGCAGACGAATTCGGTGGGACAGCCGTCGTGATCGGTTGTGCAATCGACCATCCGGGAGCAGCGCGGTTCGCAAACCCCGAAGAGCTTCGCATCTGGTTATCCCGCCTCTGCGGCCATGAGCAAGCACAACAATGAAAGGATTTGATGTATGGGCCGGCTGATCGTGGTCTCCAATCGTGTTCCCTTGCCTGACGAACAGGGCAAGGCGCCTGCGGGCGGGCTGGCGGTGGCATTGCAGGCCGCTCTCAGTGAGCGCGGCGGCATATGGCTCGGCTGGTCCGGCAAGACGCTTCCCAATCGTCAGGCGCAGGAGCTGATGATCCGTGACGTGGGGCGCATTCGCTATGCGCTGCTCGACCTCCACAAGAAGGATATCGACGAATACTATGCCGGCTTCGCCAACCGTATGCTCTGGCCGCTCTGTCACTATCGCCTCGATCTGATCGATTACACGCGCAAGGACATGGCGGGATATTTCCGGGTTAATCGCTTGTTTGCGAAGCATCTTCTCCCGATGATCGAGCCGGACGACCTTATCTGGATTCACGATTATCATCTCATTCCGCTGGCAGCGGAACTACGCAATCTCGGTGTCACCAACCGCATCGGCTTCTTCCTGCATATTCCCTGGCCGCCTGCCGATATCCTGTTCACGTTGCCCGTGCATGAGACCATCATGCGTGGCCTCGCTTCTTATGACGTCGTCGGCTTTCAGACCGAGAACGACGTTGACAATTTCATCGGCTGCCTGCGGCGTGAAAAAATCGGCAAGCCCCTGAATGATGACGGGTTGTTCGAGGCTTTCGGCCATCAGTTTCGCGCGGAGCGTTTCGGTATCGGCATCGAAACGGCAGCCTTCGCCGAAATAGCCGGTAAGGCGAACAACCATCCGACGGTGAAGCGCATGCGCGACAGCATGCTGGATCGTGATCTCATCATTGGCGTCGATCGGCTCGATTATTCCAAGGGCATCACGAACCGCATGGAGGCTTTCGAGCATTTTCTGAAGGTCGATCCCAGTAACCGCGGCAAAGTCACTTTCCTGCAGGTCACACCGAAATCTCGTTCCGAAGTTCCGGAATATAAGGACATGCAACGCGCGGTCGCCGAACTTGCCGGTCGGGTGAATGGAGCAAACGCCACGGTCGACTGGACACCGATCCGCTACATCAATCGTTCGCTCAATCGCGAGGTTCTGGCCGGGCTCTATCGACTTGCCGATGTCGGCCTGGTGACCCCGTTGCGTGACGGCATGAACCTTGTTGCCAAGGAATATGTTGCTGCACAAGACCCGGAAAATCCCGGCGTGCTGGTCCTGTCCCGTTTTGCAGGCGCTGCGCAGGAACTGGACGGTGCGCTTCTGGTCAATCCCTATGATACGGAGGCTATGGCCTATGCGATGTCCCGAGCACTGGCGATGCCACTTGAGGAGCGCATCGAACGGTTTGAAAGCATGATGGCATTCTTAATCAAGCATGATGTCAGTCGCTGGTGCGACGACTTTCTGAACCGTCTTTCACAGAGGGGCAGGGTTTGACAATGCCGAGTTTGGCGGCTTCTTCCGAAAGGTGAATCGTATAGTCGAAATTGGCTGTATCCAACAGAAGCAGCGGCACCTTCGTTTCCCGGGCATCCCTTGGCGACACGCCGAAACGGACTTTAAACGCCTTGGTAAACTGCGTACCGTCATGAAACCCGCAGCGATAGGCGATTTCCTTGAAAGATACGTGTCGGCCGCGTTCTTCCACGAGAATACGATAGGCGCGATCCAGCCGCTTGTCGCGAATAATTCTGGCAACGCCGCCATCTATATCGAATGCCCGGTAAAGGCGTGACCGGGAGATGCGCAGATTCTTGACGATAAAATGCGGCCCGAGCAGTGGATTGGACAGGTTATCCTCAATATAGGCGAGGATGCGCTTGCGCATGGGAATATTTGCGGGAAGGCTCTCGACCACACCACCTTCGGTTCCATTGATGCCAGCGCCGAGTAATATGAGCATTGCATCCTGAGCCGATTGGGCTGCGGATGCGTCCAATTCCCCAGCCAATGGCTGGAGGCTGACGAGATAATCGAAAAGCAGGCGTGTCATAGGAGCGCCTGCAGGCATGACAAGGCCATGCAGATTCCGCCAGGCTACGATCTTTTCCAGGTCGTCGCGTGGAATCATCACTGTAATGCGCGACCCGCTGGATGCCCGACTATCCACCGTCTGGGTCAGATCGATGATAACGATATCGCCCTGCTTGGCCACGACATCGACGCCGTTGAAATCACCGTGCAAATCGCCACCGGTGATAAACTGCAGGACGTAGTGGTCGAGGCCGCCCTGAGCAATGAGCTTGGGCGCACGCTTGTAGTTTTGTGTGTTGAAAGAGGTCGCTCCAATCTGGATGGAGCCGAGAGATCGCGCAACAATCGTTCCGGTGAACTGATAGTCTTTGTCCTCGCCCGTGATTTCATACATGGGTTTGAGGACGGCGCGCCAGAATTCATTGCGAAGCTTGTCCTCAACCATATCCGTCGAAATTGAAGTCTCGATAACCATTGCAAGCCGATCAGTCTAAAATCATGCCAGGGTCAGGACCTATTAATTTGGCGCAAATGGTGTGAGGCCATCCGTTTGGATACGAGGAGAAAAGGCGAAGGAAATGTGGTTCATTTTCGAGCTTTTTCGACGAAGTAACCGTGCAGATGGACCACATCCTCTGGACACCGAAATGCCAAGGCTGACTTTGGCGATCTGCCGCGTCGAGCCGCTCGACCGGGGAAACCACCCCGTTTCTTCGCGTCTCTCCTTGCATATCTGGTCATTTTAGGTGCCATTTTCATCAAAATAATAGGTCCTGACCATGAAGATATTGCGATGAACTATGCATGAAAAGTCAATAATATGTTAGCTTATTGTGATGTTCTTCATTGTTGCGATCAATAAATTGCATATAAATTCTTAGTATCGATTGAAAGTTCTGTCGATCTGAATTTGGATGAGAGGATTTATTATTTGTGTATATTAAATTTATTTAATATGAATGGAAATCTTCGGCTTTAACAGCAACTCGCGATGCCTGCGAGTTTATTTCATGTGTTGCCTGATGACCGGATGAAAGCGATTCCTTGGTTGCTCTCAGAGGTTTGAACGCTCCGCACGACGACTGCTGTTGAAGGCTTCGATAAATTCTCTATTTGTAGAATAGCCGGGCCTTAAAGCCTAATCCGACCGGAGTGAACACGGTCGTGCGAGACGTATCTATGGCTATCACGCGCCCAGCTATCTTCGGGCCATTGTGAGGCTGTTTGGAAAGTGTTCCGATATGAGATCCTTTTGTGCCATCCTGATGCTTGCCGTGGTTAGCTATGCGAATGCTGCCCCTGCGGCAGGGCTGAATGGCAATCTCGGGACGGAATGCCAGCGCATTCCCATTCAGGGGACAGGTTCGTCCGATACGGTGACAAGGCCGTCCTGGGCTATGCCTCTATGGAATTCACCGTCAGTTCCCGCCAGTCAACGGTCACCACGTGCCATCGTCTATCCGCAGGCAGTGCCGTCGCCGCAGCTTTATCGCTATGACTGCACGCCGACGCCCGCAGAACCGAATGCAGTTCCACGGGCTGATTTCAGCGGTCAGTAAGGGCTGTCGACCTTGCCCATCTCCACATAGACGGTCTTGATCTGGCTGTAGTGAGCGAGTGCGGCAATGCCGTTCTCGCGTCCGATGCCGGATTGCTTGTAGCCGCCGAAGGGCACTTCCACCGGCGTCAGATTATAGGCGTTGATCCAGCATGTACCGGCCTTGATCTGGCCGATGACGCGATGGCCGCGTGCGATGTCCGCAGTGAATACACCCGCCGCCAGACCGAATTCGGTGTCATTGGCCCGTGCGATAACTTCATCCTCATCCGAAAATTCGAGAACGCTCATGACTGGTCCGAAGATTTCTTCGCGCGCGATGGTCATGGTGTCGGTCACGTCGGTAAAGACGGTTGGTTCGATGAAGTAACCTTTGTCGAAGCCCTGCAGCTTGGGAATGCCGCCGCCGCATGCAAGCGTTGCGCCTTCAGCCTTGCCCTTTTCGATATAGGAAAGAACCTTGTCGCGCTGGGCGCCATTGACGAGCGGCCCCATCTGGGTTGCTTCATCCAGCGGGTCGCCGATGCGAATTTTGCGCGTGCGTTCGACCAGCCGTTCGACAAAGCGCTCGCGGACCTTCTTATGAACAAAGACGCGAGTGCCGTTTGAACAGACCTGCCCGGTCGAATAGAAATTACCGAGCATTGCGCCGCCAATGGCGCTTTCAAGGTCGGCATCGTCGAACACGATGATCGGCGACTTGCCGCCGAGTTCCATGGTCACATGCTTCAGATGTTCGCCCGCCTGCGCCATGATGCGCTTGCCGGTCGGCACCGAGCCGGTCAGCGAAACCTTGGCCGTCAAGCGATGATTGACGAGTGCCGCACCGACATCGCCGAAACCCTGCACGACATTGAACAAGCCGTCGGGGAGGCCCGCTTCCTTATAGGCTTCTGCCAGTGCGAGCGCTGAAAGCGGCGTGTTTTCGGATGGTTTGAAGATGAAGGCGTTGCCCATGGCGAGCGCGGGTGCCGATTTCCACGCGGCGATCTGGATCGGATAGTTCCATGCACCGATACCGACGCAGATGCCCAGCGCCTCGCGGCGCGTATAGGCAAACGAGCCGCCAAGTTCCACGAACTCGCCGTTGAAGCCGGAAATGATGCCGCCGAAGAACTCCAGCGCATCGGCTGCGGAGGCTGCATCCGCCACCAGCGTTTCCTGAAGCGCCTTGCCGGTATCGAGTGTTTCGAGCTTCGACAGCTTCTTGTTCTTCTCACGCAGGATTTCTGCCGTGCGGCGCAGGATGCGTCCGCGTTCGACAGGTTTCAGCGCGGCCCATTCGTCCTGCGCTTTCAGCGCTGCCGCGTAAGCCGCTTCGATTACGTCGGGCGTCGCGGAATAGAGCCTGGCGATTTCCTCGCCGGTTGCCGGATAGATGACCGGCAAAGGCTTGCCCGCCTTGTCTTCAACGAATGCGCCGCCAATGAAGTGCGAGGCTTTGGGTTGTGCTTTCATTGTGTGTTCCTTGTGTAAGGCAATAGGGCAGTACGGCAATAAGGCAGTATGTTTTTAAGCACGGGGAACACGACCTCACATATTGCCCTACTGCCTTACTGCCCTAGATCGCGTCAGCGATCAGAAACTTGCCACCGCGGATTGATCCACGGCTCCTGATTGGAACGCGCGAGCGGTGTGCGGCCAAGAATATGATCGGAAGCCTTTTCGCCGACCATGATCGACGGGCCGTTGAGATTGCCGTTGGTGATGCGCGGGAAGATGGATGAATCCGCAACGCGCAAACCTTCGACACCGATCACCCGGCATTCAGCATCGACCACGGCAAAAGGATCGTCAACCGCACCCATTTTGCACGTGCCGCATGGATGGAAGGCGCTTTCGACGTGTTCCTTGATGAAATTGTCGATTTCATCGTCGCTTTGAACATGCGCGCCGGGCTGGATTTCCGCTCCCCGATAGGGATTGAACGCGGCCTGTCCGAAGATCTCGCGGGTCAGCCGTACACAGTGGCGGAAGTCGGCCCAGTCGTCCTCATGCGACATATAATTGAACTTGATGACAGGCTTTTCGCGCGGATTGGCCGAACGGAGCGTCACACTGCCGCGAGACTTCGACCGCATCGGTCCGACATGAGCCTGAAAGCCGTGCGATTCTGCTGCTGCCTTGCCATCATAGCGGATGGCGACCGGCAGGAAGTGATACTGAATATCCGGATATTCCACGCCAGCCTTCGAGCGCACGAAAGCAGCGGACTCGAAATGGTTCGTCGCGCCGTCGCCCGTCTTGAAGAACAGCCATTCTGCGCCAATCTTCGCCTTCGAGAACAGGTTCAGCTTGGAGTAGAGCGTAATCGGCTGCGTGCATTCCTGCTGGATATAGACTTCCAGATGGTCCTGCAGGTTCTGGCCCACGCCGGGACGGTCGGCGACCACTTCGATGCCGTGTTGTTTCAGTTGTTCGGCCGGTCCGATGCCGGAAAGCATGAGAAGCTTGGGTGAATTGATCGACGAAGCGGCGATGATGACTTCGCGCCGTGCGCGGATGGTCGAGAAGCTGCGGCCCGCTTCGATTTCCACGCCGACCGCGCGCTTGCCCTCAAGCACGATCTTGCGCGCCAACCCCTTGACCAGCTTGACATTTGGACGCTTGAGGGCCGGCTTCAGATAAGCATTGGCGGCAGACCAGCGACGACCATTATGGATCGTCTGTTCCATCGGGCCGAAGCCTTCCTGCTTTTCGCCATTATAATCCTTGGTCACTTCAAAGCCCGCTTCATGACCGGCTTCGACAAAGGCATGAAACAGCGGATTGTCGCGCTTGCCGCGCTGGATATAAAGCGGGCCATTGGTGCCGCGCCAGCCTTCCTGGCCACCGCTCGAATTTTCCATCCGCTTGAAATAGGGGAGTACATCGGCATAGGCCCAGCCGCGCGCGCCGCTTTCCGACCAGTGGTCGTAGTCGCGGGCATGACCACGCACATAGACCATGCCGTTGATCGAAGACGAGCCGCCCAGCACCTTGCCGCGCGGCGTCACAAGGCTGCGCCCGCCGATATGCGGCTCAGGCTCGGTGGAAAAGCCCCAGTCATAGGTTTCCATATTCATGGGGAAGGAGAGGGCGGCTGGCATCTGGATCAGTGGGCCGACGTCCGGCACGCCATATTCGATGACGATCACCGAATAGCGACCGTCTTCCGACAGACGATAGGCCATGGCCGATCCGGCTGAGCCGGAGCCGATGATAACGAAATCCGCTTCCATACTCATTTTGCCCCCATAAGCTGAACTGCGATGTAATCTTCCACCAGTGCTATGGCCGAGGCAGCATTAGGCGCGTCGGCGCCGAGCGCGTGACGGATATAAAGACCGTCGATCATGGCGCCCGCACCTTCGGCAATACGGCTTGCCCGCTCGCGCGTGGTCAGGTGTTCAAGCGCAAAAACGAGGTTCGAGTGCAGGCGGCGCGCATAGATGCGCAGGAGCCGGCGCGTATCCTCCGATTGTTGCGCATGCACATAGAAGGTGAGCCAGGCGGCAATGGTTTCCTGGGTGAACTGCGATGCGGAAAAATTGACGGCGATGATGGCGCCGATACGTTCCTGCGGAGTCTCGGTCCGTCCGATGGCGGCGTTGAGATCCTGTCCCAGTTCGCGCAGCAGATGCCGCATGGTGGCAAGAATGAGCTTGTCCTTGCCGCCGAAATAATGATGCGCGAGCGCGGGCGAAACGCCCGCCTCATGCGCAATCTGCGCGACGGTCACATCCAGCGAACCGCGCTGGCCGATAGTACGAATGGCGGCGTCGATCAGTTCGCGCCGCCGCAAGGGTTCCATCCCGATCTTGGGCATTATCGTGGTCCGTTCTCAGGCTAATTGCCAATCAGTTTAACGTTGATTGACTCGTCAATCAATAAAAACCAGTTATGCAAATCATGCATTTACCGTCGCAACAGCGGGTGGCATGTGCGATAGGGAGGCTTGCCGGGAAGGCATCAACTGCTTACATTCAAGTGATGAGCAGAGCCTTCACCAAGGAACAGGATGATGCGCCGACCGACCTCGGTGAGCGCCCGGTCAGTCCGCATCGCAATCTCGTCACACCGACGGGCCTGAAGATGATCGAGGATGAAATCGCCAGACTGCAGCGCGAACTGGCAGACGCCAACGTGGCCGGAGAGCGTTCCGCAATTGCGCGCATTTCGCGTGATCTGCGTTACTGGACGGCGCGGCGCGAAAACGCAGAGCTTTCCGTTCCCGCTCCCGACAGCGATGTGGTGCGTTTCGGCATGACGGTGGAATTGGAAAATCTGGACGACGGCGAGGTCCGCCAATGGACTATCGTTGGCGAGGACGAAGCCGATCCGTCAAACGGCAAGATTTCCCACGTCGCGCCTGTTGCCATCCTGCTGTTCGGCAAGCCGGTTGGCGATGTCGTGAAGATCAATAATGTCGAATGGGAAATAGTGTCGCTTAGAGCATAATCCGACCGGAGTGAAACGAGGATCGACAAGATTATGCTTTGGAAAGAAAAGCTTAGAGCGCCGATCTGATCTTCGAAACGCGCTCTAAGGTTGTTTAATCTTCATTTATCGCGACTGTATGATCGCGGAAAAACGCCGAAGCACCCAATTCATCGATTTCGCCGGAAGCAATGCCCATCGTGAAGCTGTAAAGTAATCCGTCATCCGCGGTTAGCGCATAGCCGTTGACGAGCAGAAACGTCACAGCGGTAACGATAGCAGTGCGCTTGTTACCGTCCACAAAAGCATGGTTGCGGCCTATTCCGAAGACATAGGCGGCTGCGATTTCCGCATGATCCGGCTCGCCATAAACCTGCTTGTTCTGAGCGCGAGCCAAGGCCGACTCAAGGGCATTCTCATCGCGAAGCCCCTGAGCGCCGCCATGGCGTTGCAATTGTTCGACATGGATTGCCTCAACGACACGTCGTGAAAGGAAACGCCAGTTCATTCGGCGAGCTTCTGCAAGGCGACCTTGTACTTGTCCATCACTTTCCGGGCCGCTTCCATCTGCTGCTCGAAAGTATCGTCGATAGGCTCCAGTGTTACGCCATTTTGCGTTTCAATAATCTGGAGCTTGTCTCCCGTCTGCAGGTTAAGCCGTTCCAGCACTTCCTTGGGCAGGATCACACCGTCGGAATTGCCGATCTTGCGCAGGGTTACGTTCATGGCTTGTCTCCTATGTTATAACTGATGATATAACATGAGGTGCGCCTGTTGTCACTACAAGCTATAGCCAGCCCTTGCGACGGAAATAATAGAGCGGCAGCAGGGCAGAGGCGATCATCAGGCCCAGCGCCATCGGATACCCCCATGGCGAGCTCAGTTCGGGCATGAAGGTGAAGTTCATTCCGTAAATGGAAGCCACCAGCGTCGGCGGCATGAAGCCGACTGCTGCCACGGAGAAAATCTTGATGATGGCGTTCTGTTCGACCGAGATCAGTCCGACGATGGTGTCGAGCAGGAAGGTGACCTTATTGGACAGAAAATCCACATAGGCGGTTAGCGATTGCGTGTCGCGTTCCAATGACTTGATCCAGCTGCGGGTTTCCTTCTTGCCGGATGCGGGGTTGTTCGTCGCCGACAGATAGACAAGCATGCGACTGATGCCCGCCAGGCTTTCCCGCATTCTCGAGAGAAACGTTCCCTGTCCACCGATCTGGGTCAGTATGTGGCGGAAGTCCTGCGTCGTCATCGGGCGCGCTTTGGGCTGACGGCGATAAATGGAATGCGAGGCCGCATCGATCTTGCCCGCAACACCTTCCAGAATATCGGCAAGCCGATTGGTCGTTGCCTCGGTGATACCGAGCATGATCGACAGGCCCGAGCATTTGGGTGATATCAAACCGTTCCCCGGCTTGGTCGAGCGCAGAATATAGGTGCTGAATGACTTCGGATTGGCGTAGCGCACAGTAATCAGTCGCGAACCGTGCAGGATGAAGGTGACCGGCGCCAGTTCGCGATGGTCGAGATCGACCGCGTGCAGGATCGGGACGGTGAGATACTGCGCACCGGTTTCCATATAGAAACGGCTCGATTCCTCGATCTCCGTCATATCCTCGCGTGTCGGAATCGAAATGCCCATCCATGCTTCGACTATGCTGTCTTCATTGACGCCAGGAGCGAACAGGTCGATCCAGATCACATTCTCGGGCAACGGATTACCGGGCTCGACTTCCACTTGTTCGAGGTGGTCTCCGGAAAGGCTGTAAAGTGTGATCATACTGGCACCTGAAGTCTGGCCTGAAATCCGGGATGAAATCTGGATGGCCGTTACCTGAAACTGTGGAGGCACTGTGCGCGAAAATTGTTAACGGAATACGGCAGTCGTTATACCAAGGCGCTGAGATGCTGTCGTATCACGCCTTTAAAATGCTCAATCACCGCATGGACTTAACCAAGGCTCAGTGAGGCAAGCTCATCGAGTTTTGGTATTGCCAACCTGCAATCACGTTTTCCTATAGCGGTTGACATGCCCGTTACACAGGACTAATTCATCAAGTCATCAGATGACTTTGGTGAGGCGATGAAGGCAATATCCCGCAAGACTTTGACGGATTCGGCTACGCAGGCATTGCGTACGGAAATCACGTCCGGGCGCTGGACCGTAGGTGACAAGCTTCCGAATGAAGCTGCACTTTCCGCAAAACTCGACGTCAGCCGCGGAACAGTGCGCGAAGCTGTACGTGCACTGGTTGCGCAAGGAATGCTGGAAACCAGGCAAGGCTCGGGCACCTATGTCCGCTCGGCTGCCGACACGGCGCGCAGTCTCGACCGTATCCGCCACACCAGCCTGCGAGACCGCTTTGAAACGCGGGCTGTTCTGGAAACTGAAGCCGCACGCCTTGCCGCTCAACGCAAGACGCCGGAAAAAATTGCCTATCTGGAGAAAATGCTGGCGCAGCGCGGCAATCGCGATGAACTTGATCGCGCAACTTTTGTCGCCCGCGATTTTGCCTTTCACGAAGCCATCGTTGCCGCCTCCGGCAACAGCGCTCTGATTGAGGTCTACGCCTTTTTCTCCGCCTCCATCCGCGAATCCATAGAAGCCACGCTCACCGGAGAAATACCCGAGCCGAGCGATGAAGCGCACCGCCGGATCGTCGAAGCCATCGCCACGGGTGATCCCGATATGGCCGGAGCAACGGTTCGCCGTTTCATGGCGCCCCTGATTGAAGAACTTGAAAGGTTGCTGGCATCATGAGCCACACAAGCAAAGCCCTGTCGGATACGGCAGAAAACGAGGCGATATTGCAGGCTGAAGCGCTGGTCGATGCGGAGGCAGACAGCGTTCCGCCGCCGCCTGCCCAACAGCCGCCCAGCAAGGCATTGCGTATCCTATTAGGCTTTAGCCTCGTGCTGATCGCGGCCAATCTGCGACCGGTATTTTCCAGCGTTTCTGTACTTTTGCCGGAAATCATCGATTCCACGGGCATGTCGTCCGTTGCAGCCGGTATTTTGACCACTTTGCCGGTCGTCTGCCTTGGTGTCTTTGCGCCGTTCGCACCGCGGCTGGCGCAGCGTTTCGGCGCTGAACGTGTCCTGCTTTTTGTTCTGGTCGTTCTGACTGTCGGCACGGCAATTCGTGGCTTCGGTTCGCTCCCCTCGCTCTATATCGGCGCTGCACTGGCTGGTGCCGCTATTGCTGCGGGCAATGTCCTGCTTCCGGGCGTCGTCAAGCGTGACTTTCCGAAAACCGCCGCCATCATGACCGGTCTTTACACGATGGCGCTATGTGGCGGCGCTGCATCTGCAGCCGGTTTCACCATTCCGATCAAGGGAATGCTCGGCGGTTCCTGGAACCTCGCTCTGGCATTTTGGGCTGTTCCGGCGGCAGTCGTTCTGCTGTTGTGGTTGCCGCAGGCCATGCGCGCGAAACACAATGTCGCACATTCAGGCTTCAAGGTTATCGGCCTGTGGAAGGACAAGCTGGCCTGGCAGGTAACCCTGTTCATGGGGCTGCAGTCCTCCACGGCCTACATCGTCTTCGGGTGGCTGGCGCCGATCCTGCGCGAGCAGGGCCTGAGCCCGGCAGCGGCAGGCGGTCTGGTTTCCTTTTCGATACTGGCGCAGGTCATCACCTGTCTCGGCGTTCCTTCCATTGCCACGCGTCAGAAGAACCAGAGCCTGCTCAATGTCGTTCTGTGTGCCTGCGCAGCCTTGCCGCTGATTGGCTTTCTCTACCTGCCGCAATGGACCTTCTGGATATTGGCCGTGTTTCAGGGGATCGGGCAGGGTGGTCTCATCGCCGCCGCCATGATGGTGATCGTGCTGCGCGCACCGGATTCCCACACCGCAGCGCATCTCTCCGGTATGGCGCAGTGCGTGGGCTATACGCTTGCCGCAATCGGCCCGCTGATCGTGGGGCTGATCCACAGCGCAACGGGCAGCTTTGCGGCTTGCGGCGCATTCTTTGCGTTGCTCGGGCTGGGGGCTGCTATCGCCGGATGGGGAGCAGGGCGTGCGCAGCATGTGGGTGTACAGGTAATCAAGGAATAGCAGCAACAAAAAACCCCGGCAAAACCGGGGCTTTTCTTTACTGTCGTACGAAAGGCATCAGGCCTTTTCGTAAAGCTCTTCAACGAATTCCCAATTGATGAGACTGTCGACGAAGGCTTCGAGGTACTTCGGACGCAGATTGCGATAATCGACATAGTAGGAGTGTTCCCACACGTCGACGCCGAGGATCGGCGTTGCGCCATGAACCAGCGGGTTTTCGCCGTTCGGGGTCTTGGAGATTTCAAGCTTGCCGTCCTTGACCGACAGCCAGGCCCAGCCCGAACCGAACTGGCCGACACCGGCAGCGATGAAATCTGCACGGAACTTGTCGTAGCCGCCAAGATCGGTTTCGATTGCCTTTTCAAGCTTGCCCGGCAGCTTCTTGCCGCCGCCGTCCTTTTTCATCCACTTCCAGAACAGGATGTGGTTGTAGTGCTGGCCGGCATTGTTGAAGAGGCCCTGGTTCTTGCCGTAGCTTTCCTTGACGATCTCTTCCAGGCTCTTGCCTTCGAGGCCGGAGCCTTCGAGCAGCTTGTTGCC
>WPCJ01325047.1_pt1 | contig 16569 bp, 14 predicted proteins | sample 5399831 | NCBI WGS metagenome assembly WPCJ01 (sample SAMN12869470, study PRJNA574797) | sludge metagenome | isolation source: wastewater treatment of pH10 | place: China:Beijing | collected 2019-05-20 | reverse complement strand
CAGCTCGGCGAGGCTCAGGCCCGCCCCGCCTGACTCGGCGGGCACGGGCGCCGCGAGGTAGCCGCTCTCGCGCAGCTCGGCGAGGTCTTCGACGAAGAAGGCGTTCTCGGCGTCGTAGCGGGGCGCCCGCGCGCGGAACCCCGCCAGCATGTCTTCTGGCAGCAGGTCGTCGATGATGGTGCGCTCGCTCACGCCTCCAGCCTATGCCCGTGCGAGAAAGCCCGGTCGAGGATCGCCTAATCCTCGAGCAGGCTCGTCACGAGAGCGGCGATCTCGCTGCGCTCGCTGCGCATCAGCGTGACATGCCCGAAGAGCGGATGCCCCTTCAGCTTCTCGATCACCGCCGCGATGCCGTCGTGGCGCCCGACCCGCAGGTTGTCGCGCTGCGCCACATCATGGGTGAGCACGACCTTCGAGTGCTGGCCGATGCGGGAGAGCATCGTCAGCAGCACATTGCGCTCGAGGGACTGGGCCTCGTCGACGATCACGAACGCGTCGTGCAGCGAGCGTCCGCGGATATGCGTGAGCGGCAGCACCTCCACGATGCCGCGGGCCTCGACCTCGTCGAGCACGTTCTGGGAGACGATCGAGCCGAGCGTGTCGAACACTGCCTGACCCCAGGGATTCATCTTCTCCTGCTGATCGCCGGGCAGGTAGCCGAGCTCCTGACCGCCGACCGCGTACAGCGGGCGGAACACCATCACCTTGCGGTGCTGCTGCCGCTCGAGCACCGCCTCGAGGCCCGCTGCGAGCGCGAGCGCCGACTTGCCCGTGCCGGCTCGGCCGCCGAGCGAGACGATACCGATCTGCAGGTCGAGCAGCAGATCGATCGCGAGCCGCTGCTCCGCGCTGCGCCCGTGCACCCCGAAGACCTCGCGGTCTCCGCGCACGAGTCGCAAAGAGGCCTTGCCGTCGACCCGGCCGAGTGCCGATCCTCGCGGCGAATTCAGGATCAGCCCGGTGCCGAGCGGCAGATCCGCCGTCTCGGCGACGCCCTCGAGACGCTCGTCGTCCCAGAGCCGGGCCATCCCCTCCTCGTCGATGTCGAGCTCGGCGACGCCGGTGTAGGAGTCGTCGACCGCGAGCTCTGCACGGTACTCCTCCGCTCCGAGGCCGAGCGCCGCAGCCTTCACGCGCATCGGCAGATCCTTCGAGACGACCGAGACCTCGAGGCCCTCCGCCGCGAGGTTCTGCGCGACGGCCAGGATGCGGGTGTCGTTGTCGCCGAGCCGCATCCCGCTCGGCAGGCCGTCGGTGTCGCTGTGGTTGAGCTCCACGCGCAGGGTGCCGCCCTGCTCGCCCACCGGCACCGGGAAGTCGAGGCGCAGATGCTTCTCCCGCAAGCCGTCGAGCAGCCGCAGCGCCCGCCTCGCGAAGTATCCGATCTCGGGGTCGTGCCGTTTCTTCTCGAGCTCGGTGATCACCACGACCGGCAGCACGACGGCGTGTTCGGCGAAGCGGAAGATCGAGCCGGGATCGCTCAGCAGCACGGAGGTGTCGAGCACGTAGGTGCGCTCGGCCTGAGGCAGCGCCTCATGGGTTCGCGGCGCCTGCGCGGCTGCGAGGTCCTCGCCGGTGCCGGTCGCGGTCTGTGCGCTGCTCGAGTGTTGGATGTCGGCCACGGTGACTCCTTCTGCCCGGGTGTTCCGGTTCAGCGGGGTGGCCGTTCGCTTTCGTGGAAGTGGCCAGCCACCTCGACCAGGCGCGATGCCTGATGAGTCACACGCTACGCTTCCCGCCTGGTGTTTCCATGCGACGACACGCCCTCGCCAGATGAATGTTGAGTGACGACTCGTCGACGCCGACGCTTCCTCCCCTCCGCTCTCCCGCTCTCCCGCTCATCTGCTCCGTCGCCCCCTCCCCCCTCCCGAGCGTGCACATTGTTGCCGAGCGAGCATGGTGTATCCGGCCAACGGCGTGCACGCTCGGCAACAGTGTGCACGTTCGCGTTCGCGAGGACGGGCGGGAAGGGAAGGGAAGGGAAGGGAAGGGAAGGGAAGGGAAGGGAAGGGAAGGCGCTCAGCTGCGCTGCAGCCTCGCCCGAGCTGCGCGCGCCTTCTCGAGGATGGACGCCCGATCGAGCGTCAGATGCTCCCCGTCGGCATAGACGTGCCGCCCGCCGATGAAGACGTGGCGCACGTCCTCCCCCGAGGCCGAGAACGCGAGGTGGGAGGCGAGCGACCCGCGGGGGGTCGCCCGGCTCGTGCCGAGGTCGACGGCGATCACATCGGCGAGGCGGCCGACCTCCAGGGCGCCCGTCCCGGGGAAGCCGATCGCCTCCGCGCCTCGACGGGTCGCGAGGTCGAGCACGTCGGCGGCTTTGACGGCCTCGGCATCGTGTCGGACGCCCCGATGCAGGATGGTGGCGAGCTTGATCTCCTCGAACAGGTCGAGGGAGTTGTTGCTCGCGACAGAGTCGGTGCCGAGGGTGAGGCGCAGCCCCGCCTCGAGCATCTCCGGCAGCGGCGCGACGCCGCAGCCGAGCTTGAGGTTCGAGACGGGGTTGTGGCTCGCGGCGGTGCCGGTGCGGGCGAACACTGCGATTTCATCGGGGGTGAGGTGCACGCAATGGGCGGCCAGCACTTCGGCCTCGAAGAAGCCGAGGGCGTCCATGTGCGCGGCCGGGGTGGTGCCGTACTGCGCGGTGATCTGCTCCACCTCGGCGAGCGATTCCGAGACGTGGATGTGGATGGGGATGCCGCTGCGCTTCGAGCGCTCGGCGATCTCGACGAGCAGCTCGGGCGGGCACGTGTAGGGGGCGTGGGGCCCGTAGGCGAGGCGGATCTGCTCGTCGCCCGCGAAGCCCTCGGCGAGGCGTTCGGTCTCGTCGAGGGTCTGCGCGCCGTCGAGGGGGCTCACTCCGGGCCAGCCGACGGCCTCCTTCGTGAACATCGCGGGGGCGGCGAGCACGCGCATGCCCGCCGCGCGCACGTTCTCGAGCAGCCCCTCATCCCAGTGGTACATGTCGGCGAAGGTCGTCGTACCGGTCGAGATCATCTCGAGCATCGCGAGCTCGAGACCGGTCTCCACGTCGTCGCGGCTGAGCTTCTGCTCGAAGGCCTGCACGGCGGCGAGCCAGGGCATGAAGCCCTCGTCGTCGCTGATGCCGCGCTGCACGGTCATGGCGCTGTGGGTGTGCCCGTTCACGAGGCCCGGCATGAGCGCGTGGCCGGCGAGGTCGTGGGTGACCCGGGATCCGGGGCGCGCGGGACCGGCGTAGACGATGCGCCCTCGACCGTCTGCTTCGAGCTCGGCCTGCTGCACCTCACCGCTCGGGGTGAGCATCGTGTCTGCGCGGAGGATCGTGTTCATTCTGCAAACCTATCGGTCGCGCGGATGAGGGCGTCGACGATGCCGGGCTCGCTCGAGGCGTGGCCTGCATCCGGGATCAGCTCGAACACGGCTTCGGGCCAGGCGCGGTGCAGATCCCAGGCGGTGCGCGGCGGGGTGCAGACGTCGTAGCGGCCCTGCACGATCACGCCCGGGACGCCGGCGAGGCGGGAGGCGGCGTCCCGGATCAGCTGCCCCTCTTCCATGAACCCGCCGTTCGTGAAGTAGTGGTTCTCGATGCGCGCGAACGCCACTGCAGCGGCGACGTCGGCCCGCGCTTCGGCGATCGCCTCCTCGTCGGGGATGAGGCGCACGGTCGAGTTCTCCCACACCGTCCATTCGACGCCGGCGGGGACGTGCACGGCGGGGTCGGGGTCGAAGAGACGGCGATGGTAGGCCGCCACGAGGTCGCCGCGTTCGCCCTCGGGGATGACGGAGAGGTAGCGCTCCCAGGCGTCGGGGAAGAGCTGCGATGCGCCGTTCTGATAGAACCAGTCGATCTCGCCGCGCCGCAGCGTGAAGATGCCGCGCAGCACGAGCTCGGCGACCCGCTGCGGGTGGGCCTCGGCGTAGGCGAGCGCGAGGGTGGAGCCCCAGGATCCCCCGAAGACCTGCCAGCGCTCGATGCCGAACGACTCGCGCAGGCGCTCGATATCGGCGACGAGGTGCCAGGTGGTGTTGGTCGAGAGGTCGGCCGCGGGGTCGCTCGCGTGCGGCGTGCTGCGGCCGCAGCCGCGCTGATCGAAGAGCAGGATGCGGTAGCGCTCGGGGTCGAAGTAGCGGCGGTGATCCGGGGTGCAGCCGCCGCCGGGCCCGCCGTGCAGGAAGACGGCCGGCTTGCCCTCGGGGTTGCCGCAGGCCTCCCAGTAGAGCTCGTGCCCGTCGCCGACGGGCAGCACGCCGTGCTCGTAGGGTTCGATCGGCGGATACAGCCCGCGCAGCTGCGCGGGGCGTGGTGACGGCGCAGTGAAGGGCGCTGACGAGGATCGCGATTCGCTCATGCGATCCACCTTAGGGCGAGCCGCACCGCCCCGCACCGCACCGGATTATCGGCTCGCCTCGGCGGCGGCCTGCGCCTTCGCCCGCTTGCGCAGTTCCTTCTCGTGCACGGGCCAGGTGCCGGCCGCGATCCGGGCGTCGACGTAGTCCTGGGCTTCGCGCTGCCGCTCGGCCTCGCCGCCCGTCGCGATGTCTGCTCGCAGCAGCTCGGGGGTGAGCTCGAACGCGTCGACGAGGTCGAGGGCGTGTTCGCGGATGCGACCGATGAGCCGGTCGATGTAGGCGGTGACGGCCTCGGCTCGGGCGCCCGAGAGGCGGCCGTTGATGAGGTACCACTCGATGTGCCGCTCGATGAGGCTGAAGCCGAAGAGGTCGCGCAGCCAGGTCATGACGGTGAGGGTGTCGCCCTCGAATCCCTCGAGCGCCTCGGTGAAGGCCTCCCACTGCAGCAGCTCGCCGTGCGCACGGGCCGCCTCGATGAGCTTCGTCTGCTGCGCGTTGAAGGCGGCGGCGTTCGCGACCGCGCGCTCCTCGCGCGGCACGTCCTTGGTGGCGCTGCGCAGCGCCATCGCGATCTGCTCGACCATCGTCTCGACTCGGTCGGTCAGCAGTGAGCGCTGGGCCTCCGGGTCGCGCACGCTTTCGACGGAGCGGGCCCGCTGGCCGAGGTCGGCGATGCTCTGACCCATCTGGCGCAGCCCGAAGCGCGCGGCGCCCTCGCCGATCTGCCCGGCGACGGCCTTCGCGATCGCGGCCACGTCGCCGTCCTTGAAGCGGGCGGCGTAGTCGGTGAGCAGGCGCTTGCCGACGAGCTGCAGCAGCACATTGTTGTCGCCCTCGAAGGTGACGTAGATGTCGAGGTCGTGACGCCACCCGGTGAGCCGGTTCTTCGCCATGAAGCCGGCGCCGCCGGTCGCCTCGCGGGTCTCCTGCAGCGTGTCGAGCGCGGCCCAGGTCGAGAGCGGCTTCAGAGCGGCCGCGAGGGTCTCGAGGTCTTCGCGGTTCTCGTCGGTGTCGTTCGCGCCCGAGAACACCTCGTCGAAGGTCTCGAGCAGCCGGTGGCTCGCGAACTGCATGGCGTAGGTCTCCGCGAGGCGGGGCAGCAGGCGGCGCTGGTAATGGCCGTAGTCGAGCAGCACGGTGTCGCGACCGTCGGGGCCGGGGAACTGGCGCCGCTCGCTGCCGTAGCGCAGCGCGATCGCGAGGGCGCCCTTCATGGCGTTGACGGCGGCGCCGTCGAGCGAGACGCGCCCCTGCACGAGTGTGCCGATCATGGTGAAGAAGCGGCGGCCGGGGCTCTCGATGTGCGAGGTGTAGGTGCCGTCGGGGGCCACGTCGCCGTAGCGGTTGAGCAGGTTCTCGCGCGGGATGCGCACGTTCGTGAAGTGCAGTCTGCCGTTGTCGATGCCGTTGAGCCCGCCCTTCACGCCGTCGTCCTCGCTGCCGATGCCCGGCAGCATCTCGCCGTCCGGCGTGCGGATGGGCACGAAGAAGGCGTGCACGCCGTGGTTCACGCCTCGCGTGATGAGCTGCGCGAAGACGACCGCGGCCTGCCCGTGGAGCGCGGCATTGCCGAGGAACTCCTTCCAGGCGCCCTTGAACGGCGTGTGGATCACGAACTCCTGCGTCTCGGCGTCGTAGGTGGCGGTGGTGCCGATCGAGTCGACGTCGCTGCCGTGGCCGATCTCGGTCATGGCGAAGGCGCCGGGCAGCTTCAGCGTCATGACGTCGGGCAGCCAGGTCTCATGGTGGTGCTCGGTGCCGAGGTGCAGGATCGCGGCGCCGAAGAGGCCCCACTGCACGCCGCTCTTGATCTGCAGCGACGGGTCTGCGTACACGAGCTCCTGGAAGCCGGCGATGTTGCCGCCGTGGTTGTCGGCGCCGCCGAGCGCCTTCGGGTAGGCCCGCTGGATCGCGCCGGCCTCGACGAGCAGACCGAGCTGTTCGAGCGCCCGCTCGCGATGCGCCTCCATCGTCTGCCCGGGGATCGTCTGGAAGCGGGGGTCGGAGGCGAGCGCGCGGCTCTCGAGCCGCTCCTTCTTCCACTTGCCGTACACGGCGTCGGCGACGACGGCCTGGTCGATGCGGGGCGTGTGGCTCATGACGGCTCCTTCGTGGGGTGCGAGCGTGCGGTCGCGAGTGCGCGACTCGGATGCTCCCACGCTAGAACCGACCGCTGACACCCATCAAGCGAACGGCCCGTTCCTCACAGAACGGCCACGTGGATCGAGCAAGGACGTTGTGCGAGTCGCACAAGCCAGGGCCTCTTGAGCTGGATGAAGTCGCCAGTCCGTCGGCTCAGAGCTCGAGACCGTAGAGGTTCGGCTCCGGCACGAGGATCACGCCGAACTCCTGCTGCACCCGCTGCACGACGAGGCGGGCGAGTTCGGCGATGTCATCGGCCGACGCCGCCCCGCGGTTGGTGATCGCGAGCGTGTGCTTCGACGAGATCGCGGCGCCGGAACCCGGCAGGCGGAAGCCTTTGCGCACCCCGGCCTGCTCGATGAGCCAGGCGGCCGAGAGCTTCACCCGGCGCGGCTCCGGTTCGGCGGACGGCACGGGCAGCTCGCCGAAGCCGAGCTGTTCGAAGGGGATGATCGAGACCTCGGGCCCTTCTTCTTCTAGGGGGAAGCGGGGCGCCTCGGGCGGCAGCGCGCGCGCGAAACTCTCGCTGACGATGGGGTTCGTGAAGAAGGATCCGGAGCTCCAGGTGTCGTGATCCTCGTCGTCGAGCACCATGCCCTTGGAGGCGCGCAACCGCAGCACGGCGGCCCTGAGCTCGCCGAGCGGCACTCGCTCCCCCACCTGCACGCCGAGCGCCTGGGCGAGCTGACCGTAGCGCACGGGCGCCGAGAGGCCGCCCTCGCCGGGCTCGAGCACGAGGTCGATCGAGAGCACGACGCCTCCCCGCCCCTGCTTGATCGACGAGGTGCGGTAGCCGAGCTCGAGCTCGTCGGCGCCGAGGCGCAGCACCTCCCCGCTGTGCCGATCGAGAAACTCGATCGAGTGCAGCACATCGCTCAGCTCGGCCCCGTAGGCGCCGATGTTCTGCACGGGCGCTGCGCCGGCGAGGCCGGGGATGCCCGAGAGCGCCTCGATGCCCGACCAGCCCCGTTCGACGCAGAATGCCACGAGCGCATCCCAGTCCTGACCAGCCTGCACCCGCAACCGCACGCGGCCGTCGAGGGTCTCGTCCATCACTCGGTCGACTCCCGAGTTGCGCACGAGCAGCACGGTGCCGGGGTAGCCGGCGTCGCTCACGACGGTGTTCGACCCTCCGCCGAGCAGCATCCACGGCTCGCCCTCGCCCCAGAGCTCGAGCGCCCGCTCGACTAGGGAGGTCTTGTCGCGGGCGACGAGCAGACGCTCGGCCGGGCCGCCGACCCGCATCGTCGTCAGCTGCGCGAGAGTCGGCTCATCGGGGTTCGGGGCCGAGCGGTCGGCCGCCGCCGCCTGCGTCACGCGAACGCCACCACCAGCTGGCTCTTGCCCAGCACGGTCTGACCGCCGAAGACGACTTTCAGGTCGATGCGCGCCGTGCGGGCCTCGTGATCGAGTGCGCCGACGGTTCCCGTGACGCCCACCTCCGCGCCCTGCTCGGGATCGACGGGCACGGGTCGGGTGAAGCGCACCTGGTAGTCGCGCACGGAACCGGCGGCGCCGAGCCACTCGGCCACCGGCGAGGCGGCGGCGCCCATGGTCAGCATGCCGTGGGCGATCACGCCCGGCAGTCCCACCGAGGTCGCGAAGTCGTCGCGGTAGTGGATCGGGTTGAAGTCGCCCGATGCCCCCGCGTAGCGCACGAGCGTGTCGCGGGTGAAGACATAGTCGCGCTCGACGACGACGTCTCCGACGCTCAGGCTGTCGAAGACCGGGGCGCTCATGCGTCCGCTCCTCTCACGACGAGGGTGGAGATCGCCGTGACCACGTGCGCCCCGGAGGCGTCGCTGATCTCGGTCGACGAGGTGACCATGCTGTTGCCGCCGAGCGACTTGACGCTCGTGACGGTCATCACGCCCGTGAGCTCGTCGCCCGCGACGATGGGGCGGGTGTAGCTGAAGCTCTGATCGCCGTGCACGACTCGCGAGAAGTCGACCGCGGCATCGTCGTCGGCGAGCAGCTGCTGCAGCGTCGCATCCTGCACCACGATCGCGAAGGTCGGCGGGGCGACGACATCGGCGTAGCCCGCCGCGCGAGCGGCGTCGGGGTCGTGGTGCTCGGGGGCACCGCTCAGCACGGCGCGAGCGAACTCGCGCACCTTCTCGCGCCCCACCAGGTAGGGGGCGGTGGGCGGATACACCTTGCCCTGAATCTCTACGTTCACCACGCCACCAGTCTACAAACAGCGCGACGACCCGAGCCGTTCGTAGGCTTCGGCAACGAAACGCGACGAGCTTTGTGAGGTATATCCAACGTGGCGGGCGTCGGCTGGAATATGCTGTAACCCATGTCGCGCATTCGTAAAGTGCTCATCGCCAACCGCGGCGAGATCGCCGTTCGCATCATCCGCGCCGCCGCAGACAGCGGCATCGCCTCGGTCGCCGTCTACGCGGATCAGGATCGCGACGCGATGCACGCCCGCCTCGCCGACGAGGCCTACGCGCTGAACGGCAGCACGAGCGCCGAGACCTATCTCGTGATCGACAAGCTGCTCGCGGTGGCCCGTCGCTCGGGAGCCGACGCCGTGCATCCGGGCTACGGCTTCCTGGCCGAGAACGCCGACTTCGCGCGCGCCGTGATCGACGCCGGCCTCACCTGGATCGGCCCGAGCCCCGAGGCCATCGAGCGCCTCGGCGACAAGGTCAGTGCGCGGCACGTCGCCGAGAAGGTCGGCGCCCCCCTCGCTGCGGGCACGAGCGATCCCGTGCAGAACGCAGACGAGGTGCTCGCCTTCGCCGACGAGGTGGGCCTGCCGATCGCGATCAAGGCGGCGTTCGGCGGCGGCGGCCGTGGCCTCAAGGTGGCCTACGAGCGCGACGAGGTCGCGGAGCTCTTCGAATCGGCGACCAGAGAGGCCGTCGCCGCCTTCGGCCGAGGCGAGTGCTTCGTCGAGAAGTACCTCGAGAAGCCCCGGCACGTCGAGACCCAGTGCCTCGCCGACCAGCACGGCAACGTCGTCGTGATCTCTACCCGCGACTGCTCGTTGCAGCGCCGCCACCAGAAGCTCGTCGAGGAGGCCCCGGCGCCGTTCCTCACCGAGGAGCAGAGGAGGGCCCTCTACGAATCGTCGAAGGCGATCCTTCGCGAAGTCGGTTACGTCGGCGCGGGCACCTGCGAGTTCCTGGTCGCGAAGGACGGCACCGTCTCCTTCCTCGAGGTGAACACCCGCCTGCAGGTCGAGCACTGCGTGAGCGAGGAAGTCACCGGCATCGACCTCGTGCGCGAGCAGTTCCGCATCGCCGAGGGCGGCGCGATCGACTACGACGATCCGGTGAGCCACGGGCACAGCTTCGAGTTCCGTCTGAACGGCGAGGATCCGGGCAACGGCTTCCTCCCCGCTCCCGGGCCCGTGTCGCTCTTCAAGCCCGCCTCAGGCCCCGGCGTGCGCGTCGACACCGGCGTGCAGTCGGGCGACGTGGTGTCGGGCTCCTTCGATTCGATGCTCGGCAAGCTCATCGTCACGGGCTCGAGTCGCGAGGAGGCGCTCCAGCGCGCCCGCCGCGCGCTGGACGAGTTCGAGATCCAGGGCCTGCCGACGGTGCTGCCGTTCCATCGCAAGATCGTGCGCGACCCGGCGTTCACGGCCGAGGACGGGCGCTTCGGCGTCTACACGCTCTGGATCGAGACCGAGTTCGTGAACGACATCGAGCCGTGGGAGGGCGAGGTCGCCCCGATCTCGATCGAGTCGAAGCGCCAGACCGTCGCCGTCGAGGTCGAGGGCCGCCGCGTCGAGGTGACCATGCCGATCAACCTCATCCCGCTCGGCGATCAGGATGTGACCCGAGGCCCCGCCCCGCGTCGCGCGAGGGGCGGCTCGGTCGCGGGAGCGGGCGGCGACTCGGTCGCAGCCCCGATGCAGGCTACGGTCGTGAAGCTCGCAGTCGAGCAGGGCCAGCGGGTCGAGGCCGGCGATCAGCTCGTCGTGCTCGAGGCCATGAAGATGGAGCAGTCGATCGCGGCTCCCCACGCCGGCGTCGTGACCGGTATCGATGCTCCTGTCGGGCAGACCGTGCCCTCGGGCCATGTGCTCATGAGCGTGGTCTCCGACTCCGGCGAGTGAGCCGCATCCCGCCGAGCTCGTCTCGGCTCCTCGGATAGGATCGCCACGTGGTGGTTGCGCGGACTCAGGGCACGATGATCGGCGGTGCGGTTCGCACCTTCGTCCGATTCCTGACCGACGGCGGGCGGCTGCTCTGGCGGCACTGGCCCGGGCTCGTCGCGCTCTTCCTGATCGGATGGATCGGCCGGATGGGCTTCCTGTGGCTCGCCACCGTCGTGTCCGACTGGAGCCCCACGCTCGCGGTGCTCGTGCTCCCGCTCGCGCCGCTGTCGACGCTGCTCTCGTTCGTGCTGATGATGCGGGTGATGACGCCCTCGCTGCCCGCGTTCGAGGGGATGATCACCGCGAGCTCGCGGCGGCAGCGCTGGAACGAGGATCTGACGGTCGCCGGGCAGGTGATGATCCCGTTCCTCGCCGTCTACGCGTCGGCGGGACTGCTGAAGCAGGACGCTTCCGTCTTCCTGCTCGATTCGACCGCAGACGAGAGCCTCAACACCGTCATCCAGGATATCGACTGGGGGCGCGCGGACTACGCCCCAGGGCTCGCCATCGTCGCCTTCATCCTGATCGCGCTCGTCGCTCGCAAGGTCATCTCGATGCTCGATCTCGTGAAGCGCCACCTCGCCTGGGCGGGGCTCGCAGCGTACATCGAAGTGCTGTGGATCATGACGCTCGCCAATGCTCTGAGCACGGAGCTCGAGTCGATCACCCGATGGGTGACGTCGCGACGGCTCATCGCGTCCACCATCGACTGGTGGGAGCGCTTCTCCGCCGCGGTGCGCGAGTGGAGCGCGCTGCTCGGCGGGATCATCGACGCGGTCTCGGCGGTGCTCGGCAACCTCGGCTCCGTGGTCGCGATCCCGGTGGCGTGGCTGGCCATCGGCGCCGCGATCTACGGGCACCAGCTGCAGGCTTCCCGGCTGGCCGTTCCCGGCCATGAGGAGATGTCGCGCAGGATCAAGCGCGTGCCGAACCCGGTGCGCCGCGCGGCGCTGCAGATCAGCGAGCCGGTGGTCACCCCGATCCAGAGCGCCGTGAAGGCCATCCAGAAGGTCGCGGTCGCCGGCATCCTCCCGATGGTGATGTTCTGCGTCGTCTTCCTCGTCGCGGGCGCCGTGCAGTCGGGCGTCGCCGCGGTCGTGCGCGCAGCGATCGGGCCGGGAACGGGTCTCCGCCAGTTCGCACTGGAGCCGTATGCGACGATGCTCGAGCGCGGGGCGTACTTCGTCATCGTGCTGGCCCTGCTCGCCGCCGCCGTCAACGTCGTCGTCCTGGCCCAGCGGGCACGGGCGGAGGCCGAGGCCGCGCAGGCCGAAGCCGAAGCCGAAGCGGCGATGGCGGAAGTCGAGGCGATGGCCGCCGCAGAGGGAGAAGGCGGCGCTTCGGAGCGCCCGACCGCCTAGGCGCGACCTGTCGCTGTCCTAAGGGATGTCGAGCACGAGGTAGTCGGGCCGGCTCCACCCGATGCGAACGGCATCGGGCTCTTTCCCTTCGGGCATCGCGATCAGCACCTCCTCGCGCCAGGCCGCGGGCCGCTCGACCGGTGAGGGCACGACCTTCCCGGTGAAGGGCTCGACGGTCGGACCGGGCGCCTCTTCTGGAACGCACGGGACGAGGGCGGGCGAGAGGTAGAAACCGCCCTCGTCCACGTGCTCGAGGCTGCTCCGGAAGTCGTAGCGGTCGCCGGCGGCATCGGTCAGCTCCACCTCGCACCCGTAGAGGAACTGGTCGGGATCGGCCCGCAGTTCGAGGGAGACCACCCACAGGGCCGCGTCATCGACCGCCTTCGTCTCGTCGAAGGATTCGTGCCGCTCGACGGAGCGCACCTCCACCTGCACCTCGCGGTCTCGCCGCTGGCCGTCGAGCTCGAGATAGTTCTGATGGAGCACACCCACGACGTCTCCCGCGATCACCGGCCTCGACCACTGCCAGGGCAGGTACAGCGTGACGAGGCGGAACGACGACGCCGCGAGCGCGAGTACGAGCAGCGGCAGCAGCAGCGCGAGCCAGAGCCGGTTCCGATGCCACCACGCGCCCCTCTTCGCGTCGACCGTCTCCTCGATCATCGTCCCACCGCCGTCGGGTCGAGAAGCTTCAGCTGGGCGTCCGTCGCGGCGAGCACGCCCGCCCGCGCCTCGTCGATCCCCAGGTCGACGACCGCGACGTCATCGCTCGCGCGGACGAAGCCGTCGGCCGGGATCAGCAGCTGCGCTCCTGCGAGCGCGCTCGGATCCACCTCGATCGCGATCTGGCATGCCACGGGGACGCCCGGCTGGGTGGGCCCGCAGGTGCTCGTGACGGCCTGGGTGTCGCCGAACTCCCGCCCGTCCCGCGCCCGCACGAAGACGGACGAGCCGCCGAGGGTGCGCGGCTCGTGGATCGGAGACCACACGATGTCGACGACGAGCCACACCCCGGCCGATTCCGATACCTCGCCGAACCGCTCGACGCGCTTCGCCGTGTCGACCCCGTCGACCGTCACCTCCGCCGTACGCAGGCGCACCGTCTCGCCGAGCTCGGCTTCGTGGTAAAAGGGCTGCTCGGTGAGCACGCGGTCGGGATGCGGGATCCGCTCGGCGATGAAGGAGCCCACGAAGAGCGCCGCGACGACGAGGATCGCGGTCAGGAGGCCGTCTCGCGTGAACTTCACGAGGCCTCCCCCAGCGCGGCGAGGGGCAGGCTCACGCGGGCGGTCGGGACGGGGTCGCGCCAGCCGAAGCTGTCGTCCATCACCGAGCGGCGCCAGCTGTGCGCGGGGAACAGGACGCTGATCTCCGCCGGAACCGGCTCGGCCGCGTCCTGCTTCCACACGAGCACCACGTTCACGGGGAGGCCGGGCTGGAAGCTGCGCGCGCTCAGGCTGTCGGCGGTACGGACGACCCCGGGGTCGCGGGGATGCGAGGATCCGTCGTCGAACTCGATCGTCTCGACCCCGTCGACCTCGAGCACCACGTCTCCCGCGAGCACGAAGGAGGAGACCGGGAGATCCGTCGTGTTCTCGACGTCGGCCGAGACCGAGATGTAGCGCATGCCCTCTTCCGCGGGGAAGACCCCCTCCAGTTCGTCGAAGACGACGGCACGGCGCACGGTGAGCTCGAAGGGATCGGCGCTGAACGCCTCGCTGGCTCCGACCTCTGAAGTCTCGTCTGCGGAGTCGGTCACCGCGTTCCAGCCGCCGAACGCGCCGATGACGACGAGGAGCGCCGCGCCGAGGAGCAGCCCGAGCCGGCCGGGCGTGAGCACATCCGAGACCTGGCCGTAGAGCTCGGCGGCGCGCTTCAACCGCGAGGGCTGCTCGGTGTTCGGATCGGCCACAGAACGATCCTATCCCTGCCGCCCGCGCACGAGATCGGACGGGAATAGGCCGAACGAACGCGGTGTTAGACCCGGCATGACCCATCTGCCGCTCTCCCTGCTCGATCTCGCCGCCGTCGACACGGAGAGCGGTGTCGGCGGCGCCCTGCGCCACTCGGTCGAGCTCGCACGCGCAGCCGAGGAGACGGGCTACCACCGGGTCTGGTACGCGGAGCATCACAACATGCCGTCGATCGCCTCGAGCGCGACCGCCGTGCTGATCGCCCACATCGCGGCGCACACCGAGCGCATCCGCGTCGGAGCGGGCGGCGTCATGCTGCCGAACCACTCCCCGCTCGTCGTCGCCGAGCAGTTCGGCACCCTCGCCGAACTGCACCCGGGACGCATCGACCTCGGCCTCGGCCGGGCGCCCGGCAGCGACATCGAGACGTTCCGCGCGCTGCGGCGCAGCCACGGGGCGAGCGAGAACTTCCCGGAGGACATCATGGAGCTGCAACGTCTGCTCGGGGAGGGGCTGCCGCGCACGGCCGTCAACGCCTACCCCGGACGGGGCACCCGCGTGCCGCTCTTCGTGCTCGGCTCGAGCATGTTCGGAGCGAGCCTCGCGGCCCAGCTCGGCCTGCCCTACGCCTACGCCTCGCATTTCGCCCCGCAGCTGCTCGTGCAGGCCGTGGCGCACTACCGGGCGGAGTTCCGGCCGAGCGAGCAGCAGTCGGAACCGTACGTGCTCGCCGCCGTGAACGTCGTGGCCGCGGAGAACGACGCCGACGCCGAGGCGCTGTTCATGCGCGCCGAACTCGCCCGCGTGCGCAGCTTCCTCTCACGAGGGAAGCCGCGGGAGCTCACCGAGGAGGAGGCCGTGACGCTCTACGACACCCCTCCCGGGCAGCAGGTGCGCGACATGATGCGCTACACCGCCGTGGGCGGGCCGAAGCGCGTGCGCGAGGAGCTCGAGGCCTTCGCGAAGCACGCCGACGCGGACGAGCTCATCGCCGTGCACCCGGCTCCGAGCCCCGCCGAGCGCCTCGCCTCCGTGCGGCTGGCCGTGGCCGACGGGCTGCCCTCGCGCACCTGAACGCCCGCTCGGAGGCCGTTCAGCGCACCGCGACGGTGCCGGTCATCTCGGGATGGATGGAGCAGTCGTAGGCCCACTCCCCGGCCTCGTCGAAGACGTGCACGTACTCACCGGTGCGCTGCAGCTCGCTGACGAAGCTGCCGTCCTCGGCCACCACGTCGTGATCGGCCTGCCCCTCGAAGACCCAGCGCACGGCCTGACCGGACTCGATCTCGACGTGCGCCGGCTCGTAGCGGTTATCGATCGCGTAGACGGTGACGGCCGGCTCCACCCCCGTGTCCGACGGGACGACCTCGGGCTTGCCCTGGGGCGCGCAGGCCGCGAGGGAGCCCGCGAGTGCGAGCACGGCGAGCGCGGCCGGCAGGCGCCGCACGACGCTCACAGCTCGCGCCTGTGCATCGCGCGCGCCGCATCGGTGATGGCGCCCGTCATCGAGGGGTAGACCGCGAAGGCGGAGGCCACCTGATCGACGGTGAGGCGGTGCTCCACGGCGAGCGCGAGCGAGAAGATGAGCTCGCTCGCCCGGTGCGCGACGATCACGCCGCCGATCACGGTACCCGACGCCTCCCAGGCGAAGAGCTTGATGAAGCCGTCGGCGAGGCCGATCATCTTCGCGCGGGGGTTCACGCTGAGCGGCACCATGTGCGAGACGGCCTTCGCGAGGTCGGCGTTGTCGGCGAGCGCGCGCTCGTTCCAGCCTACGGTTGCGATCTCGGGGTAGGTGAAGACGTTGGCCGAGACGTTGCGCAGGTCGATGGGCCGCACGAAGTCGCCGAGGGCGTGCATGATCGCGGTGCGGCCCTGCATCGACGCCACGGAGGCCAGCGGGAAGAAGTCGGTGCAGTCGCCCGCCGCGTAGATGGAGGGCACCCGGGTGCGCGCGACCTTGTTGACGCGGATGTGGCCGCTCTCGGTCAGCTCGACGCCCGCGGCGCGCAGCCCGACGCCCTGCGTGTTGGGGATGGAGCCGACCGCCATGAGGCAGTGCGAGCCCTCGACGACCCGGCCGTCCTCGAGCTCCACGCGCACGCCGTGCTCGGTGCGGGTGACGGAGGTGGCGCGCGACTTCGACATCACGTGCATGCCGAGCTTCGCGAACTGGCGCTCGATCACCGCGGCCGCGTCCGGATCCTCGCCGGGAAGCACCTGCTCGCGGCTCGAGACCAGCGTCACCTCGGAGCCCAGGGTGCGGTAGGCGTTCGCGAACTCGGCCCCGGTGACGCCCGAGCCGACGACGACGAGGTGCTCGGGGATGGCGGGCAGGTCGTAGAGCTGCTTCCAGGTGAGGATGCGCTCGCCGTCGGGCTTGGCGCTGTCGAGCTCCCTCGGGCTCGCCCCCACCGCGACGACGATGGTGTCGGCCTCGATCCGATCGAAGTCGGTGCCCTCTCCCCCGTCTCCGGTCGAGACGACGACCGCGTTCGGGCCGTCGAGGCGGCCCTGGCCCTGCACGACCCGCACGCCCGCCTCTTCGAGGCTGTGCAGCATGTCGGTGGACTGCGCGCCGGCCATCGCGAGCAGCCGCTTGTTCACGGCCGCGAGGTTGACGGTGGTCTCGGGGCGCACGGGCTTGCCGTCGCCGCCGGGCACGAATGTCTGCACGCCGAGCCGGCCGGCGTCGCGCACCGCC
>WPCJ01196879.1_pt1 | contig 16571 bp, 12 predicted proteins | sample 5399831 | NCBI WGS metagenome assembly WPCJ01 (sample SAMN12869470, study PRJNA574797) | sludge metagenome | isolation source: wastewater treatment of pH10 | place: China:Beijing | collected 2019-05-20 | reverse complement strand
AGGCGCAGTGCGCGCCCGGTGACGGAGAGCAGCACCGTGCAGGGGGTGTCGGCGACCTCGAGCGAGGCGGAGGCGCCGGCCGCGGCCCGAACGGGTCGCGCCACGGCTCCGGTCAGCACTGTGCGGCGGGGGGTGCCGTAGGCTTCGGCCACCTCGTCGAGCTCGTCGGAGACGACCTCGCGCAGCCGCGCATCGTCGCCGAGGATGAGCAGCAGCGCCTCGATCTCGGCCTGGAGCTGATCCCGCTCGCCCTCGAGCTCGACGCGCGAGAACTTGGTGAGTCGTCGCAGCCGCAGCTCGAGGATGTATTCGGCCTGCGCCTCGCTGAGGTCGAAGACCTGCATGAGGCGGGTGCGCGCGGACTCGGCGTCGTCGCTGGTGCGGATGAGCTGGATGACCTCGTCGATGTCGAGGATCGCGATGAGCAGGCCCTCGACGAGGTGCAGCCGCTCGCGGCGCTTGCGCAGCCGGAACTCGCTGCGGCGGCGCACGACGGAGAGCCGGTGGTCGACGAAGACGCGCAGCAGCTCCCGCAGTCCGAGCGTCTGCGGCTGACCGTCCACGAGGGCGACGGAGTTGATGCTGAAGGAGTCCTCGAGCGGCGTGTAGCGGTAGAGCTGTTCGAGTACGGCTTCGGGGCTGAACCCCGTCTTGAGCGAGATGACGAGCCGCAGCCCGTTCTTGCGGTCGGTGAGGTCGGCCACATCGCTGATGCCCGAAAGCTTCTTGCTCTCGACGCCCTGCTTGATCTTCTCGATGACGCGCTCGGGGCCTACGAGGTAGGGCAGCTCCGTCACGACGAGGCCGGTGCGGCGGGGGCCCAGCTGCTCGACGGAGACCTTTGCTCGCGTGCGGAACGCCCCGCGTCCGGTGCGGTACGCATCCTTGATGCCGTCGAGACCGACGATGATGCCCCCGCCAGGCAGGTCGGGGCCCGGCACGAACTCCATGAGCTCGTCGACGGTGGCCTCGGGGTGCATGAGCAGGTGCTTCGCGCCGTCGACGACCTCGATGAGGTTGTGGGGCGCGAGGTTCGTCGCCATGCCGACGGCGATGCCGGAGGCGCCGTTGACGAGCAGATTGGGGATTGCCGAGGGCAGCACTTCGGGCTGCATGAGCTGGTTGTCGTAGTTCGGCACGAAGTCGACGACGTCCTCGTCGAGCGAGGCGGTCATCGAGAGGGCGGCGCCCGCCAGTCGGGCCTCGGTGTATCGGGACGCGGCGGGGCCGTCGTCGAGGGATCCGAAGTTGCCGTGCCCGTCGACGAGGGGCAGCCGCATGGCGAAGGGCTGCGCGAGGCGCACGAGCGCGTCGTAGATGGAGGCGTCGCCGTGCGGGTGCAGCTTGCCCATGACCTCGCCGACGACGCGGGCGCTCTTGACGTGCCCCTTCTCGGGGCGCAGGCCCATGTCGGTCATCATGTAGAGGATGCGCCGCTGCACCGGCTTCAGTCCGTCGCGCGCGTCGGGCAGCGCGCGCGAGTAGATCACCGAGTAGGCGTACTCGAGGAACGATGACTCCATCTCCGACTGGATGTCGATGTCTTCGATGCGCTCTACTGCATTCTGCTCTGCCACGGTCTGCTGCGATGCCCTTCGGATGGCGCGCCCGATCGGCACGCAAGGATACGATGGTGCTCATGCTACCGACGCCCACCGACAACGGTGCGAGGCTGGCCGCGATTCTGCCGACAGCCATCGCTTCGATGGCGCTAGGCGCGGGTGAAGACCCCGCCGAGATCCTCGAGCTCGCGACCGGACGAGGATCGGCGCCCGCCCCGAAAGGTCTGCCCTCGGTGCGCTCGACGATCCTCGTCGTGGTGGACGGTCTCGGCCACGCAAACCTGAAGACGTCCGCCGGGCACGCCCGCGTGCTCTCGTCGCTGCCGAACCGTCGCATCGAGACGGTGATCCCGTCGACGACGGGTGCGGCGCTCACCTCGCTCACGACGGGACGGCTTCCGGGTGAGCACGGGCTGATCGGCTACAAGATCCGCCACCCGCGACTGGGGCTGCTGACGACGCTCAAGGACTGGCGCGGCGTGCTGCCCGAGGATCGCTGGCAGCGCTCCGCACCGCTCTTTCCGCTCGCCACGAGGATCGGGGCCCGACCGGTGGCGATCGGACGCCCGGCGCACGCGGTCGGCGGGCTGACCGAGGCGATCCTCGCGGGGGCGGAGTACCTCGGCGGTCAGACCATCGCGGATCGCTTCGCGATCGCGTCGGGCATCGTGCGCGGGCCGGAGCCGGTGCTCGCATACCTCTACGTCGATGAGCTCGACAAGGCGGCGCACAGCGATGGATGGCGGAGCGACCTGTGGGTGAGGCGGCTCGAGCAGCTCGACGCCGCGCTCGACGACCTGCTTCGCACTCTTCCCGGCGACGTGGGCGTGATCGTCACCGCGGATCATGGCATCCTCGACATCGCCCCCGAGCGCCGGCTGCTGCTCGACGACGGCGCGGTGCCGCTCGACGGCGTGTCCTGCATCGGGGGAGAGGCTCGGATGCGCTCCCTCTATCTGGAGGATCCGACGGAGGCGCCCGAGACCGCGACGAGGATCGCCGAGGCACTCGGCAAGCTGGCCTGGGTGGGCACGCGCGACGAGGCGATCGCCGCGGGCTGGTTCGGGTCGATCGGCGACGAAGTCGCCGCCCGGCTGGGCGAGGTGCTCGTGGTGGCGCGCGGACAGTACGCGTTCATGCTCGGCGAGGGAGGGTCTGCCGCGCTCGCGATGGTGGGCCAGCACGGGGGCATCAGCGACGAGGAGCGCGGCGTGCCGCTCGCGCTCGGCGGCGCATACGCAGGCACCGGCTTCGCCGGAGCAGTCGCCGAGGTGGCGGCGCGCGTCTAAGGCGTCCTAGCTGGGATCTTCCTCGCTGCGGGTGCCGAAGAGGATGTCGTCCCAGCTCGGGATCGACGTGCGGCCCTTGCCGCGACGACCCTGTTCGGGAGCACGGGGCTCCGGCTTCGGCGCCTCCGGCTTCTGCTCCTCGGAGGGGCGCTCGTCCCGGCGCTCGACGGTCTCGGACTCGGAGGCCTCGACCGGCTGATCGACGCCTCGAAGCTGCACGGGTTGCGGGGGAGCCGCCTCATCGTCGCGGTCAGAGCGCTCATCGCCGGGGTGCGGCTCCTCGCGAGCGCCTCGGCGCCGGCGGAGCGCATCGAGCAGGTCGGCGGTCTGGCCGAGATCGGGCCGCTCGTCCTCGGGCGTGCTGATGGCCCGTTGGTCGATCTCGCGACGCCGCGCGAACTCGTCGTCGTGGTTGACCACGGGGATCGAGCCGGTCGAGGGGTGCCCCGCCCGCAGGGCGGCCTCCGTGGCGGCGCTCAGCGAGCCGGCGGGTACGGTGTCGTCGTCGACCTCGGGATCGGACTCCGGCTGCTCCTCTTCGGCCGAGAGGAGCTGTTCGTGGTCGAAGGCGCCGGAGTCGAAGCGATCGCGGCTGTCGGCCGCGTCGACCGCTCGAAGCTTCGGGATCAGCCGGTCGCCTACGTCGCCCTGCTTCGAGAGCGTCACGGCGTCCGGGGTGACCGGGGAGAGCACTCCCTTGCGATGCTCGAACGACCAGACCGCATGGTGGGAGACGTCGTGGGAGTCGAAGTCGAGGCCGATCATCCAGCCGGCCTCCTCGTCGCGCCACGATGTCCACTCGACGCCCGTCGCGCTGAGGCCGATGAGCCGTTCGGCGATGACGGCGCCGAACTGTTCCTCGCCGTCCTCCGAGGGGCTCGTGCGCACGGCCACGCCCTGCGCGCTTTGGAGAATGAATCGCCGCTCGGCGAGCACGGGCTCCTCGTAGCGCTCGATGTCGCTCTCGTCGGCGCCGGTCAGTCTCGAGATCTCGTCATGGGACTTGCCCGCGCGCACGAGCGACTGGATCTCCCGCGGGTTGACACGGGCCCGCCCACCGGCTTGCCTCGCGAGATGGCGCAGCTCCGCGAGCACGCTGCTGTCGACGATCAGTCTGTACTCTTCGCCGGCGTCGTTCGCGACGATCAGCGACTGATCCTCGCGCCGCACCACACGCAGTTCATCCATTAGTCGTTCCTCTCGACGATCGACACCAGCGTGCCACGGTCGGCGCCTCCAGCGCCACATTGAGGCGGGCGGTTGCGAAAATAGCGCCGCCCACGGCGCCGGGGACGGCTCGCTCAGCAAACTCACGGTTAACGGGTTTGCGCCGGGGGTGCTTCGTGGGGCAAACTATGGCCGCGGTTTGTGAGTATTCGAACGAAGAGCGTAGGAGAGCATGGCTACCGATTACGACGCCCCCCGTAAGTCCGAGGACGAGTCCGAGTCGATCGAGGCTCTGAAGGAGCGGGTGCCCGCCAAGGGCGCGTCTTCCATCGACTCCGAAGACGCCGACAACCCGGGCTTCGAACTCGCGGGCGCCGATCTCTCCGATGTCGAGCTCGACGTCGTCGTGCTCCCGCAGCAGGACGACGAGTTCACATGCGTCAGCTGCTTCCTGGTGCGTCACCGCTCGCAGCTCGACCACGAGTCGAAGCTCGGCCCGGTGTGCGCGGAATGTTCAGGCTAAAAAGCAAGGCTTTTTAGCACATTCCGCGCTCGCGCCACCGCGCGAGGAATGCTCGGGTTAGAACGCATCGCGTTCTAACGCATTCCGCGCCGACGCCACCGCGTCGGGAGTGTTCGGGTTAGAACGCATCGCGTTCTAACCCACGAGGCGCTGACGCCACCGCGTCAGGAATGCTCAGGCTGAAAAGCAGCGCTCTTCAGCGCGTTCCGCGCTGACGCCACCGAAGCGTTCGCGTCGGCATGCCCCGGGGCCGCTATGCCTTCGCTTCGGCCTTCGCCGCCTCGATTGCCGCGGCGAGGGTCTGCGGTCGCCTGCTGGTGAGCAGCCAGTACGGCGTGGGATCCTCGGCGTCGACGATCTCGATGCGCAGGCCGCGGTGGATGTAGCCGCGAACGACGAGATAGGCGCGAGCGTCCGCCTCGGGGCCGAGCACCCGTCGCAGCGCCGCGTCGCCGAGCAGCTCGACCTCTCCGAGCGCGGAGACGGGGATCCTCGCACTGCCCGCGCGGAGCTCGCCTCCGGAGAGCTCGATCACAGGCGACATCAGCGTCAGCGTGCCGGTGATGACGAGATACACGGCGACGGCCGTCGGGACGGCGACCGAGGCGTTGATCGGTATGACGACCATCGTGACCGCCGGCAGCAGCAGGAGCAGGGCGATGAGCAGCCAGGGGGACGGCCAGAGGCGTTCGCGGTGGCCCGCCGGGGATTCGTTGCGCATGCTCCTATTATTCCGAGCCGCATGGAACGATGCTGAGCGTTCGGCTTGTGCCCCGCGGACGAGCGCCGGCATCCGCTAGCCTGGCGGGGTGACTGATGTGATCGATCTGCCCATCGTGGGCGCAGCCGACCAGCTTCCCGTCTACGCGCAGGCGGGCGACGCGGGCGCCGACCTGCGGAGCGCAGAGGCGCTCGTGCTGCGGCCAGGCGAGCGCGCGCTCGTCTCGACCGGCCTCCGCTTCGCCCTGCCCGACGGCTACGCCGCGTTCGTCGTGCCGCGCAGCGGGCTCGCCGTGAAGCACGGCATCTCGATCGTGAACTCGCCCGGCACCATCGACGCGGGATACCGCGGTGAGATCAAGGTGCCGCTCATCAACCTCGACCCGCGCGACCCGTTCGAGATCGCGGTGGGCGACCGGATCGCCCAGCTGATCGTGACGCCGGTCTCCCGGGCGCGTTTCGTGCCCGTCGACGAACTGCCGGCGAGCGAGCGCGGAGAGGGCGGATTCGGTTCCACCGGGGTCAGGGATCGCGCCTAAGATTTACCGTGAGACGACGCAGGGCTCTGGCGCACCGGGCGCCGGGCGGCGAACGAAAGAAGCGAAGCAATATGACTGACGAGGCGAAGAGCGCATCAGACGAGCTCGAGCTCGCGCAGACCGAGCAGGGGCCCGAGATCGACGAGTCGAAGTCGGCTCCTGAAGATCGGGCGACCGCCGGCCCCTTCGACCTCTCTGAGGTGCCCACCATCCGACCGTATGTCGACTTCGGCGGCATCAAGGTGGCGCCGCGCGAGGGCCTGCAGCTGCGGCTCGAGGTCGACGAGCGGGCGAAGCGGGTCGTCGCGATCACGCTCGACTATGCGGGTTCCGTGCTGCAGGTGCAGGCGTTCTCCGCCCCGAAGTCCACGGGTCTGTGGCACCGCGTGCGGGGCGACATCGCGCAGCAGCTCACCGCTCAGGGCGCCCGGCTCGATGAGTCGGACGGCCCGCTCGGGCCCGAGCTCGTCGCGACGACGCCCGTGCCTGCCGAGCAGGGCGGCGGGGAGCGCAGGGTGCGCTTCGTCGCCGTGGACGGGCCGCGATGGATGCTGCGGGGAGTGATCATGGGCAAGGGCGCTGAGGACGAGCAGGAGCGTGACCGCGTGCTCGGACTCTTCCGAGACATGGTAGTGGTGCGCGGCGACCAGCCGATGCCGCCCAGCGAGCTGCTGCCGCTGCAGGTGCCCGCCGGAGTGGCCCAGAACCCGAACCAGGGCCAGGTTCAGCAGGGGACGACCGGCGCGTGACCGAGCCGTCTCGACCGATGCCCGACCCCGACGCCGAGCCCGGAAACGACGGGAACGGCTTCGCGGGGGATCAGGAGCCGCAGCGCCTCGGCGGTCTCGGACGCGTGGTGGAGGCCGGGCTCTCCGGCGATGCGGTGAGCGCGCGCGGCGTGCTCGAAGCGATCGGCGGCTGGCGGGGGATCGTCGAGTCTCTCTTGCCCGCGACGGTGTACCTCGGCGTATTCGTCATCACCCGCGATGCCCGGCTCTCGGCGATCGCGCCGCTGGTGCTTGCCGGAGCCGCAGTGCTGTGGCGCCTGCTGCGCAAGGAGCCGCTCACGGCGGCGCTCTCGGGCGTCTTGGGCGTCGCGGTGTGCGTCGCGGCGGTCATGTTCTCGGGCGAGGGCAGCAGCTACTTCGTGCCGGGCTTCTTCATCAACGCCGCGTGGATTCTCGCGCACACGGTCTCCCTGCTGATCGGCTGGCCGCTCATCGGGCTGTTGCTCGGCTTCCTCCGAGGATCGCTCACGGCCTGGCGCCGGGTACCCGAACTGCGGCATGCGGCCCAGCTGACCACGGTGCTCTGGATCGCGGTCTTCGCTGCGCGGCTCGCGGTTCAGCTTCCTCTCTTCTTCTCGGGGAGCACCGAGGCGCTCGGCATCGCCCGGCTCGTGATGGGCGTGCCGCTGTTCGCCCTGGCGGTGCTCTTCACCTGGCTCGTGCTCTCGAGGGTCGGCTCGCTCGTCGACGCCCGGGAGCGGGATCGGGACGAGGGCGACGATCCGCCGGACGGAGAGAGCGGCTCGGCATCTTCATCGGATGAATGACACGCCGGGCGGAGGCGCGCCGAGGCGCCTGACGGCGCGAGCCGATCCTCTTTCCGGGTGTAGAATTGTCTCGATATCGAGATAAATTTCGGATGGAGCGGTCATGGCATCACTCAATAGTTTCGGCGCGCAGGGCACTCTCGAGGTGGACGGCAAGGCGTTCCGGGTGTTCGACATCAACAAGGTCGAGGGAGCGAAGCGGCTGCCCTACAGCCTGAAGGTTCTGCTCGAGAACCTGCTGCGCACCGAGGACGGTGCGAACGTGACCAAGCAGCACATCGAGGCCCTCGGCGGCTGGGATCCGAATGCGGAGCCCGACACCGAGATCCAGTTCACGCCCGCGCGCGTGATCATGCAGGACTTCACGGGCGTGCCCTGTGTCGTCGACCTCGCGACTATGCGCGAGGCCGTCGTCGAGCTCGGCGGCAGCCCCGACAAGATCAATCCGCTCGCGCCGGCCGAGATGGTCATCGACCACTCCGTCATCAGCGACGTCTACGGCACGGCCGACGCCTTCGAGAAGAACGTCGAGATCGAATACCAGCGCAACGGCGAGCGCTACCAGTTCCTCCGCTGGGGCCAGGGCGCCTTCGACGAGTTCAAGGTCGTCCCTCCGGGCACCGGCATCGTCCACCAGGTGAACATCGAGTACCTGGCTCGGGTCACCTTCACCCGTGAGGTCGACGGCGTGCTGACCGCCTACCCCGACACCTGCGTCGGCACCGACTCGCACACGACCATGCAGAACGGTCTCGGTGTGCTCGGCTGGGGCGTCGGCGGCATCGAGGCCGAGGCCGCGATGCTCGGCCAGCCCATCTCGATGCTCATTCCGCGCGTCGTCGGCTTCAAGCTCTCCGGTTCGATTCCGGCCGGCGTGACCGCGACCGACGTCGTGCTCACGATCACCCAGATGCTGCGCCAGCACGGCGTGGTCGGCAAGTTCGTCGAGTTCTACGGCGAGGGCGTCGGCTCGGTGCCGCTCGCCAACCGCGCGACCATCGGCAACATGAGCCCCGAGTTCGGCTCGACCGCCGCCATGTTCCCCGTCGACGATGTGACCCTCGACTATCTGCGCCTCACCGGCCGCAGCGAGGAGCAGATCGCTCTCATCAAGGCCTACACCCAGGCGCAGGGCATGTGGCACGATCCGTCCAGCGAGCCCGAGTTCAGCGAGTACCTCGAACTCGACCTCGGCACCGTGGTCGCCTCCATCGCCGGCCCGAAGCGCCCCCAGGATCGCATCGAGCTGACGAGCGCCAAGACCCAGTTCGAGAAGGATCTGCTCAACTACGCGCAGGCCGCGAATCCGGCGAAGGTCAAGGATCAGCAGGGCCGCGAGTTCGAGATCGACCACGGCGCGGTGACCCTCGCCTCGATCACCTCCTGCACCAACACCTCCAACCCCTCGGTCATGCTCGCCGCCGGCGTGCTCGCCCGCAACGCGGTCGCCAAGGGGCTCAAGGCGAAGCCCTGGGTCAAGACGACCCTCGCGCCGGGCTCGAAGGTCGTCACCGACTACTACGAGAAGTCGGGCCTGCGCATCGACCTCGAGGCGCTCGGCTTCTACCTCGTCGGTTACGGCTGCATGACCTGCATCGGCAACTCGGGCCCGCTCAACGAGGAGATCTCGAAGGCGGTCAACGAGCACGATCTCGCCGTCACCGCGGTGCTCTCGGGCAACCGCAACTTCGAGGGCCGCATCAACCCCGACATCAAGATGAACTACCTCGCGAGCCCCCCGCTCGTCGTGGCCTACTCGCTCGCGGGCAGCATGGACTTCGACTTCGAGAACGAGCCGCTCGGCCAGGACGGCGACGGCAACGACGTCTTTCTGCGCGACATCTGGCCCGATCCGGTCGAGGTGCAGAAGATCGCCGACGACTCGATCGACAGCGACATGTTCAACTCCAAGTACGCCACCGTCTTCGACGGCGACAAGCACTGGAACTCGCTGCCCACCCCCGACGGCAACATCTTCGAGTGGGACGAGAAGTCGACCTACGTGCGGAAGGCCCCCTACTTCGACGGCATGCCGCGCGACCCGCAGCCCGTCAGCGACATTTCCGGAGCCCGTGTGCTGCTGAAGCTCGGCGACTCGGTCACCACCGACCACATCAGCCCCGCAGGCAGCTTCAAGGCCGAGACCCCGGCCGGCCAGTATCTGGTCGCCAACGGCGTCTCGCCGAAGGACTTCAACACCTACGGCTCGCGCCGAGGCAACCACGAGGTCATGATCCGCGGCACCTTTGCGAACATCCGCATCCGCAACCAGCTGCTCGCGTCCGAGAACGGCGGCGCCGGCGTCGAGGGCGGCTTCACCCGCGACTTCACCCAGCCGGGCGCGCCGCAGGCCTACGTCTACGACGCCTGCCAGAACTACCAGGCCGCGGGCATCCCGCTCGTGGTGCTCGGCGGCAAGGAGTACGGCTCCGGCTCGTCGCGCGACTGGGCCGCCAAGGGCACCAGCCTCCTGGGCGTCAAGGCGGTCATCACCGAGAGCTTCGAGCGCATTCACCGCTCGAACCTGATCGGCATGGGCGTGCTCCCGCTGCAGTTCCCCGCCGGCGAGAGCGCCGACAGCCTCGGCCTGGACGGCACCGAGACCTTCGACATCTCGGGCGTGACCCAGCTCAACGAGGGCGTCACCCCCAAGACCGTCAAGGTCACCGCCACGAAGCAGGACGGCTCGGTCGTCGAGTTTGACGCGGTCGTCCGCATCGATACGCCGGGCGAAGCCGACTACTACCGCAACGGCGGCATCCTGCAGTACGTGCTGCGCTCGCTCGTCTGAGCCTGTCACAGCCGTCGTAGGGCGCCTGCCGCAGGCAGGGTGCGGTACGCATGAGGGCGCCCCGGCCGAACGGCCGGGGCGCCTCGGCGTATTCGCCTCCTCGGCGCGAGGAGGCGAACTCTTTTGCCGGCCAGGCGCAGGATGTGCCATGAAATCGCTGTTTTCATCGGCGAATAGGCGATTTCGTGGCACATTGCGAGCGCGGTGCCCCTGCCCGCGACGCCCGCTACACCCGCGGAATGAGTGTGCCCCCGACCCAATGGTCGGGGGCACCGTCTCTCTGGGCGACGCGGCTACGCGTTCGGTCCCGCGATCGGCGGGTGGTGGAACGTGTCGCCGAAGGCTCGCTCGCTCGCTCCGACACGATCGAGGTACGGGGTCGCGCCGCCGCACTGGAACGGCCAGCCGGCGCCGAGGATCATGCAGAGGTCGATGTCCTCGGCCGCCGCGACGACGCCCTCGTCGAGCATGATCTTGATCTCGTTCGCGAGGCCCTCCTCGACGCGACGCAGGATCTCGGCCTCATCGACCGGCGACTTGCCGAGCTGCAGCGCCTTCTTGGCCTCCTTGCTGAGATCCTCGACCTTGCCTGCCTTGTTCTTCTCGACGACCTTCTCGAGTTCGGCGGCCTTGTGCAGGTTCTCAGAAGCGTAGAAGCGCTCGGGGAACGCGCCCACCATCGTGTCCTGCACGTGCGCGGCCACCTTCCAGCCGACCAGGTCGATGAGCTCGAAGGGGCCCATCGGCAGGCCGATGGGGGAGTAGGCGCGCTCGATGGTCGCGATAGGCGTGCCGGCGTCGAGGGCACGGGCCGCCTCGCCGAAGACCTTCGCCAGCAGGCGGTTGACCACGAAGCCCGGACGATCCGCGGTGATGACCGCCGTCTTGCCGAGCTTCTTCGCGACATCCATCGCGGTGGCCAGCGCCGCGTCGCTCGTCGTCGGCACCTTCACGACCTCGACGAGCGGCATCACCGCGACCGGGTTGAAGAAGTGGAATCCGACAAGCCGCTCGGGGTGCGCGAGCTTCGCACCGATCTGCTCGACCGAGAGCGAGGAGGTGTTCGTCGCGATGATCGCGGTCTCGGAGATGATCGGCTCGATCTCGGCGAAGACCTGCTGCTTCACGCCGAGCTCCTCGAACACGGCCTCGATGACCCAGTCGCAGTCGGCGTAGAGCGACTTGTCGGTCGTGCCGCTCACCAGGGCGCGCACCTGATTGGCATCGTCCGGCGTGAGCCGGCCCTTCTCGAGCATCTTGTCGATCTCGCCGTAGATGTAAGCGATACCCTTGTCGACGCGCTCCTGATCGATGTCGGTGATGAGCACCGGTACCCGCAGCTTGCGGGCGAAGAGCAGCGCGAACTGGCTGGCCATGAGTCCGGCACCGATGATGCCGACCTTCTGCACCTTCTGCGCGAGCGACTTGTCGGGGGCGCCCGCCGGACGCTTGGCGCGCTTCTGCACGAGGTCGAAGGCGTAGATCGAGGCGTGGAACTGATCTCCCGAGATGAGATCGGTCATGATCTCGTCCTCGCGCTCGAAGCCGCGCTCGATGTCGCCGTCCTTCGCGGCGCTCAGCAGCTCGAGCGCCGCGAACGGCGCCTTGGCAGCGGTGCCGATCTTGCCCTTGAGGGTGTCTCGGGCGATCTTGATGGCGATCGGCCACTTCGTGAGGCGCTCCATCTTTCCCGGGGTGTGCGGACGATCCACCTTGACCTGGCCGGTGAGTACGCGATCCGCCCAGCGCACCGAGTGCTCGAGGAACGCGACCGAGTCGATCAACTCGTCGAAGAGCCCCAGCTCGTAGGCCTGCTGAGGCTTCAGCATGCGGTTGTTCTTCAGCGGGTTCGAGACGATGATGTCGATCGCCTTCTCGATGCCGATGAGGTTTGGCACGAGCGTCGCGCCGCCCCAGCCCGGGATGATCCCGAGGAAGACCTCGGGAAAGGCGAGCGCCGCGGCCGAGGAGTCGAGTGTGCGGTAGTCGCAGTTCAACGCGATCTCCATCGCACCGCCGAGCGCGAGGCCGTTCACGAAGGCGAACGAGGGCACTCCGAGCTTGTTCAGCTTGCCGAGCACCCAGTGGCCGTACTGCACCATGAGGCGGGCGTTCTCGCGGTTCGCGAGGGTCGATACCTTCGAGAGGTCGGCGCCGGCGGCGAAGATGAAGGGCTTGCCGGTGATGCCGACGGCGCTGATCTCGCCGGCAGCGGCCCGCTCCTTCAGCGCGTCGAGCACCTCGTTCAGCTCGCTCAGGGTGAGCGGGCCGAGCGTGTTCGGGCGGGTGTGATCCTCGCCGTTGTCGAGAGTGATGAGCGCCATCGTGCCCCCCGAGGGCAGCGCGACGTCGCGCACGTAGGAGTGGGTGACGACCTCGCCCTCGGCGGCCGCGTGCAGCGGCGAGAAGTCGATCTTGCTGTAGTCGGTCATGTCGTCTTACTTGCCCTTCTTGCCGTCGAAGTGGGGGTTCTCCCAGATCATCGTGCCGCCCTGGCCCAGGCCGACGCACATGGCGGTGAGGCCGTAGCGCACGTCGGGGCGCTGCTCGAACTGCCTGGCGAGCTGGATCATGAGGCGCACGGCGCTCGCGGCTAGCGGGTGCCCGAGGGCGATCGCGCCGCCCCACGGGTTGACGCGGGGATCCTCGTCGTCGATGCCGAAGGCGTCGAGGAACGACAGCACCTGCACCGCGAACGCCTCGTTCAGTTCGAACAGGCCGATGTCGTCGATGGTGAGGCCCGCGCGCTTCAGCGCTTTCTCGGTCGACGGAACCGGGCCGAGGCCCATGACCTCGGGCTCGACGCCTGCGAAGGCGAAGCCGACGAGTCGCATCTTGCGCTGCAGACCGAGTTCCCGGGCCGTATCCCCGCCCGCGAGCAGCGCCATGGTGGCGCCGTCTGTGAGGGGCGATGCGGTGCCCGCCGTCACGCGCCCGTGCGGGCGGAACGGCGTCTTGAGACCGGCGAGGCCTTCCATCGTGGTCTCGGGCCGCCGGCCCTCGTCCTCGGTCGCGAGCCCCCAGCCGTCGGCGTTGCGGGTCGCGACGGGGATGAGATCGGGCTGGAACTGTCCCTGCTCGTATGCGAGCTGCGCCTTCTGCTGACTGCGCATGCCGAAGCGGTCGGCGCGCTCTTTCGTGAGCTCCGGGAACCGGTCGTGCAGGCGCTCGGCCGTGATGCCCATGTTGAGCGCATCGGGGCTGACGAGCTTCTCGGCCACGAAGCGGGGGTTGGGATCCGCGCCGATGCCGATCGGATGCCTGCCCATGTGCTCGACGCCGCCGGCGATCGCGATGTCGTACTGGTCGGCGCCGATCGCGCCGCTCATCATCGCGGTCGTCGTCATGGCGCCTGCGCACATTCGGTCGAGCGCGTAGCCGGGCACCGTGAGGGGGAGCCCGGCGAGGATCGCGACCGATCGCCCGAGGGTCAGGCCCTGATCGCCCTGCTGCGTGGTGGCGGCGATGCCGACGTCGTCGACGCGGTCGAGCGGCAGGGCCGGGTTGCGCTCGAGGAGGCCCTGCAGCGCCTTGACCGCGAGATCATCGGCGCGAGTGCCCCAGTACATGCCCTTTTCACCGGCGCGTCCGAACGGGGTTCGCACCCCGTCTACGAAGACGACTTCTCTCATTACGGCCACCTTGCCTTTCGAGTGGGGAGTGGTATCGGTTCCCATCCTAGGAAGGAATGCCGGGAGGTGCCGAGGAGCCGTGCGGGATCGCCTGAGCGGCCCGGGGAGCGGGCGTAAGGAGTTATGCGACTTCTACAAAAACACGGGCCAGAATCGGTGCGGTAATCACACATTGCCAGTCGCGGGCCCCGAGCTCGCGCAGGCGTTCGGCGATGCTCGGCTCGTCGGCCGGAACGGGCGGATCCCAGGCCAGCCGGCGAAGCGTGTCGGGGGTGAGCAGGTTCTCGAGCGGCATGCGCTGCCGCTCGGCCTCGGCCGCCAGAGCCTCGCGCGCCGCGGCGAGACGGGCTGCCGCCTCTGGGAAACGCTGGGGCCAGTTGCGGTGATGGGGGATGCCCCCGGCCTCGCGGGGTCGCGCTCCCGGCGGCTCGGCGGTCTTGCCTCGCACGACGGCCTTCCACCAGGTGTCGATGTCGCTGCGGCTCGCGCGGCCCCTGAACTCCTTGTTTCCAGCGAGCTCGCCACGCGAGCGCGGATTGGTTCTGGCCGCGACGATCAGCGAGGCGTCGGGGAGCAGTCGACCCGGGGCGACGTCGCGCTGCCGGGCGAGAGCGTCGCGCGCGTTCCAGAGCTCACGAGCGAGGGCGAGCTCGCGCGGTGTGCGCAGGCGGTTGCCGCCGGCGAGCTTGCGCCATGGCTCTTCGGCGACCGGCTTCGGCTGTCTGGTACGCACGGCCTCGAACTCCTGCTCGGCGATCTCGGCCTTGCCCTGGGCTTCGAGCTCCGCCTCGACCGCGTCGCGAAGATCGGGCAGCAGTGCCACATCGAGCGCGGCGTACTCGAGCCAGGGCAGCGGCAGCGGACGGGTGGACCAGTCCGCTGCGGAGTGCGCCTTGTGGAGGCGGATGCCGAGCAGCTCCTCGACGATGCTGCCGAGGCCCACGCGCTCGAAGCCGAGCAGGCGCGAAGCGAGCTCGGTGTCGAAGAGGCGTTCTGGCCGCAGGCCCAGCTCGTCGAGGCATGCGAGATCCTGGCTCGCGGCGTGCAGGATCCACTCCTCGTCGCGGATCGCCTGCTCGAGCGGAGTGAAATCGTCTATCTTGATCGGATCGAAGAGAAAAGTGCCGGCGCCGCGGCGGTGCACCTGCACCAGGTAGGCATCGGCGCCGTAGCGGAAGCCAGAGGCGCGTTCGGCGTCGACGCCCGCGGGGCCGTGCCCTTCGTGGAGCGCGTCGGCCGCACGTTTGAGCTGCTCGGTGCTCGTGACGAGCGACCAGCTCGCATCGAGTTCGTGCTGTTCCACCACTCCGCTATGCACCCATTCGCTATGCGCCGAGCCCGTTGCGACGGGCCCGCCTGGTTCCGAGCGACGCCACGCCCTCGTGATGCGGCAGGCCGGCGAGCAGGCAGAGCAGCTCGCTCCAGGCCTCTGCGTGCGCGTCGAAGCGGTCGTCGAGTGGCGTCCACGACGCCCGGATCTCGATCTGCGCGGCATCGCCCTGCTCGGCGAGCGTGCCGAAACCGGTGGAGAGGGTCTTGGTCGCGGTGCCCGAGGCGTAGTCGTAGGCCGCACCTCGTGACTCGAGGGCGTCGGTGAGCCACGACCAGGCGACGTCCGCGATGAACGGGTCGATGCCGATCTCCATCTCGAGCGGTGCCTGCGCGAAGCAGACGATGCGGAACGGCGCGCCCCACTCGTCGGCCGAGGCGGGGTCGTGCAGCAGGATCAGGCGGCCGGCTCCGTAGGGCGAGTCTCCGTCGTCTGCCGGATGCGTGCTGCCCTGGACGACCCCGGCGGCGAGCGCGAGCGATCTCGGGGCGATGCGCTCGGGCGCAGGGATCTCGCGCACCTGCAGTTCGCTGCGGAACGCGGCGCCGAGCAGACGAGCCGACGCGGCCTCGAATGCCTCGTCGTCGCTCTTCACAGCTGCGTTCACATGGCTGAGACTAGAGTTCAGGTGGTGGCTTCTCGTGTTGCCACGCCGGGCGGGCGGTGATTGCCGTCGAGCGGAACGGGGATGCTATGGCTGGGCGCAGTGATCGGGGCGAATCGCTTCCACTCGGGTTCGCCATCGGAGCCGGTGCGGTCGTCGCGGCCGGGGCCTCGCTGATGCTCGCGCGAACCTTCGCGGCCCGCGTGCTGACCCCCGCGCCGAAGCCGGAGCACGGGGTCTGCGTGCTGGCGCTCGAGGCCTCCGATTCCGCCCCGGGCGGTCAGCGGGTCTGGCTGCAGGGGCCCGACGTCGACCTCGAGGGCGGCTACTCCTTCATCTTCGACGCCCCCGACCGCCTCACGCAGCATCTCGCCGGGCATGCGAGGCTCGGTCCGGTGGTCGACAGGGTGCGCACCCGCACGGGCGTGCACGTGGCGCGCGAGGTGCTGAGCGTCGAGCGGGGCGAACTGCGCGTCGGGGCGCTCGGCCGCATCACGGGCTGGTGGTACACGGAGCCGGAGCAACTCGGCTACGAGAGCACCCGCGTCGCTCTGCCGCTCCCGGGAGGGGTCGGCTGGGGCTGGGTGATCCGCCCTGAACGACCCCAGGCCGGCCGTTGGGCGGTGCATGTGCACGGACGGGGTGCACTGCCGCAGGAGACCCTGCGGGGGGTGGAGGCGTTCGCGGAGCGAGGCGTGACGAGCCTCGTGATGACGTATAGAAACGACGTCGGCGCTCCGCAGGGCCGGAACGGGCGCTACGGGCTGGGACTCGCCGAGCAGCTCGACGTGGATGCGGCCCTCGGCTGGGTTCGGGCGCAGGGGGCGAGGCGGGTGACGCTCGTCGGCTGGTCGATGGG
>WPCJ01227031.1_pt1 | contig 16588 bp, 14 predicted proteins | sample 5399831 | NCBI WGS metagenome assembly WPCJ01 (sample SAMN12869470, study PRJNA574797) | sludge metagenome | isolation source: wastewater treatment of pH10 | place: China:Beijing | collected 2019-05-20 | reverse complement strand
ACGCCGGCGGGAACAGCTGCGGTGCCAGCGTCGCGATCACGCTGTAGAGATAGGCGACGCCGGTGCCGATCGCGATCAGCGTGAACATGTTGAGATTGCGCGTCACCACCGAGCGCCAGCCACGCTCGAAAAACGGCGCACCGGCCCACAGCACCACCGGCGTCGCCAACACGAATGAAATCCAGTTCGACGTGGTCTGCGATACCAGTTGCATCAGACCGAGATGCGGACCCATCTCCAGCACGAAGACCGGCAATGTCAGCGCCAGCGCGATCCAGAAGCGACGCGTCATATCGATGAGTTCAGGATCAGGCTTGTCGTCGAGCGAGATCTGCTCCGGCTCCAGCGCCATGCCGCAGATCGGACAGCTGCCCGGTCCTTCCTGACGGATCTCAGGGTGCATCGGGCAAGTATAGATGGTGCCGGCCGGCGCCGGCGGTGCGGGCTCCTTCGGCTTCAGGAAACTCTCGGGATCCGCATTGAAGCGCTCGCGGCATCGTCCGCTGCAGAAGAAGTACTCCTGGTCCCGATAGGTCAGGCGGTGCTTGGCCGTCGCCGGATCTACGCTCATGCCACAGACCGGATCGATTGCTTTGACCGGCCCGGCCTCATTGTGATGGTGACCGTGCGAACAGCAGCCGCCGTGCTTGTGACCGGCGTGCGCGTCGTGCCCCGTATGCGTGTGAGTTGTCTCTGCCACCGTAACCTCGCCTCCTTGGACATATACCCTATGGGGGTATATGAACCTGAGACGCAGGTAAATCAAGACCTCCCTTTTAAAACGCCTCAAGCGCGATTGCGGACGGGCGGTCTGGCCTCGGCGGTATGGTCGCTTGGGATCGGTCTTGCATTGATCTGGCTACGCAAATGCAGCTGCGCGCCGCGCTATGGGAAGCAGAGGAAAAAATCCTGCGCACCCCAGATGCGACTTCAAAGGCGAAAACCCGACCAGTGATGCAGGATCGCGGAATTGCGTGGGGAGATGACCGGGCCGATCGATGACAGCGCAATGCGTCTGCATTGACAGTTCGCAAGCACAGTTGACGCGAGGTTACCCGATTTACCCGCAATGGTGAGTGTAGCGAGACAGGACACGCAACAGTAAGCGCTTTTCGGGCTTCCAACGCATCGTTTTACCGCCAGATGAGAAGAACCCCACATCGGACAGACCAGCATGCCCTTAGGTATTTACGTGTCCTTACATACTTATATCTAGCGTCGCGTGCAGGTTTAGTGCTCCCACCTGCGGTACGCGTTTCATGCTCACCATCTATAACTGCATCGCCAACGCCCACGATCTTCGTCTCGTTGGCCTTGCCGCCGTCATCTGCGCGATCGCATCGGTTACTGCCGTCACTCTGCTTCGCCACGCGCGAAATGCAAAAGGCGGGATGCGATATCTCTGGCTCGGTGTCTCCGCGATATCGACCGGCTTCGGCATCTGGGCCACCCATTTCGTCGCCATGCTGGCGTTCACGCCGGGTATCCCGAGCGGCTACAACATCGTGCTGACGGCGGTCTCGCTGGTCGCGGCGATCCTGCTCACCGGCGCAGGTCTTTCCATCGCGCTGATCCCGAGCTTCCGCGCCGCGCCTGCTCTCGGCGGCGGCATCGTGGCCGGCGGCATCGCGGCGATGCACTACACCGGCATGGCGGCGTTCGAAGTGCAGGCGATCATGCATTGGGATGTCACGCTGGTGATCTCGTCCATCGTGATCGGCGCCGCCCTCGGCGCGCTGGCTTTGCCTGTCGCCTTGCGTGGCGACGGAGTGTCGTGGCGCCTTGGCGGCGCGCTGTTGCTGACGCTGGCCATCTGCAGTCATCATTTCACCGCGATGAGCGCCGTCACCATCGTGCCCGATCCAAGCATCGAGGTCTCGCCACTTTCCGTCCCGGCCGCCTGGCTTGCGCTCGGCGTGGCGCTGATCAGTTTCGCCATCATCGGACTCGCAGTCGGCGGCATCGCGCTCGACATCCGCGACCGTCGCCGCACCGATCTGGAAGCCGATCGTATGCTCGGCCTCGCCAATGCCGCCATCGAAGGCCTGATCGTTTGCGATGGCGACACCATCGTCACGGTCAATAGCAGCTTTGCCGCTCTTGCCTGCGCTTCGACAGAGAGCTTTGTCGGCGAGACCCTCGATTCCTGCTTTCCCGACGACCAGCCACACGCCGGTTTGATCGCACGGCCCGACCAGCCGGTCGAAGCAAATCTTCGCTCGGGTCACGGCGTCCCCGTACCGGTCGAACTAATCCTGCGACAGATCGATTTCGCCGGCCGGCCGCATCAGGTGATCGCCGTGCGCGACCTTCGCGCGCGCAAGGAGGCTGAGCAACATATCCGCTTCCTCGCTCATCACGACGCGCTCACCGGCCTGCCCAATCGCGGCCACTTCAACGATCGCATCGATACCGAGATCGTAAACATTCAGCCTGGGCGGAAGCACGCCGTGCTGTGCCTCGACCTGGATCGCTTCAAGGAAGTCAACGACCTGTTCGGCCACGCCGCCGGCGACAAGGTGCTGCAGACCATTGCTGCGCATGTCAGCGGTCTGCTCAATGACGGCCAGGTGATGGCGCGCCTCGGCGGCGACGAGTTCGCGATCCTGATGCCCAACATCCGGCACAACGCCGCAGCAGAGAAGATGGCGCAGCGCGTGCTCGAAGTGTTGCGCGACCGCGACGATGCATCCGAACTCGGCAGCGTCTCCAGCAGCATCGGCATTGCGCTTTATCCCGACGACGCCACCGACCGCGAGTCCGTGCTGGCGCATGCGGACACCGCGCTGTATCGCGCCAAGACCGACGGCCGCGCCACCTACCGTTTCTATGAGACCGGCATGGGCGATGCGGTGCGTGATCGCCGCATGCTGGAACACGATCTCCGCGGCGCCGTTGCCGGCGGTCAGATGAAGCTCGTCTATCAGCCGCAGGAAGGCATGCAGCGCGGCGCCGTGATTGGATTCGAGGCGCTGCTGCGCTGGACTCATCCGACGCGCGGCGTGGTGTCACCTGCGATCTTCATTCCTATCGCGGAAGATACCGGCGCCATTCTCGAAATCGGCGAATGGGTCATGCGCACCGCATGTGCGGAAGCCGCCAGCTGGAAGCAGCAGCTGACTATCGCGGTGAACGTATCGGCCGTGCAGATCTATCACGAAAATTTCGTGCCTATGGTGCACCAGATCCTGCTGGAAACCGGCCTCTCGCCATCGCGTCTCGAGCTCGAAATCACCGAGACCGCGCTGATCCGCGATCTCAACCGCGCGCTCTCGGCGCTGCGCCGGATCAAGGCGCTGGGCGTACGCATCGCCATGGACGACTTCGGCACCGGCTATTCGTCGCTGTCGAATCTGCGTGCCTTCCCGTTCGACAAGATCAAGATCGACGGCTCGTTCATCAAGTCGGTGAATAATAACGGCCAGGCAGCGACCATCGTCCGCGCCGTGGTCGGCCTCGGCCGCGGCCTGGGATTGCCAGTGCTGGCGGAAGGCGTCGAAACCGAAGCCGAGCTTCAGTTCCTCAACGACGAGAAATGCGATGAAGTGCAGGGCTATCTGCTCGGCAAGCCGGCGAGCATCGATCAGTTCGCCCATGTGACGGAAGGCCTGCCGCAAGAGACAGTGGCCGCGATCGACACCAAGGTTGCCTGATCAGCCCGTTACACACCAAAAAACGCGCGAGGAACTCGCGCGTTTTTCGGAGGTCGGAGGAAGCAGGAGCGATCAGGCCGCCTGCTTGTGCATCGTGCCGGAAGCCGAGGCCTGACCGCGAATGGCCTTGATCGAACGCTCGATCGCCGCCCACAGCTTGCTGATCTCGCTGGCAGCGCGACCATCCGCCGAATATTCGCGGGCACCTTCGCCCTGGCCCAGTGCAAGCAGCAGATCCGCACGGTTCGTGATCTGCCCCGACCACACCGGCGCCTTGAACTTGGCGAGTGCTTCGCGGGCGAGCGACACGATGCGGCTTTCCGATTCATCGCGGCGCGCCGGAGCGCCGTTGATGACCACCGCATAAGGCTTGCGCGCCGCGCGGCAGGACTGGATCGTCGCTTGAACGGCATCGACGTCGAACACGCCCGGACGTGCCGGAATGATCACCATCGTTGCATTCTTGATGGCGTCATCGACGACGGCCGACGTATTCGGCGGCGTATCGATGAACACCCATTCGACACCATCGCGCTTTGCGGCAGCGATGATTTCGGAAACACTGCGGTTCGCCACCTTCAACGGCGGTTCATTCGTTCCGCGCAGCTTATGCCATAGGGTGAGCGAACCCTGCGGATCGGCGTCGATGAGCAGACACGGTTTCGTCGGCTTGTGTACTTGAGCTGCAAGATGAGCAGCCAGGGTGCTCTTTCCTGACCCGCCCTTACGCGATGCGAAAACAATGACGTTCATATGTTGGCCTCCAGATTGACCCCGGCGGCGAAAATGAATCAGTCCGCTGATTCGTTAAAGCTCATTTTCGCCGACGATCGGATATATGTGCCTGTATTTCCTCGAATGTTGGCTTTTGAGTCACAGGTTGCGGCGCAACAGGGCTAAAAATGAGTCATTGTTAGTACGCTTGCCGCCACATTGTCACCGCCAGCTATCATGTCCGGATGTTACTTAGCGCGGGGATGCTTTTGCGGAGCTTGCTCACTTTGTGAACTTTTTGCGGCTTTTTCCGCCTGACGCTCCAACCATTTGCGCTCGAGCCATCCGAGCAATTGCGCGACCGGCTTTTGTAGCGGCGGAACATCTTGTGCGATCAGAATGAGTCCGAGTGGCAACATCCAAAGCCCCAGAATGGGCAAAAAGCTCAGAATGCCGCCGATAATGAGCAGAATGGCCAGCGGAAAACGCACCAGTCGCGACGATGGCTTGCGCAGCCAGCTTACGAAACGCGCCGGCCCGGCCGGCAGCTTGGTCTCGAACCAGATGAAGTGCCGGTCGATCTCGGCCTTGTAGTCGATCGTCTTGTCGTTGATATCGGTGTCGTTCAAACGCGTCTCCTGAACATAGGGAGATGTAGCGTCTGCTTGTGCTCCCAATGTGTCAGTTTGTCACGGATTCGGCGCCGACCTCGCAGCGGCGAAGTGCAACGCCCCTGCGCCTCAGACCTGACGTTTTACCGCCCTGACCTTGCGTGACTTCGCCGAAGGCTTGCGCGTGCTGGCCGGCACGGGCCGGAAGAACTGTGCGCAGCCGGGGCTCAACTGGGCCTGTTTCCGCACCATGCAGGCCGTGACGCGATCGACGTCGGGAATGGCGGAACTACACAGCCTGAAGGCATCACCGGTGCACAGTGCCTGTTGATCGGCCGTATAGTCCTGCGCATGTGCTGCACCGCAGCCTGCCATCAGCACTGCCACGAACAGTGCCGCCTTCGTGCTCACCGACATCGCCCCCTCCCTGATGATTGTCCCGGAAGTGTCGGTGACCGGCGCGGACTTGGCAAGTCGCCCTCCACCTGTGACGCGAATGCCGCAGCGGCCGCACTTGTCTTCACGGCGCACCTGTAGTTTCTGCTGACCGGCCCGCTCCAGAAACGGTTTCCGGAACAATGATCGCACGACCTATAAGCACGGCAGCAACCGCATGAACGGCGTTCGCATCGGCATCGTCGCCTCGCTGCTCCTGTGCGTCTGGCTCGTCTGGCCGAAAGGCGAGACCAGCGCGCCACCACGCCCGCTGCTGATCAAGTCCGCGCTGAAGGATGCGAAAGATCCGATCATCGTGCTCGGCGACAGCATCGTCCGCCAGGCGCAACTGCCACGCTCGCTCTGCAAGCGCCCGGTGATCAATGCCGGCATCGACGGCTCGACCACATCGAGCAGCCTTGACGGCATGCTGAAGAAAGCCATCGGCGACAAAAAGGCCGCTCTTATCGTCGTATCGCTCGGCATGAACGATGCGGAGACGCTGGATAGTGTCGAGAGCTATCGGAAGAACTACACGGCGCTGCTGACGGCACTGAAGACGATGACGTCACGCCTCGCCGTCGTCGCGATCTCACCGCTGGAAATCGGTAAACCGGAGGTCGGCCATCGCACGCAGCAAAGCATCGATGGCTATAACGGCGTGTTGCCCGATATCGCCCGCGAGGCTGGCGCGCCGATCATCGCCCTGCCGCCGATGCCTGCGGGCTCGACCAGTGACGGCGTGCATCTGAGCGCAAGCGGCAACACGATCTGGACCAAGGCGATCAGCGACGGCATCGCCGCCACGCTCTGCCCGAACGGCTGAATGAGGCTGCAACTCACGCCTCGTTGACGCCGACGCCCCGCGCATCGAGTTCGCGCTCTCCCTTGTCGGTCACCTTGTATTTCGCGCCAGGCGTGCTCTTGCCGCTTTCGGCGACTAAGCCCTGCGCAATCAACCCGTCGACCACCGCCTGCTTGTCGGCATCGAGGTCGAATACGGCGGCACGCGCGATATCGCACATGACCGCAATCCCGACATTGCTGATCTCGATCGTTTCCATGACCGCCCTCCGTTTTCGAGAAAACGCGGGGTGGTGGGCCGAAGTTCCGAAACGCTTGAAGGCAGCACGCATCGGCTGCTGGCGGCGAACGGAGGAAAATAGCGGGGATTTCATTGGTACAGTTGGGTGGGCTCGAACCACCGACCTCCTGTTCCACAGACAGGCGCTCTAACCAACTGAGCTACAACTGCATCCTTCGGCGGCCCTCGCGAAGCGCGGGCGGCGAACGGGGCGGAAACTAGGTGCAACGCCTCTTTTTGGCAAGGCCGCGATTGCACCGAAAACCGAATTTCTCAGGCAAAACAAAAGCCAAAAACAAAAGCCCGGGCCAAAAGCCCGGGCTTTCGATGGTCAAATCGCCTCTCGCCCTCAGGCGGCGGGCTGGAACAGCTTGTTGGCGCCGGTCTTGATCGGCTCGGCGGTGTCGGCCGCGATCTTCTGGCCGAGCTCGGCGAGCTGCTTCGACTGGCCGGTGAAGGCTTCGAACTGGCTCTTGGCAAAGCCCGACCACAGCTCAAGCGCCTGCGACGGCGATTTCACGCCGATCAGCGAATGGGCGAAATCAAAGCCGGCATTGGCGTTGGTCTTGGCAATGTCGATCAGGGTCGACGACACTTCGGCAGCGCCCTTGCTGGCGGTGCTGAGCACGGCTTCCACGGTGCTGTTGTGGGTCTCTGCCGCGTCCTTCAGCTTGGCGTAGCCTTCACGAGCCTGGCTGACGCCCTTTTCGGCGAAAGCGCGCATCTGCTCCGGCAGCTGGAACGGAATGACGGAAGAGGAGAACGGATCGGTCTGGTCGGCCATAACGTGCATCCTTCTAGCAAACAACATTGAGGTGAAGTTACAGACCGCGGATCGCAAAAACGGCATCGTTGCCGAGGATCGACCAGCGGGAAGCATCGTCTGCCGCCTCAAATCTGGGCGGCGTCTGAACGTAGTTACAGCAATATCATGTCGGATTTGTGCAATGCAATAGAATATTGCGATGCAATATTGCATACGCGGTCAAAAAAGAACGCGCAATCGTCATGGAACGACTGCGCGCTCAATCAATAATTGTAATTAGATACCAAAATTGCCCAGTTTCACGTCAGCAACCGGGGGCATTGCGGCTTGCGGCCGCTCAACCCTTGGACTGTGTGGCGTCCATGGCGGCGCGGCTGACGATCTGGCCCATTTCGCTGGCCTGATCCGCCAGCGATTTCATCTGGTTCTGCACATATTCGCTCTGCAAGCGCATGACGTCACCGAGATCCTTGGCGTGCAGCAATTTCTGCGCGTGATCGAGTGAGGCCGCAACATTCTGCTCGGCGAAGCTGATGGCCTTGGCGCTGACATCCTTGGCGCTGGCGCGAACGCTCTCGCCACGATTTTCGATCGAGGCTGCGGTCGAGTGTGCATTGGCCATGAACTTCTCGAAGGCCTGACGGGCCTGATCGAAGCTGGCCTCGGCCATTGCGCGCATTTCTTTTGGAAATTCGAACTTGTTCTCGGTCATGTCCCTCTCCCTGATCACGGGCGCGACTTCGACGTCCCGCCTCGGTCAATCACTCGCAGACTAGCCACGCTTGGCATCGCCGTTATGACGCCAGACGAAATCATGGCCGCAGACATCGTGGACCTTTGTCATGCTTTTGCAACATCCAATGCCCGACTGCGGCGATTGGTTCGATGCGTTCACGAACCCCGACCTCAAATTAACGTTGTTCTCGCTTAGGCCTGTGGGAAGCGCGGGCAGACATGGACCTCGCCGCGCCCGCGCGCGATACTAACGAAGTGTTAAGCATGTTGCCGTTTGCCCCGCAGATCATACCGGTCGGACGAGGCGGACCTCCGGCGACTCAGCCATGAAGTGCCAATGAGCAGTGCGAAATGTCAGTTGCGGGGCGTGGGTGATGCACGGCTCGCCATGCATGCCACCAGCGCCCAGCCCGCCTGGCTGTGGTCGCTCGACGGCACGCGCGTGCTCTGGGCCAATCCCGTCGGCGCAAGGCTGTTCGGCGCCCGCAACGCCGCCGATCTGTTCGCGCGCGAATTCGGCCCCGCCGATGCACATCGCCGCCAGATCGCGCAGCTCGCCGGTCGCACACAAGTCAGCGACACCACCCGGCTTGAACGGCTACGCGGTTTCGGTGCGGCCCTCGGCGGGCTGATGACCTGCGCTTGCACGCGCCTGGACTTTGCCGATGGCGAAGCCGGCCTGCTCATTATCGCTGCGGACTCAATCCCCGGCCGCGGCATGCCGCTGGTGGAACGACTTCAGAACCTCACGGATGGCATCGACACGCCGATTGCCGCCTTCGCGCGCGACGGCCTGTTCGTCGGCGCCAGCGAGACGGCGCGGGCGCTGCTCGGCTTCCGCAATCTCACCGATGCCGGTCTCAATGCGGCGCGCGATCACGCGCTGAAGGATGGCCGCGCGGAAACGCCGATCGGCTTCGGTCGCATGGTGCTGCAACGTGTCGGCAGCGGCAGCGATATCGGCCTTGTCGCGCTGATCGCGCCGGGCGCCGTGCATCCGGCGCCGAGCGAGGAAGAACTCGCGGCTGCCGAACCGGCGCGCGAGGAAAACGCCGACGACTCGTTCGAAGACCTGTTTGCCGTTGCGGAGACGACAGAGACAGAGGCTGAGCCTGTCGCAGCAAGCCTCGCTCCGCCGGAACCGCAGGACCACGAACCGCAAAGCGTCGTGGCGCAGCCTGCGCCCGATGCGCTGCCGCCGCTCGCGCCGCGTACGACGCCGCTGCGCTTCGTCTGGCAGCTTGATGACCAAGACACCTTCAGCATCGATCCCGGCGACTTCCTTCGCCTGATCGGTCCGCAAGCGGCCGCGATATCCGGCCGCAAATGGAGCGACATCTCCGCCGAATACAGGCTCGATCCCGATCATCGCTTCGCGCAGGCGCTTGCCACGCGGCAGACCTGGAGCGGCGTCACGCTGTTGTGGCCCGTAGACGATGGCGAGCGTCTTGCCGTCGAACTGTCGGCGCTGCCGCTGCAGGACCGCGATCGCGGCTTTGCCGGTTATCGCGGTTTCGGCATCTGCCGCGATCTGGGTGGCATGAACCGCCTGATCGAACGACAGCATCCGAAGCCGAGCGATCCGCCGCCGCGACCGCTTTCGGCCGATCTGGCGCAGGCCGGACCGATCAACGCCCCCATCGACGCACCTAACGCACCACCCGACGACCACATCTCAGAGCCGCCGCCGCCAGAACCGATCCAGACAAACGAAGCGATCTCCACCGTGCAGCCCCCCGAAAACGTCGTTCAGTTCCGACCAGGCGATCCGAAGGCGCCGGCGCTGTCGCCGGGCGAGAACAGCGCCTTCAACGAACTCGCGCGTCAGCTCTCGGCCCGGCTGGAATCCGAGACGGGCCTGATCGGCACGCCTTCGATCGCACCGGTGGAAGCCATCGATCCCGTGGAGAGCGAAGCCGAAGCGCCCGCCGCCTGGCTGACCACGCCGCCCGCCGCCCCGCGCGGCGAGATGGGACGCGACCGCATGCTGCTCGATCTGATACCCGTGGGCGTGCTGATCTATCGCCTGGACCGTCTGGTCTATGCCAATCCCGCCTTCCTCGCGCAGATGAACTATCCGACGCTCCACGCGCTCGAAGATGCCGGCGGCCTCGACACGCTGCAGGTGGAGCCCGACGTCTCGGCGGCGTCGAGCGCGTCCGACGGCGGCACCATGGTGACCATCTCCGCCAATGACAAAGCCGGCGACGGCGCCTTGCACGCACCGGTCTCCGCGCGGCTACACGCCATTAACTGGGACAACGAGCCCGCGCATGCGCTGATCTTCGAGCCCGTACAGGCCAAGGCGACTATCCCTGCCGCCACGCCCGAGCCCGTGGTCGAAGAGCCGCCGCCCGCCGGCCATATCGATGCGGAAGATCTCGCCGCGATCCTCGACACCATGGCCGAGGGCGTCGTGATGTTCGACGCCGAGGGCAACATCAATTCCTGCAATCGCAGCGCCGAGGCGCTGTTTGGCTACGACGGCGAACTACTCACCCAGCGCAACGTGGTCGATCTGTTCGCCCATGAGAGCCGCCGCATCGTCAGCGACTATCTCGCCAGCGTGAAACAGGCCGGCGCTGCCAGCCTGCTCGATCACGGCCGCGAGGCGCTCGGCCAGGTCCGCGCCGGCGGCCTCGTGCCGCTGTCGATGATCATCGGCCGCACCCGCGCCGCTGGGCCGAATTTCTTCGCCGTGTTCCGCGATCTCACCCAGATCAAGAAGACCGAAACCGAACTCCTCAGCGCCCGCCGCCAGGCCGACCGCTCCGCGACCGCCAAGGCCGATGTGCTCGCGCGCATCAGTCATGAGGTCCGCACGCCGCTCAACGCCATTATCGGCTTTGCCGATGTGATGATCGACCAGCGCTTCGGCCCGCTCGGCAATGAGCGCTACGGTGAATATCTGCGCGACATCCGCGCCTCCGGTGAACGCGTCATCGCCATCGTCAACGATCTGCTCGACCTCTCGCGCATCGAGACTGGCAAGATCGACCTCGCTTTCTCTACCCAGAATCTCAACGAGATGGTGGAGCAGTGCGTCGCCGTCATGCAGCCGCAGGCCAATCGCAGCCGCATCATCATCCGCACCTCGCTGTCGCATCTGCTGCCGACCATCGTCGCCGACGCCCGCGCGCTGCGGCAGATCACACTCAACCTGATCGGCAACTCGATCCACCTCGCCAATGCCGGCGGACAGGTGATCGTCTCCACCGCACTGTCCGATCAGGGCGATGTGGTATTGCGCGTGCGCGACACCGGCCACGGCCTGAACGATACCGAAGTGGCAGCAGCGCTGGAGCCGTTCCGCAGCGCCGGCCCGAGTGACACCGAAAGCGCCGGCGTCAGCCTGTCGCTGACCAAGGCGCTGGTCGAGGCCAATCACGCCCGCTTCCAGATCAAGAGCGCGCCGAGCTCCGGCACGCTGATCGAGGTGGCGTTCTCGAATGCAGGCAACGCCGCGATCAACGCATGATCGTAGGGCGGATGAGCGTAGCGTAATCCGCCGGCAGAGTTCATATGACGAAGAACGGCGGATTACGCTTCGCTCATCCGCCCTACGACGCGGCGTTTGCGATACCCCACCAGCAGCGGCCCATAGACAATTGCAAAGCCGACAAACGCCGAGGCCCAGGCGAGCGCAGCCATGTGCAGCAACGGCATGCCATAGGTCGGTGCGAGCACCGCGCCGATCCGCGCCAAAGCCGCGATGATGACCATCCCATAGATCGACAACGTCGCCTTTGAGGCATGCAGTGCCTGCCCGGTATGGCCGAGCGATGCGCGGCTCATCACGGCCAGCGTCATCACCCCGGCTGCGCCCGCCATCCAGGCATGCAGCCCCGCGCCACCCGGCAGGCCATCGCGCCAGGTCGCAGCCGTGAGCAGAAAGCCGACAGGAACGAAAGCGTAGCCGATATGAAGGATCAGCAGGAGCGCCTCACCCATCGTGCGATCGCCCGCCCAGCGCGCGAGGCGCACGATATGCAACAGACCGGCAACCAGAAGGAACAGAGCCGTCACCGCATAAGCGGGGCGCGCGATCCACAACAGCAATGCCGCCGCGGTCAGCACAAGCACCATCCTGTCGAACCGGGCGAACGGCACTGGCAAGCGTCCGGGATTCTCCCGCACCAGCCAGTTGCGCGTAAAACTGGGAATGATGCGACCACCGATCAGGCAGATCAGCAGCACCACGACAGCGATACCGATGCGAATGCTGATGTCAGCCATCACGACGTAACGCGTTTCCAGATGAAACGTGACATTACCGATCAGCAGGCAACCGACAATGCCCACCACCGGCAGATTACGCCAGTTCTTGCCGGCCGCGATCTCGCGCGCAGCGGCAATCACGACCAGCAAAAGAAAGCTCACATCCACCAGCATGGCGGCAAGCCATCCGATATGTGCCGAGAAGGTGACGACGACGCGCCCAGCGATCCACACCAGCACCAGCCCGAGCAGCGGCAGGCCACGGATCGGCAAACGCCCGGTCCAGTTCGGAATGGCGGTGAACAGGAAGCCCGTCACCACCGCCGACAGGAAGCCATACAGCATTTCGTGAATATGCCAGTCGCGCGGCACAAAGCTCGAGGCGATCGCCAGCCAGCCGTGGAAAGCCGGCATCCACACCAGGATCGACAGCCCGGCATATAATGCGCCGAGCAGGAAGAACGGTCGGAAGCCGGCAGACAACACCGGCGCGTCGGCGATGGCACGGAGATACGACGACATCGTCACCTCCTCACAACAGGTTCGCTACTTTACAGCAGCCTTCTCGAACAACCCGGCAAATGCCGGCTTGGCCTTGCCCGGATGCGTCACGGCTTTCGCTTCGTCGACATTGGCCGGCGTTCCAACGACGACCAGAGCCACCATGCCCATGCCGTAATGCGGCATGCACTTGATACCGTAGACACCGGGCTTGTCGAAGGTCACGGCAGCGTCCTGATTCATCTTGCCGACGAACGGCGTAGCATCGGCCGGCATCATGCCCTTGATGGATTCGGCCATATGGGTCTTGTCGGTAGCGACGAATTTCACGGTATCGCCCGGCTGCACTTTGACAAGCGCCGGCTCGAACACCATGGCCGTTCCGTCGGATCCCTTGTTGAGCATCTTGACCTCGACTTCCGCGGCCGTGGCGGCGCCGGCAAACGAGATCAGGACAGCGGCGGTTGCAAGCATGACGGTCTTGCGCATCGGACTTTCTCCAGTTTCCCCGCACATTCAGCGGGATACTGGAAACTAGACACCAGGCGCCTGGCCGACATTGCTATAGCGCAAACTTCCGCTTGATCGCGCTCAACAGGCGCGGTCTAGAAGGGCTGCCACTCAAGACTGCAAGCCCAGGCCTGGAAGCCATGCCAATCGACAGTTCACTGGTTGTACATCTGCCGCTTTTTGCGGGCCTGGACACGACCGCATGCGAGACGATCCTGCACGACGCGCATTCGATCCGTGTCGCCAGGAACAAGTCCGTGTTCGAGCAAGACGAAGAGGTGCATTCGTTCTTCCTCCTGCTCCATGGTCATATCCGCGCCGCCAAGATGACACCGGCCGGCGAACAGGTGATTGTCCGCTATGTCGCGAGCGGCGAGATCTTCGGTGTCGCCCAGGCGATCGGTCTCTCGCACTATCCTGCGACGGCGACCGCCGTGGAGGACAGCGTGGTTCTCTCCTGGCCGGCCGCCACATGGGCGCGGCTTACCGCACAGTTCCCGGCTCTCGCCGCCAATACGTTGAAGACCGTCGGCGGCCGGTTGCAGGAAGCGCATCACCGCGTCGTCGAGATGTCGACGCAGCAGGTGGAGCAACGGGTCGCCCACGCCTTGCTGCGCCTCGCCGATCAGTCCGGCCGCAAGACCGATCAGGGCACCGCCATCGATTTCCCGCTCAGCCGGCAGGACATCGCCGAAATGACCGGCGCCACCATTTTCACCGTCAGCCGCACGCTCAGCAATTGGGAGCAGCGCGGCCTGATCGACAGCAGCCGCCAGCGCATCGTACTTCGCGAGCTCGAAACCTTACGCTCGCTGGCGGATACTGTACCGGGTGAAGACAGTCGCGCGTTCGGAAAGAACTAGGCAGCCTTCGAAACCGGAGCTTCGCCCGGCATGTCGTCCAGCCGGATGGCCACCTGCCCGCGGACACCGACCCCATCTCCGCGATTCGCGATCGTCAGCGTGAAGCCGCTGCGATCGGCGGCACTCTTGGCGATGGCGAGCCCAAGACCGGTGCCGTCGATATCCGCCGGCGCGGCACGGAAGAAGCGATCGTAAAGATGCGGTAGCGCCGCCTCGGGAATGCCGCATCCGGTATCGAGCACCTCGATGACGAGGCCCTTGTCGGAGCGTTGCGTTCCGACACTGATCGAGCCGCCCGCACGCGTATAGCGCACGGCATTGTCGATCAGGTTGGACACGATCAGGCGAAGATCATCGGCGCGGACATTGAGTTCGCAACCCGGCCGCGGCAACACCGCGAGCGTAACGCCCTTCGCCTCCGCCACCGGCGCAAAGCCCGATGCGATCAGTCCGATCAGATCCTGTGCATCGACGAGTTCGGTATCGCTCTCGATAGACGCGTCGGCGCGCACCAGCGTCATCAACTGGTTGACCGAATAGGATGCGCGACGGATGCCATCGAGCAGATCCTGCGCGATCTCGCGGGATGGTCCGCTCAACTCGCGCGCGCGCAGATTGTCGATCTGGATCTGCAAGGCCGCGAGCGGCGTGCGCAATTCATGCGCGGCGTCGGAGACAAAGCGGCGCTGCGTGTCCAATGCAAGCTGATGGCGCTCGATCAGCGAATTCATGGCCGTGACCAGCGGGACCACTTCGAGCGGTACACCCTGCAGGGCGAGAGCATCTTTCGCCTCCGCGCTGCGCTCGCCGATTTCCGACGACAGCTTGCCGAGTCCCGACAGCACCCGCTTGACCGCCCAGGAGATCAACAGCCACGCGATCGGTATCGCCACGATCAACGGCACGGACGCGCCTGCGGCCGCATAGGCCGCCACTTCCTCGCGCGCACTCCAGCGCTGCGAGACCTGGATCGCATGGCCGCCATCGCGCGACCGGAACACGCGCCAGCGTTCGCCGCCAGCAGTGACATCGGAATAGCCGAGCTCTTTCTGAAACGGGATATCGACGACAGGGCCGGAGCGGTGCAGCCGCGCCTTGGCCTCGTCCCAGATCTGGATCACCAGCTGATCTTCGAGTTCGGCATCGATCCGCGGTTCGATATCCTGCCGGAACACGAAACCCGCGGCCATTGCGACCTCATGCAGCGCATTGTCCTGAAAGCTGTTCACTTCGTACTTGACGAAGTAATAGGACGTGACGGCGGCAGCGACGCCGATGGCGATCAGGAGACCCGTGACATAGTTCATCACGGTCTTTCGCAGCGACGTCATGTCTCCTCCTTCGTTACCGTCCAGCCGGCGCCACGCACATTGCGTACGATGTCCTTGCCGAACTTCTTCCGTAGTCCATGAATCACGACATCGACCGCGTTGCTCTGGACTTCCTCGCCCCAGCCATAGATCCGGCTCTCGATCTGGCTCCGCGACAGGATTTGGCCGGGCCGCTCCATGAGCGCATTGAGAACAGCGAATTCCCGAACCGACAGCAGATGCTTGATATCGCGGAATGTCGCCACCTGGGTCGACGGATCGAGCGTGATGTCACCCGCCGTCATCAGCGACTGCGCACGGCCATTGGCGCGGCGCATCACCGCCCGCATCCGGGCCAGTAATACCGGCAGTTCGAACGGCTTGACGATATAGTCGTCGGCGCCGAGGTCGAGCCCGGCCACCATGTCCGATACACCGTCGCGCGCGGTGATGATGAGTGCGGGAGTCATGAGCCCGGACTGCCGCTTGGACTTGAGCACATCGAGGCCGGATAATTTCGGCAGGCCGATATCGATCAACGCCATGGCATATTCGGACCGGTCCAGCGCCGCCAGACCATCGACACCGTTGCGCGTCCAGTCGACGGTCATGCCGTTCTCGCTCAGGCCTCGCACCAGCGCCTTGCCCAGCATCGCATCGTCTTCAATCAACAAAATACGCATCGGGCGCAATTATGCCTTGACCATCGAGAGTTTTACAATCGGTCACGCAATAGACTGATGTTTAGAGCCATTACAATCCGCTTCGGGCCAATTGAGACGCGGGTGTCACAGCACTGGGCATATCGGCTCGACTTCGAGTTATTGTAATCGCGATCTAATTCGCCCCTAATTCTCCAAATTGCAGATGTGCCCGCGTGTTTCCGGGGAGAAACGCGACCATTCGCCATCGATGGCGACGCAAGAGAATTCAGGGGCCCTATCATAATGACGAGCAAGACCACGACCGGGGGATTTTGCCTTCGCGCACGCAAGGCATTCTTCATTTCCACGAGCGCAGCAGCCGTGCTGGCCGCAGGCTTGTGCATCTCGGAATCGGCAACGGCCCAGAGCGCGGCTCCAGCGGCGTCCACACTGCCTCCCGTCCAGGTCGATGCCCCCGGTGCCCGCGTCCGCCGCGCCCAACCCAAGCGCGCCGCCACCAATCGTGCCGCCCGCACCCAGCGCG
>WPCJ01080007.1_pt1 | contig 16614 bp, 15 predicted proteins | sample 5399831 | NCBI WGS metagenome assembly WPCJ01 (sample SAMN12869470, study PRJNA574797) | sludge metagenome | isolation source: wastewater treatment of pH10 | place: China:Beijing | collected 2019-05-20 | reverse complement strand
ACTATTGTTTTTGAGAAAATACTGAAATATTTTAACAGATTTATAAATGTGATGGTATGCAGCTAAAAAAACGAAGAATGTATTTATCAGAAAATATCATGCGGAAAACGAATTTAGAATATTATCGGAATGTTTTGCACGCCCACAGAATTCGGGGGTCCCACCAATTATTTTTCTTAAGTTTTCAGGGTATAAATAAGAGTCCAGAAAATGTTTTTATGGGTTTCCCGGAAACCTTAATTTAAAAAAAGGATATACTATAATAGTAGAGATATATTGCAGAGACATAAAACTGGATTAAAATAATCAGAAAAAATTAAAAACCTCAGAATTCTACGCCGATAGGGGGAAGGCAAAGGAATTGCGAAGAAAAGCTGATAACACCGGAACGGGCAGCTGAGCTTATGGAAAAAGGCTGGAAACGGGCAGACCTGCATGTACATACTACCTGTTCTTTCGACGTGCTTCCGGCAAAGGATTTGAATCCCCTGAGTCTTTACGAAAAGTCTCTTGAGATTGGGATGGATTTTGTAACATTTACAGACCATGATACTGTAGAGGCATACGAACTCCTGGGCTGGGACCGTGAAAAGCTCACTCCGGGGGCTGAGATGACCTTATATGACCCGGAATTTGCAGGGCATACTTTGCACATCAACGTTTTCGAGCTTGACAGAGAGTATTTTTCAGAACTCAGGGAAATAGCAGAAATAGAGCATGACCTCAAAAGTTTTACAGGATACCTCAAACGGCACAGGCTTCCTTTTGTTTACAACCACCCTTTCTGGTTTGAGTTCCACAGGCAACCGAACCCTTCCGCAGTGCCGAAGCTGGCAAAGCTCTTTCCTGTGCTTGAATACAATATGCACGAGCTCAAGCAGAAAAATGAACTTACAATAGCTCTTGCAGAAAGGTTTGGCAAAAGCATTGTTGCGACAACGGATACCCATACCGGAAAAATGGGCCAGGTATATACCCTGGCAAAAGGGGATAGTTTCAGGGAATATTTCAGGAACATAGAGAAAGGGAGAAATTACATAGTTACCGGAGACCTTACAAGAGAACTGCTGATAGAAGAAATGAACACCTGGATAGACCTGATCTTTGAAAAAAGCCAGAAGAACCGGGACATAAAAAACTACCTGACAGGAATAAAGTCCCTGGATGCACTGGTAAAAATCTCGAGGAGCACTCTTTTAAACTACTCTCCGAGGCTTAACAGGACAGCCATGAACCTTTTTTATATGATCTCAAACACAGGGCTTCCGGCTTCATTCTACATCCATTCGGAAAAAAGCTTTGCCAGAGAGATCGAAAAAGACATTGAGATCAATAACAGGAAGTAAAGTTACATGTCTTATTTTCCGTTTTTCTTATCCCAGCGATTTTAACCAGTATTTTTAATAATTCAGCATCACTTTCCCAATTAGTTGTAATTTTGCCGTGATACAATCCAGAAGTTACATATTTAAATTTATTTAATCAGTCCCCTCAAAATCCAGTTACCATATATTCAGATTTCTCTGTCCACGTTTCTATAATCCAGCTGTCACATATTCACATTTCTTTATCCAGTTTCTCTAGAATCCAGTTTCTCTAGAATCCAGTTTCTTGAATCTATTTTTCTATTTTGATTTATTCTGCTTTGATAAAAGTCCTGAGATTAAAAACCTGTTCAAGGGACTGCTTTACAAAAAGATGGAAAAAATGAAAAGGTTTATATTGCGAAATCATTAGATTTTATAGCATAAAAATTTAATTTTTAGTAATATTTTTAATTATCCAAATATTAGATATTAACAATTGATGCGAATAAGTTCGAAAAAAGAGCGTAGAGGTAACCATTAATATTCTGCTCAAATTTCACCCATCATATTTTCAATGTCCTGTTAATCAGCAGAAAAACCGGGAAAAAATAAGTGGAGTAGAAATCTTTTCAAAGTAACCGAACCTCTAGCGCCATCTGTGAAATCAAGGAGAAAAGTCGAAACAGGAAGAGGCAGCATGATGAAAAAGAGTAAAGGTTTCAGAGGATTGCAATTAAAGAGAGGGTTAAAAAGCTGGTTGATATTTACCGCACTCATGCTTGTTTTTTGTTCGGTCATACACCTGGCAGGAGCAGCAGAGCCTGAAAATTCAGGAGAAAGCATTACTCCCTCAAACGACGGAATTATGGACAGAATTATGACATATATAAAAGGGCTGCTGGGAGAAGAAAATATTCAGGGCTCCGGAGCAGTTTCCGAAGCAGCAATCTCAGATATTCAGCAGTCGGCAGATTCCGAAAAAGCAGTCCTGAAAATTGCAACTCCGGGAATGGTAAAATCCACGTCCTTTATAGGGGACTCAAATCTCGGAGTTTTTGCCCATCTCTCAAACCCTCCTCTCATGAAAATGGACTCAGGTGGGAAACTTACAGGCCAGCTTGTCGAAAATTATGAAGTCTCGGAAAATAACACCTGCTGGACATTTTACCTTAAAAATAACCTCTACTGGAGCGACGGAGAACCTGTGACTCCGGAAGACGTTGACTTTTCAATCAGGTACTACGGAAAAAAGACTCCCTGGGCAAGCTGGATAAACGATACTCTTGAAAGCTCGGCTGTTTCGGACGCAAACAACTCAGTAACCTTCAAATTTAACAAGCCTTACACCCGCATCGACCTGGAATTTGCCACCTACAATATTCTCCCTGCCCATGTCTGGGAAACAATTGAAAACCCGATGGAATACACGAATAACGGCCCTTACACAGGCTGCGGGCCTTATTACCTCAAACAGATAGACCTCAATGCCGGGAAGCTTGTTTTTGAGAAAAACCCTTACTGGAAAGGAAAAGCTCCGGAATTCGAAACTGTGGAGGTCCATTTTTACTCAAGCGCTGACGTTGCTACCCTTTCCCTTAAAAACGGCGAGGTTGACACCTATTACAAATATGCAGGTTCATACCCCTATTCCGGAATCGAGCAGCTTGAAGGAACTGGAAATTTCGACTTTATCGAAAAGACGGATATAGGCCTTGTTTTCCTTGCATTCAATCTGGAAAAAGCACCTTTTTCGGACCCGGAATTCAGAGAAGCTCTGGCTTATGCAATAAATTATGAAGAGATTGTAAACCTTGAGACTCTGGGTCACGGGGAAGTCCCGAACCGCGGTTTTGTGCCACCTGCCATGGAAAACTTCAAGGAAACCGAAAAACTTGAGTACAGCCCTGAAAAAGCCAGAAAAACTCTGGAAAAAGCAGGATATAAGGATAGTAATGGAAACGGGATACTTGAAGGAAAAGACGGGAAAGACATCAAGCTTGAAATCCTTATCCGGCCGGAGTATGCCCGTACAGGCGAACTTCTTGAAGAATACTTCGAACATGTGGGCCTTGCTTCAGACCTGAGGACTGCGGATTCCGATACCTGGATGACACTCAAGGATAATTACGAGTATGACATGACAGTAACCCGCTCCACCCCCTGGGGCATGTTAATGCACGCGAGCTGGGGAAGCGGCTACTTTGATTCCAGAAGGACAGGGCAGGGAGTTATGCATAACCTGGATGACACCGAATTCCTGAAGCTCTGCGATGATGTCCTCGCAACCACGGATCCCGAAGAGCTTCAGGCCTATGCATATGAAATTCAGGACTACTATGCAGAAAACCTGCCGGCAGTTCCTCTCTACTGGAACAGTGTTGTTACCCCGTATAACAGGCACATTGAGGGCTGGTATACCGATCCCCTTTACGGCATTTATAACCTTGATAACTTTGTAAATGTGACAAAAATAGATGCATAAAACATAACTGGAGGTATCAAAAAAATTCTGAAAAAGAAATCCTGGAAGTTAAAAAGGTAGAAAAAGAAGTAGAAAGTACGGCAAAATAGTGCAGGAAATAAAATAAGAAATAAGACCAATGTCAGGGATAACAGGAAAAGGAACCCGGTATCTTGCTTCACTCGCGCTCATAATCATCATCAACTTTACCCTTCCCAGGCTCATGCCCGGGGATCCGGTGAAAAACCTCATAGGAGAAGATGTATATGTGTCCGAACAGGTGATGGAAGAGCTGAGGGCAGAACTCGGGCTTGACAGGCCTCTTTACGAGCAGTTTGCATCCTTCGTTTCAGACATCCTGCACCTTGACCTGGGGTATTCTTACCACCTCCATGCTCCTGTTGCAGAGATCCTCCTTGACAGGATTGGATGGACCCTGCTGTTTGTAGGGTCGTCTGTAATTATCGGAGCCTTTGCAGGAAGCCTGCTCGGAGCTCTTGCAGGGTGGAAGCCGGAAAAGAGAACAAGCCGTGTTACAGGTCTTGCATTTATTGTTTTTTCCTGCACCCCTCCGTATTTTCTTGCCCTTCTTTCCCTCTATATTTTTTCTTTCAGGCTGGGACTTTTTCCTTCAAAGGGGTTTTATGACGCCCCGGAAATAGGGAGCATACTTCATCACCTTTTCCTGCCAATCTGTGTGATGTCTGTTTTTTCGGCATCCAGAAATTTTCTGGTCATGCGCGGAAGTGTGATCCAGGAAAAGAAAGAGCTTTACGCTCTCTATGCCAGGGCAAAAGGCCTGAATGATACCGGCGTACTCTTCAGGCACGTATTGAAAAATTCCTCACTCCCTATCATTACCCTTCTCGCGCTCGACTTTGGGTTTCTATTCAGCGGAGCGCTGTTTATAGAAATAATTTTTTCGTTAAACGGCATGGGAACCCTTATTTACGGCGCAATAATGGGAAAAGATTATCCCCTTCTCCAGGGGGCTTTTCTGGTAATCTCCCTCACAGCCCTGCTTGCAAACATGCTTGCTGACCTGCTCTATGCTTTAATCGACCCCAGAGTCAGGAGACCTGCATGAGCCTGGAAGCTGCCCATAGCGAAAGCTCCTGTATAACAGAAGCCTGTACTGAAGAGCATCCTGAAAAACAGCTTGAAAATTCGGATTTTATTTTAAAACTCCCTTTAAAACCCCCATTTAATTATTACAGAAAGCAGGGAAGTTTTTTGGGACAACTGAATTATGGAGGAATTTTTCTCTTTGCCTTATTCCTGTTTATGGCATTGTTTCCTTCCCTGCTTGCCCCTTACGCCCCTTATGACCGCTTCACGCCTTACGAAGAACCTTCAGGACAGCACCTTCTCGGGACGAACGACATAGGAAACGATATCCTCTCAGAACTTGTGTACGGGGCAAAGGTCTCACTGACAGTGGGATTTGCAGCCGCCCTTGTCTCAACCCTGATAGGGACCATCCTCGGGCTCTGTTCAGGCTATTTCAGGGGGGCTGTTGATGAGCTGCTAATGGGTTTTACAGATATTGTCCTTATTATCCCGAAAATTCCCCTTATCATAGTCCTGGGAGCGTACCTGCAGCCCAGCATCTGGATCCTTGTCCCCGTGCTCGGCCTCCTATCCTGGGAATCCACTGCCAGAGTTACCAGATCAAAAACCCTCCAGTTAAGGGAAACAGGCTATGTTAAAAGTGCCAGATGCATGGGTTTTTCTTCACAGCACATTATGTTCTCGGATATTTTGCCCAACCTCTACCATGTCCTGCTGCCCAAATTCATGCTGGCAACAGCCTCGGCAATGATTTCGGAAGCCTCTCTTTCTTTTCTCGGGCTCAGCGATGTAAGCATGAAAAGCTGGGGGACAATGCTTTCTTTTGCTTTTTCCAGAGGAGGTTTTATCAGGGACATGTGGTGGTGGTATTTGCCTCCGGGAATCTGCATAACCCTCTGCGTAATATCTATTGCACTCATAGGGTTCGGGATCGAAACTAAAAAAGAGGAATATGCAGCAGGCGGAGAGGATGCTGTATGAAGTCTCCCACCAGAGATAAGCTGCTTGAAGTAAAGAACCTCCAGGTCTCATTTTTGGGGATAAAAACCGTAACTGCCCTTTCAGGGATCTCTTTTTCGATTGGGGAAAGAGAAACACTGGCTCTGGTTGGAGAAACCGGGTGCGGTAAATCCGTAGCTGCACATGCAATTATGCGCCTTTTGCCCCCCGAGTCCGGAGTGAAAGGGACTGTGGAATTAAGGGGAAGAAACCTGCTCGGGTTGAGTGAAAAAGAGATGACAGAGATAAGGGGAAAAGAAATCGGGATAATTTTCCAGAACCCCTCCCTTGCCCTCAATCCCGTGTATTCCATAGGGCATCAGCTTGCAGAACCCCTGCGCCTGCACAGGAAGGAAAAGAAAAAGAAAGCCCTCTCCAGGGCAGCAGAAGCCCTTAAAAATATGGGTTTTGCAAATACCGGCGAGATAATCAATTATTACCCTTCATGGTGCTCAGGGGGAATGAACCAGCGATTTTTGATTGCAGCTTCAACTATCCTTGACCCTGCGCTCCTTATAGCAGATGAGCCTGGAAAAGGGCTTGACAGAAGTTGCTTATCCGAACTTGAAGCCGGGCTTAAGAGATTGAAAGAAGAAAAGAAAACTGCCCTGCTCCTTATAAGCCATGACCTTGGTTTCGTGCGAAACCTTGCAGACAGGGTTGCAGTGATGTATGCAGGAGAGATTGTTGAAATTGCAGACTCTTCAGGGATTTTCGAAGAACCTCTGCACCCCTATACAAGAGGTCTCCTGAATAGCCTGCCAGAGAAGGGCTTTATCCCCATACCCGGATTTTCCCCTCCCCTCAGCAGGCTCCCTTCAGGCTGCAGGTTCCACCCGCGCTGTCCTCTGAGGAAAAGATGCTGTATTGAAAACCATCCGGAGATTATAGAAACAAACGGAAGAGCTGTGAGGTGTTTCCTATACCCCTGAGAGCAGACAGGCTTTCAAAAACATACGGAACCAGCTTTCTGAGCACGGGAAAATGTATTTTCCATGAGGTCTCGCTTGAAATCAGGCAAGGTGAAACTTTCGGGCTTATGGGAGCGTCCGGAGAAGGAAAAAGCACTCTGGGACGGGTCATTGCCGGCATTGAGAGACCCACATCAGGCTCCGTATATTATGATGACCACGGGCTTACCGAAATGAAAAAAATCGAAAATGCAGCCTTCCGCCGTAAAGTCCAGATAATGTTTCAGGACCCTGCAGATGCTTTCAACCCGAGGAAAAAGATAGAGCAGGCAATTTCTGAAGTGCTTAAACTCCTCAGAGTCCCAGAAGCCGGATATGCCTCAAAGATAGAAGAGATGCTTGTAACCACAGGCCTCCCTGATGAAGTGCTTTCCCGTTACCCCATCCAGCTTTCGGGTGGACAGCTCCAGCGCCTTGCCCTGGGCAGGATTCTTCTTCTCAACCCGGAATATATCATCCTTGACGAACCTACTTCTGCCCTTGATGTCTCGGTGCAGGCACAGATCCTCCATATGCTTAAAAGGGTTCAGGCTGAAAGAAACACAGGCTATCTCCTGATTTCCCATGATGAGGCAGTTATCCGCTTTATGTCTGACAGCTATGGAGTGCTTGAAAATGGGCAGCTGAAAATAATCGAATAAAATAATCGAATAATAGATTTTAATCGAATAAATAATCGATAAATGATCAATAGATAACCGATAAAGAATAGCTAAATAGATTTCATGACCCTGCATAAGTTCAGGTAAATTCTGACCATGCAACTAATTCATTATCCTGAACCATTCTTGGACGCTTGATGCAGAAAAATAATATTTCCAGAAAGGAAAAAGGGAAAAGGGGAAAAAGGGAAAAAAAGGAGAAAAAAGTAAGCCAAAATTCCGGATTTAAAAAAGCTCCAGAATGGCTTCGGGACTTTCAAGTACGGTGATCCCCTGCAGGCTTTTTACAATCTCAACATTTCGCATGTCCACGTCCCTGACAAGGACTTCAACAGGTCCACCTTTTATAGCATTATAGGGGCAGAGTTCTTTGCAGATCCCGCAGCCTTTGCATTTAAGCAGGTCTATCTGGTCCGTGACGCCGTTTTTCTCGCTGATTGCTTCATGTGGGCAGTTTTCCCGAGGGGGGCATGTTTCGCAGTGTTTGCACTGCTTTCTGTCAATGTTGTAAGGCATTTCGGATATAATCGAGCCTTCGATGTCCACAGGTACGACAAATACCGGGACTCTCCCTTTGACAGCCTGGGAGACAGCATTGGTTACAAGGGAATCGGCAATCCCATAAGCGATTTTCGAGACTGTGTTTGAAGTTGCAGGCGTAACGAAAAGGGCGTCATACCTGTCAAGAGCAAAACGCCCTACTTTGGGGGAACTTGAACCCTGCTCGCTTTCCCGGAAAATCTCTTCAAGGTAGTCTCCTCCCGAGATTTTTACAAGCTTTTGCTCAAGCCCGTACATCCTGAGCACTTCTTCGGCTGCCCTGGAAACGTATGTGTTTACGGAAAGTTCGGGGTTCCTGAGTTTAAGTTCTTTAAAAACCTGATAACTGCGGTCAAGGAAATGACCTGCACCTGTGATACCCCATGCAATTCTCTGAAAGCTCATGAAAATGAATCATGCCTGAGGGAGATGATATAATTTTCTAAAAGAAGACATCCTGAAAGTAAAAGAAAAATTAAAGTCCGAGAGCTTCATAAATCAGTTTCATAGCTTTTTTTTCAGCATCTCCTCCACATTTGGAAGCCAGGGACTCATAGTGCCGGATCAATTTAAGATATTTTTTTTCACCGGTCAACTGGTAACGGGTTGCATGGACTGTAGCCTCAAGCACGGCATTGAACCCCCTGTTGGGTACCGGGAGCTCCTTTATGTTGCGCTCATTAAAGCCAGCGTTAAGGGGAACAAGATCAGCAACAAGGGACTGGTCAGTGTTTCTAAGATTAATGCACTCAAAAACGACCCAGGCAATGGCTTCTTTGAGGACAGGAAATTTAAACTCGCCTGCATCAACATATTCAAATTCGGAAGGCACAAGGTCGGAGAAGGTCGAGCGTACAAAGAGAATGGGGTCGTAGACAACGTTTGATGCGAGGCACCTCTCTTTAAGGACGTTTTCCCAGGTGTGGCTGCCTTTGAAAAGGCGTACAAAAGGTCTTTCGCCCTTCATAACTATGCCTATGGGAGCAGCATTGGGGTGCTCAAATCCGGTGCTTGCGATGATCTCGGAAATTCCCTCCCTGATCCCGAAAGACGGGAGGTCAATATCATGATACTGTTTTTCAAACCCCTGGCGATCAGACAGGAACCCGATCAAAATCTCAGGCCTCCAAGAAGGGCAATAAAAAGTGCTGCAATAATGATATCTGCCGTAGAACCCGGGTTGATCCTTTTATCCAGAAGCTCGGAATCAAATTCCTGTATTCTGGGAAGAATAAAAGCAAAATCTCCTGCTTTTTTCCCTGAAATTTCCCAGCCTGAAAGAACCTCACCTGCTCTGGAAGAAACGTAATCTGCAGTTTCGGCGTCAAATTTGGTCTGGATAAAGGTGTCCCTGTGTTTTGAAAGCAGTTTAAGGAAAGTGTATACCACAGCCTCATTGATCCCTGTGCCCGAACATATGGAAACCGAGCCTCCTGCCAGAGCTTCTTCCCGGCAGTTCCGTGCATCCATGAAATCAAGAATGATTTTTGCTCCTTCAAGGCAGCGCCCGAAACCTGATGTCCATTCATTTGCGATCAGGTCATAGCCCTTTGCAATTTCCATAAGGGAGTAAAGGGTAATATTCTGATTCCTGAGGTCGGAAGTTGCTTCAGGGTCTTCAAGGTCAAATTCTTCAACGCTGTTTACCCTTACCCCTGCATGCCCGAAAGCCCTGTAGAACTCAACAGCATCTTCACAGTCCGTTTCCCGGACAAAAGCATGGGCATGGGAAGCAAGGTTCTCAAATTCCTCTGCCTCGATCCGGAAAAATGTTTTTCCACAACCGGGTTGCTCTCCCTGTTCTCTAGAAATTTCACCTGCAGCCATTGCCAGGGGGATCAGGAGTAAAAAAGCCCCGAAATGAGTGTTTCCTCCCTGCTGCCAGGCAGAACTTTCATAAACTGCACTTCTGAGAAGCTGTCCTATCCGTCCCGTGCTTTTTGCGGCAAGCTCAAAGACAGGATATACGGCAACTGAAGAGGCAACAAAATGTTCAAAACAGGTGTCTGGATAATTATGTTCCCTGTCAACGTTTCCCGGTTTAGGGGAAGCTGATACCTCAAGCAGCATGGCAAGCTGTGCACAGCGTGCGATCAGGCTTGGGGCAGGGCGTTCTCCCCTCCATTCAGGGTTATGGCAGGAGAAAACAGTTTTATCTGGATTCATTTACCGGAATCCTGGCATTGTCAAGGATATGTTTTGCCAGCTTCTCTTTAAGCTTCATGTATTCTGCGTCAGAGAGGTCTATAGTGTTCAGCACACCGTCCCTGATCCAGCAGGGCTTTGTAATCTTGCAGCACCAGACCAGGCTCCCGAAACAGGTGTCCTCTCCGAATTCAAGCATTGTGCCCCTGGCAAATTCCAGTTTTGTGCGGGCGAATTCTTCTGCGGTATATCCCAGCTTTTTGAATTTCGCGTGCACAGGACAGGGTTTTACCGGAAGGCAGCAGAAAGCCAGTCCTCTGAAGTCCCCTTCACTGCAAACGTGTTTGGGAGCATTATACCAGCCTATTGACTGCTGATAAGAAGTGATACTTTCTACAAGTTCCTTTATCAGGTCTGAATTCTCCATGGCTCCCCTTGCAACGGATACCATGTCGGCTCCCCGGGAGAACATCTCCTTTGCAGCGGCAAAATCAGTGATCGAGTTGTTGCCTATAAGAAAGAGCCTTGTAGCGTCCCTGTAATTTGAAATTGCATCAAGGTCGGCTCCAAAGCCTTCAAGCATGGCGTCAACATGGATAATATCAGCTCCTGCCTTATCAATAAGCCTGGCAAGTTCGACGTCATTTACCACGTTTGCCCTTACCTTTACGGAGAGAACAACTCCGGTCTCTTTTATTGCCTTTATCCAGGCAGAGAGCCTCGGGAGGTCATGCAAAAGAGCTTCTCCTATGCCGGATTCAAGCATTTCAGGCTGTTTGCAGTGGGCATTTAATTCAAGAATTGCGCCTTCTTCCTTTACAAGTTTTGCAGCTTCAATCAGGGGCTCAAGGTTAGTGCTCCTCACATTTACCGCAACAGCACTTCCTGAGTTTACCGCCCGAATTTCCTGTTTTATAAGCTCCAGAGGTTCATCGGAAATGAACTCTTTCCTTCCCCGGGCTACGAGTTTTGATGCAACTTCCATCGACCCATTATCAAGGTTGAAGGCTCCAAGCACTACCAGCCCGGCATCGCCTGCATACTGGTTGGCAAAAGCACTGTCTGCAATTCCTGCCATTGGAGCAAGTGCAATAGGATTTCTAAAACGGACATAACCAGTATACAAATCAAATAGATAATCACTCATGTTTTACCTCTTAAAAATAAGCGTGGAAATGAACACAAAAATGATAGTTATAGTCAGATATTAAACTAACGAATCTTTTTAGGCTTACGAGAACTTATTTCAAAGAATTCTCGAGGATGTGAAATACATATTATTTCACGATTATAATACTTATATATTAATATTTGGGAACATATCCGGCACACAGGAATGATATAGAACAGATGAAAGAAATGACCCCGTCCGATCCAGAGCTTAAAAGACCGAAACTGGCAGAAAAATTAATTGGCAGTTGACAAAAAACTCTTATCGGGAGTTCATTTAAGTTCATTTTTACCTGTAGAAATATCATCCAATAAATATATATAGGTTTAAAAAATAGATAGAGCCAGAAATCAACAACATGCGAGAGAGGCTGGACGGCTGCCGGACCTTCAGGTCTGAGGAAAGTCTCCCCACCGCTCCGGACACACGAACATCTGTAAAGGATGTCGGGCGAGAGCCCGGGCCCTGGCACAGAAACGATAACCATCCCCTGCAAATGCGATGATGCCATAAGCTGAGGTCGCAGGGAGAGTGGATGAAACGGCGAATCCTCGTGGGTGCAAGTTGGAAATCGGGAAGTACGAGCAGTCCGGAATCGTCCCGGTTGGTTTTGGTAACGCTTAGCCGAATGCCGTCGCTGCAAGAGTCCTCAGGGACCGTTTCTTACACTGCTGGGTGCAAGAAAGCTTTGCAGTAACAGAAGGGAGCTTACACGCCTCACTCGCACTCAATATCCTTTTTATGCTCATGTTTTTTTCAAAAGTTATCATTCTTTTTTCAAAAGTTATCATTCAACCTGTTTTTTAATTAATTTTTGATTTAATGCCTCTAAATTACTGATTTTTATCCTTAATGGACTTTATTTTAGATGCAGGTTCAGAAAGGCTGAAATTGAGCAGCAACCACCTGACATAATCTTTGTGGCTTCTATTTATTACAACCTCCTCCAGATATTTATCAATAATTTCCTTCCTGCTAAGAGCAAGCCTGAAAGAAGTCTCAGGGAAACGGTGCATGGCTTTTTCAAGTTTAAGGGAACTGGAGAGGAAATTACCGAACTCTTTCCTGCAGCTGGTTTCATACTCTTTAAGGTCGCTCAGTTTCCGGTTATAAAGTACGATTTCGGCTACATTTTCCGCTGCAAGCTGCCCTGAGCGAATAGCATATGAGATGCCTTCCCCTATGAAGGCGTCCACAAAACCTGCTGCATCCCCGCTCAGAAGAATCCTTGAACTTATGGTTTTTCTTTTAATTCCTCCAACCGGGATAATGTGAGAATGAACCCGAAAATCTCCTGAAAAGCCATTTACCTGTAAAAAGTCCTGCATAACAGCCTTCGGGTGCTTAAGATGCTCGGCTGTTCCCACGATTCCCACAGAATAGTGTTCGGAATGGGGAAAAATCCAGCCATACCCTCCGGATGCGATTCCGAAATGCATATCTATCGCATTTGGAAAACGCTTTCTTATTACTTTATCCCTTTCAGGAATTTCGGAAACAAGGGCAAGGTCATATTCCGTTCTCCGGTCTTTACGCTTCCTGACACTGTATTTAAGCACGCCTTCAGATCCTTCCGCAATAAGGACAAACTTTGCAAGGTAAGTGTTCTGAGAAGTTCTAACCTCAACGCACTCTTCTCCTTCCTCACAATCAAGCACTTTTTCCCCAGAATGAATGTCAATGCCGGTTTCTCTTGCTTTATCAAGCAGGAAATTGTCAAAAGCTTTTCTTGAGACCAGCAAAGCTATTGAATAATCTTTTTGCATTTCAGTGCAGAGCTCCCTGAAATGAACCCTTATCCTTGAAATATCCTTTTCGATCAAATACTCAGGAAGTTTGAAATCCAGGCACGAAAGCGCGTAAGGAGATAGAGCTCCTCCGCAGGGCTTATACCTTGGGAAACTTTCTTTTTCAATCAGGAGAGTTGAAATTCCTGCTTTTCCGGCTACTCTTCCAGCAGAAGCTCCCGAAGGCCCTCCACCTACTATAATGAGATCATACATATCCAGAACACCTGTGCTTAAAGATGAGAAGCATGCCATTCATAGACAGCATCAAACGGACGATATACCTCACAAAGTAGATTGGCGTGGAAAAATAAAAAGATAAGGGAAAAGAAAAAATCAGGAAAAAACCTGATAAAACTTTTCTTCAGAAGAAACTTCCATCCCTGAAAGCTTACTTTTTTATAAAAGAGAGTACCGGTTTTCCCTCGGTTACATGATGGTGTGTGAAGAGAAGGTCCTGAAATTAGCAAAGTCAGAGGATATGGAGAATACTGAACCAGATAGTCATGCTGACCCCCCTGAAACAGGGCAAATTCTGGAGATATGCTGTCACACACTACATGAATTTGATTTCCAGTACCATAATTTATAATCATCTGCAAAGAATATTCAAAATTTTAAGAGGATTCTTACTTAATGTAAACATATAATACTGCAGAGGATACGCCAGAGGGCCCGCAATTTCGGAAATTCGTCTATTTCTGTTTGAATGCTTCATTTTATTAATTAAATGTTCCTCTACCAGGTCGTTATATGATTCGTTATGCATTATGCTTCTTGCAGCAAGATTCGCGCTCTGAAAAGCGTATCTCATTCCGAATCCCCAGAGATAGTCCTGAAATCCTCCTGCTTCTCCGATGAGCATTGCCCCGTTCTCATCATAATAATTGTTTTTTATTTCAAACTGTCCATAACCACCAAATTTTTTTCCGGCAGCAACTTCTTTTTTATCAAGAAAATCCGAAAAATAGTTGACTGTGTTTTGAAGGAACTCTTCCGAACGATGGGTACTCCTGCGCTCATAAACGGTTGCAATCGTTCCGTGCCCATTTTTGGTCAAGAGATAAGAGTAAAACCCTCTGGCTATATCCTGTCCAAAAGCCATATGATAGCCGATCTCGGATCTGGTATTGAATTTGATTCCCCTTACATAGGCAGTTGCCTTTTTGGGACCGGTTGCATTCACTTTAGCAGTCATTTTCCTGTCCTGCCTGTAATTAAAGTGAATTTTCGCCCCCAATTTTTCAGCCTGTTCAAGTAAAGCTTTATCCAGGCAGCCTTCTTTGCTTCCCCTCCTTACCAGATAACATCCGTTTTTTACACTGGCAGTTTTCATTTTATCCGAATAATGCACAGATAATTCCGAAATAGGCTCATAATCAAAAGACAAATCGATGCCATATGATTCTATCTGTTTCAGGACATCGATTTTTTCAGACCAGTTTTCTAACCCCTGCCAATCGTCGTTGAATCTTTTACCAACATAACTGCCCTTTTCATAAATATTAACTTTATAGCCATTATTACGGAGGATTATTGCACAGGCGAGGCCGCTTATTCCTCCTCCTAAAATATTAATTTCTTTGTCCATCCAAACACCTGCAGAGACTGGGGTTCTCAAATATTTATATTTATTTCGTTTTAGCTATACCTTATATAGAAATTAATTTATTGATGACAATCAGGTTCAGAGCATGAGTCTAAATACTAAAAAAGAAGAATAATAAAAACAGGATTAAAACAAAAAGTTAAAAAAATCAGTTCGTATTAAATTCCTCAAACACTTTAAGCACATTCTGGTAATTCACCTCTGTTCCGAAACAGCCGTCTCTCTCCATAGGAACTCCATAGGTAACCACTTTTTTGTCTTTAAGGGCGCGCATGACTTTATTAATTTCGTAATCGCAGGCGATGAGCAGGACACCATCTGCAGATTCCATTTTCAGGATATTTTTAACAAATGAAGAGCCTGTCACGATGAAAACCTTATATCCGTATTTTTCAGCGTCTTTCTTTAAACGGGTAAAAACACACTTTCCACATAACTTGCACTGGATCCCTGTCTGTGTGGAGTAAGCAGGGCAGTCAAGGCTGCGCATGCAGTGAGGAGCGAGAATGACCCTTTTTTTCGTTTTAGCAAAAGCAGATTTATGAGCCCTGTTTTTCAAGGAAGACATCCATTTGTCCAGGACACGGGTATCTGAAAATTTGAGAAAAATCTGCCTTAGAGGCAAATAAAAAAAGTCAAGTACATCTGCATAAAAGCCTGCCAGAAAAACACTACGAGTAAGGCTCCTTCGGCTGACCAGCAGGGCCACGCCTGAAAGAACGAATGAGATAACAACAATAATAAGAAGAACCTTACCTATAAGATTATACATTGCACATCTCCATTTTTTGAATTATCTCTTCAACATTTGCCTCGGTATTGAAGCATCCGTCTTTGAGAAGAAGTACACCCTGAACAGGGACAAAAGAGGCTGCTTGCATATTCTCAGAAAGCTCGTTGTAACAGGCAACTCCGAGACAGGCTTTTGGATTATATTCTTTAAAAATCTTTTTAACAAAGCTACCGCCCGGAACCACAAAAACCTTAAAATTACATCTGTCAGCCGCATCGCAGAGTTTTGCGATATCACAGAGACCGCACTTTTTGCACTCGTAACCGTGGATAGGATCACATCTTGCCTTACAATTGGGGTGGCGCAGGCACTGAGGAAGGAGCAGGATTTTCCTGCCTTTGACACGAATAAAATCATCGCACATAACAGCGTTTCTTACATCAATAAGGATATCATCCACAAGGGTATCTCTTATCCGGAAAACTCTGCAGATCCATTTTGAAGGGGAATAGAAGAGATAAAGTGTGAATAATACGAATCCCGGGAAAATGATTCTTTGTTTTTTAAAAGAATAAGCTCCGATAAGAAGGGCAAGTACGGTACCTGCAAGAGCGAAAAGTAACAGGAATATGAATACTTTTCCGAGAAATTCGTAGGGAATATGCATGTTCAGGGGAGGGTAATATCTGTATTTAAGTTTTTCTGAAAAATAAAAATAGCAAAAATATGAGGAATGAAGATAAAGGACTGAAATCAGCCCTTTATCTCTTTCACTTCTTATTTAGTCTCAAGTCCGAGAGCTTCTGCAACAAGCTCTATGACATCCTCGACAACCATGTCAACTTTGAGTGAGTCACGGCCGTCCATCAGATTTCTCTTACAGAATGGGCAGCAGCTGGAAAGGATATCTGCATCGGTTGCAACGGCATCCTTAACCCTTGATTCTGCGACTCCCAGAGCGAGATCAGGGATACCTGCCTTCACACCACCGCCAGCTCCACAGCAGCGCTGGAATTCTTTTACCCTGTCCATTTCGACAAACTTGACGCCAGGAATGTGTGAAAGCACATATCTGGGTGCATCAAAAACACCTACATGGCGGCCAAGGTGGCAGGGGTCATGGTAAGTGACTGTCTTGTTGATGGACTTTTCCCATTT
>WPCJ01087419.1_pt1 | contig 16640 bp, 18 predicted proteins | sample 5399831 | NCBI WGS metagenome assembly WPCJ01 (sample SAMN12869470, study PRJNA574797) | sludge metagenome | isolation source: wastewater treatment of pH10 | place: China:Beijing | collected 2019-05-20 | reverse complement strand
GCGGTTGCATCCGGCCGCCGCGCCAGCAGGCTACGCGCTGCCGGCAGCCCCGCCTCGCGCGTGAAGGCCGCGGCTTCCTCGATATCGTCCTCGTCGGGGTCCAGGCCGGCGGCGCGCATCGCCGCGACAAAACCGCGGCGGCGGAGCATGCCCGTCGATAGCGACTGCGGCCCGGCGACATGCACGATGCGCCGGTGCCCCGACGCGATCAGGTGATCCACCGCCAGCGTGATGCCCGCCATGTCGTCGGAGACCACCGACGGTACCCGCGCCTGCCCCTCGGCCCGATTGACCAGCACGACCGGGAGCTGCGCTTGCAGGCAGCGCTCCACCGCATCGTCCTTCAGGGCGGCATTGGCGAGCACCAGCCCGTCGACCCGGCGCGCGATCAGCATCCGGACGATGTCATTGCCGTCGGCGCGATCCGGCCGCTGGTCGGCCACGATCAGCGCATAACCGCGCGAGGCCAGCGCGCGCTCGAGTCCGCTGATGATGGGCGAAAACACGGGATTGGCGATATCGGGAACGACAATGCCAATGAGTTTGGACCGGCCGCTGCGCAGGCTCGCAGCCGTGACATCGGGCCGATAGCCGAGCCGCTCCGCCGCTTCCAGCACCCGGCGAACCACGGGCTCACCAAGCCGATCGCGGCGCGCCGGATCGAGCGCACGCGACACTGTGGACGGGTGGACCCCCACCTCGCGCGCCACGTCCTTGATCGTCACCGCTGCAGCCATAACGGCATCTTAAACTGTCCGCTTGACGCGCGCAAACGATTGCATTAGCGTTCATGCAATCGATTGCGCAAAACGCGCCGTCCGCATGCGCGACGAGACGCAACAGCCGATCGACCGGGAGGACCCAATGATCATCACACGTCAGCAGGACGTGACCGACGTCGTTCTGAACGCCATGAGCCGTGCGCCGGACGACCGTTTGCGCACGGTGATGGCGGCCTTCGTCCGCCATCTGCACGAATTCGCCCGCGAAGTCCGGCTGACCGAAGCCGAATTCGAATACGCCATCGATTTCCTCAACCGGATCGGCCAGGCGACCAACGACACTCATAACGAGGGCGTGCTGTTCAGCGATGCGGTCGGCCTGTCCACGCTGGTCTGCCTGCTGAACAACGGGCAGGATGGCGCCACCGAGACCGCTGCGGCGCTGCTCGGCCCGTTCTGGCGCGCCAACGCGCCGCACACGGAGAACGGCGCGTCCATCGTGCGCTCGCCGACCCCCGGCGCGCCGCTGTTCGTCGATTGCAATATTCGCGACGGCCAGGGTGCGCCGATCCCGGGCGTCCGCGTCGATGTCTGGCAGGCGTCGCCGTCAGGCATGTACGAGAACCAGGACGCCGGGCAGGCCGACATGAACCTGCGCGGCGTATTCGAGACCGATGCGGACGGCCGCTTCTGCTTCCGCTCGGTCAAGCCGGCGGGCTATCCGGTGCCGACCCATGGCCCGACCGGGGAAATGCTCGCGGCGCAGCGCCGCCATCCCTACCGGCCGGCGCATCTGCATGTCCTCGCCTACAAGCCCGGCTTCAAGACGCTGATCACCCAGATCTTCGTCGATGACGACGAGCATCTGGAAAGCGACGTCGTGTTCGGCGTGACCCGCGCGCTAATCGGCGACTTCCGCAAGGGCCAGGGAACGCCGCCGGCGCCTGACGTCAGCGGCGAGTGGTTCAGCCTCAACTACACATTCGTGATGGAGCCCGGCGAAGCCGTGCTTCCGCAGCCCCCCATCAAGTGAGCCATCCATGACACAAATCCTCGCAGGCAAGATCGCCGTCGTCATCGGCGGCTCCGGCGGCATCGGCGCGTCAGCCGCGCAGATGCTCGCGGCCGAAGGCGCCACTGTCGTCGTGACCTGGCGCTCCGGAGAAGCTGCGGCGGATGCGTTGCTCGCCAAGCTTCCCGGCAGCAGCCACATCGCGCGCCGCGCCGTGATCGAGGACACCGCAACACTCACCGAACTCGCTGGCGATGTCCAACGTGCATTCGGCCGCTGCGATATCCTCGTCAACACGGCCGGCTACACAAGGCCGATCCCGATCGGCGATCTCGACGCGCTCACCGACGATTTCATCGACGACATGTTCAAGGTGAACTGGCGCGGACAGTTCGCCGCCATCCGCGCTTTCGCCCCCATGCTCAAGGCGTCCGGAGACGGGCTGATCGTCAACGTGTCGTCGATCGCCGGCCTGAGCGGCGTCGGCTCGAACCTCGCTTATGCCGCCATCAAGGCAGGCATCGACACCATGACCAAATCGCTGGCCCGCGCGCTGGCGCCGAGCGTGCGCGTGATGTCGGTCTCCCCCGGCGTGGTCGCCACCGACTTCGTACCGGGCCGCGATGCCGCCGCACTCGACAAGGTGGCGCCCACCATCCCGCTCAAGCGTGTCGCCACCGCCGAGGATGTCGGCCGCGCCATCGCAGCCTGCGCCACGCACCTCACCTATTCCACGGGATCGCTGATCGTCGTCGACGGCGGCCGGGCTTTGTAAGGAGACAATGATGCGCCCCATGCTCGACAAGGTCGTCATCACCTGCGCCGTGACAGGCAATCTGACGCGGCCCGATGCGACGCCGCATCTGCCGATCACGCCGGAAGAGATTGCGGACGCATGCCTCGGCGCCGGAGAGGCGGGCGCTGCGATCGCCCACATCCATGTGCGCGAGCCCGGCTCGGGCGCGCCGTCGATGAAGCTCGAATATTATCAAGACGTCGTCGCGCGTATCCGCGCCCGCAATCGCGACCTGATCCTGAACATCACGACGGGTCCGGGCGGACGCTTCGTTCCGTCGAAGGACGATCCCAAGATAGCCGATGTCGGCACCACCCTGATGAATCCGGAAGAGCGTGTCGCACATATCACAGCGCTGAAGCCCGACATCTGCACGCTGGATCTCAACACCATGAACTCCGGCGGGCAGGTGGTGATCAATACGCCGGGCAATGTGCGCCGCATGGCGAAGGTCATTCGCGAAGCCGGCGTGAAGCCCGAGATCGAATTGTTCGACTCCGGCGACATCGCATTGCTGCACGATCTGCTCGCCGATGGCACCCTTGTTGGCCCCGCGCTGACCTCCTTCGTGATGGGTGTGAAATACGGTTTCCAGCCGTCGCCGGAGACGGTGCTCTATGCACGCAGCCTGTTGCCGCCCGGCGCTCATTTCACCGCGATCGGCATCGGGCGCTCCACCTTCCCCATGGTGGCGCAGTCCGTGCTGGCCGGCGGGCATGCCCGCACCGGCATCGAGGACGGCGTCTATCTCGAACGCGGCGTGCTCGCGCCGTCGAATGCCGCGATGGTCGAGAAGGCGCGGCGCATCGTCGAGGAAATCGGCGCGCAGATTGCCAAGCCTGCCGAAGCCCGCGCTTTGTTCGGCCTGCCGGGTGCTGCCTGAGATCCCGCGTCGAGGAAACGGATGATGACAGCAACCACAGCCACCTGCCTGCGACTCACCGCCAAGGTCGAGCGGATCGAGAATGTCGCACCGGCCATCGAGCCACGAACGCTCGCGCGCGCGAATGCGACTGACGCGCTGGTCGAGATCAAGGCCGCCGCCGTCAACCCGTCCGATGCGAAAGCGGCGATCGGAATGATGCCCTATGCGGTGTTTCCGCGCACGCCGGGCCGCGATTTTGCCGGCGTTGTCGTCGAGGGACCGGATGGCCTCGTCGGCAAGGAGGTGTTCGGCTCGTCGGGCGATCTCGGCATCCGCCGCGACGGCACCCATGCGACGCATCTCGTCGTCGAGGCCGATGCGCTGGTCCAGAAGCCCGCCAATATCAGCCTTGCGGAAGCCGCCGGCATCGGCGTGCCCTTCGTCACGGCGCAGGAAGGCTTTCGCCGCACCGGCATGCCGAAGGCCGGCGAAACCGTTCTGATCCTCGGCCTCAACGGCAAGGTCGGCCAGGCTGCTGCGCAGATCGCATCCTGGCAGGGCGCCCGCGTGATCGGTGTCGTCCGCAAGGACGAGCCTTATGTAGGCCATGCCCATGGCGAGGTGACGGTGATCGACTCCAGCCGCAACGATGTCGCTACTACCGTGCGTGAAATCACCGGCGGCAAGGGCGCCGACATCGTCTACAACACCGTCGGCGAGCCCTATTACGACGCCGGCACCAAGTCGCTGGCGCTGCTCGGCCGCCAGATCTTCATCGCATCGGTGAAGCAGCCGGTCGCGTTCGACATCTTCGCCTTCTATCGCGGCCGGCACACCTATGTCGGCATCGACACGCTCTCGCTCTCCTCGACTGCGAGCGCCGAGGTGCTGCGCGATCTCGTGCCGGGCTTCGCCTCCGGCGCGCTGAAGCCCTTCCCCATCGAATCCGGTGCGATCTATCCGCTGGCGCGTGCGGCCGAGGCCTATGCCGCGGTGCTCGGCTCGTCACGCGATCGCGTCATCTTCCAGCCCAACGGGTGAAACCATGCATGTCGTCCGCCTGAATGATGCACCGCGCTACGAGGCGCCCGGCCACACCGACATGCGGATGCTCCGCCTGCAGGGCCGCGATGCCGGCCCGAGCGAGGTGATGTGGCTCGGCATGAGCCAGATCCTGCCCGGTGGCGGCATTACGCCGTCAGCCTCGCCGGAAGAGAAATTCTATGTGGTGCTCGAAGGCGAGGTGACGTTCGAGACGGCCGACGGCACCGCGACGCTCAACATCTGGGATTCCTGCCGCATCGCGCCGAACGAGATTCGCGCGCTGCGTAACGAGACGAAGAAACCGGCCGTGGTGCTGCTCGCAATGCCACTGCCTGACACCGCCAGAGGCTGAAAGCCCGGCACTTGCGTTCACACGGAGGAAACCAATGGATCGCCGACAATTCCTGATCGGCTCCGGCCTCGCTGCGACGGCAGCAATGGTCGGCAGCCATGCCGTCGCACAGACCTACCCGACCCAACTCGTCCGCATCGTCGTGCCGTTCTCGGGCGGCAGCATGACCGACATTCTCGCGCGCACCGTGGCGGAGAAGCTCACCGCCAAATGGAAGCAGCAGGTCATCGTCGAGAACCGGCCGGGCATCGCCGGGGTCAGCAGCATCGCCAAGGGTCCTGCGGATGGATCGCAGATCATGCTGACCTCGAACGGCCACAGCGTGGTCGGCGTGGTGAACAAGAATCTCGGCTTCGATCCGATCAAGGACTTCGTCGCCATCAGCCGCGTTGCCACCACCGCGGTGATCCTGATCGTGCCGCCCGACGCGCCGTTCAAGACACTGGCCGAATTCATCGCCGCCGCAAAGGCCAAGCCGGATGGCTTGAGCTACAGCTCCGCCGGCGTCGGCAGCTCGACCGGCATCGCCGCCGAGCTGTTCAAGAGCCTGACCGGCGCGAAGATGGTGCTCATACCGCATCGCGGACAACCGGAGTCGCAGATCAGCGTCGTCCGCGGCGACACCAACATGGCCTTCACCTTCTTCAATGTCGGCGGCGACCTGATTCAATCCGGCAAGCTGCGGGCGCTGGCGGTCACCGGCAAGACCCGGCTGCCGCAACTCCCCGACGTGCCGACCTTCGCCGAGGCGGGATTGCCCGATTTTGCCTATGACAGCTGGTTCGGCATGCTCGCCGCTGGAGCCACGCCAAAGCCGATCGTGAGCCAGATCGCACGCGACCTTGCCGAAGCGCTAACCGACCCCGCTTTGATCCAGCAATATCAGGCGCAGGGCGTCACCATCACCAGCTCGCCCCCCGACGCCTTCGAGGCCGAACTTCGCAGCGATGCGGAACGCTACGGCAAGCTCGTCGCCGCCGCGAGCGGCTAGAGCCCGATCCATCGCGTTGGAACCGTGTCCCGGACGCGATGCGGCATTCTTATGCCGCTTCGCAGAGCCGGGACCGCGCCAGACGACAGAGTTCGTTGCGGTCCCGGTTCTGCGCAGCAGCGCTGCACGCTGCAGCGCGCCCGGGACACACAGTGATCGGATCGATCAGACTCTCAACGCCTCAGCGATACCCGCTCAGATCCGTGATGGACGGTGCATCGCCGTTGAGCGGATTGGCGGGATCGCGCGCATAGCGTAGCGTCTCGAAACGCATCGCGCGGGCGTCGATCATCAGGAGACGCCCCACCAGCCCTTCGCCGAAACCGACGATCTCGCGGATCGCCTCCAGCGCCATCATTGAGCCGATCATGCCGGCCAGCGCACCCATCACGCCGGCTTCCTGACAGCTCGGCACGGTGCCGGGCGGCGGCGCTTCGGGGAACAGGCAGCGATAGGTCGGATTGAGCACGCCCTTGTCGTTGCGCTCATGCGCGCGCAGCGTCGTCAACGACGCATCGAAGGTACCGAGCGCGGCCGATATCAGCGGCTTGCCCGCGAGATAGCAGGCATCCGACACCAGATAGCGTGTCGTGAAATTGTCGGAGCCGTCGAGCACCAGATCATACGCACCGATCAGCGCCATCGCATTGCCCGCCGTCAGCCGTTCGCCATGACCGATGAAATTCACATGCGGATTGAGCGCATGAATTCTCGCGGCGGCGCTATCGACTTTCAGCGTGCCGATATCCGGCGTCGCATGGATGATCTGGCGCTGCAGATTGGACAGCGACACCTCGTCATCGTCCACAACACCCAGCGTGCCGACACCGGCCGCAGCAAGATACATCAGCGCGGGGGCACCGAGCCCGCCGGCGCCGATCACCAGCACCTTCGCAGCGCGCAGCTTCGCCTGGCCGGGGCCACCGACCTCGCGCAACACGATGTGGCGCGCATAGCGCTCGAGTTCATCGCCGCTCAGCATTGTCTCTTCCGCTCCAAACTCTCTTCCTCATGGTGAGGAGCGCGCATCTTGCGCGCGTCTCGAACCATGAGCGCAACATACTCATGGTTCGAGACGCACGCCTTTGGCGTGCTCCTCACCATGAGGGCCGGTGTTGAACCCGCAGATCGCTGTCGCCGACCCAGCAGATGTGCTTAATTGCCGTAAAATCAATCGTCGGCGCCACCCTGGCCACCCTTGGGACATGTCATGAGATCGATGCTGTCGGCAACCGTCATGATCCTGCTGGCCACCGCGGCCCACGCGCAGGCGCCTGCTCCCGCGAAGCCGAAGCCGGTGACCACCGTGCCGGTGCGCCCCGCCGTGCAGACACCGGCGGACACCGCCAAGGGCATGACCCAGGCCGAACGTGTCTCGATCCAGTCCGATCTCGCCTGGACCGGCCACTATAACGGCGCCATCAATGGCGAGGTGTCCGATCGCATGGTCGCCAGCATCAAGGCGTTCCAGAAGAACAATGGCGGCAAGGACACCGGCGTTCTGAATCCGCAGGAGCGCGGCTTGCTCGCCGCCGCTGCGAAGAAGCCGCGCGACAATGTCGGCTGGAAGATCATCACCGACACGGTGACGGGCGCCAAGCTCGGCATTCCCGGCAAACTGGTGCCGCAGCAGACGTCCGATGCCGGCGGCAGCAAATGGCAGTCCACCAGCGGCACGATCCAGGTGCTGCTGACCCGCCGCAAGGAGGAAGGGCTGTCATCGCAAAAGCTCGCCGAAACCGAGCGCAAGCAGCCGGGCCGCAAGCTCGACTATAGCGCCGTGAAGCCGGATTTCTTCGTGCTGTCCGGCCTGCAGAACCAGAAGAAATTCTACGTGCGCGGCCAGCTCAAGGGGGACGAGGTTCGCATCCTCACCATCCTTTACGATCAGGCCACCGAAGGCACCATGGAGCCGGTGGTGATCGCCATGTCATCGGCCTTCGACGCGTTCCCCGCCGGCGCGCAGGCCATGGGCCCGCCGCCACGCAAGAAGGTCGAATATGCCTCGGGCATCGTGGTCAGCGCGGACGGCGCCATCGTCACCGACCGCCAGGCCGTGGACGGCTGTCTGTCCATCACTGTGGCCGGCTATGGCAATGCCGACAAGGTCGCAGAGGACAAGACGCGGGATCTCGCGCTGCTGCGCATCTATGGCGCGCGCGATCTCAAACCGCTGTCGCTCGGCGCCAGCACGGCGAAATCCGATCTCAATCTCGTCGGCATCGCAGACCCGCAGAACCAGGGCGGCGGCGCGGCTGTCAGCAACGTGAAGGCATCGGCGACATCAGGCGCAAATGGCGAGATGACGCTATCGCCCGCCCCCGGTATCGGCTTCGCCGGCGCCGCGGCCATCGATAGCGACGGCGCTTTCGCCGGGCTCGCGCAGTTGAAGCCGGTGCTCGTAGCTGGTCCCGCGCCTGCAGCAACGCAGGCCGTGCTGGCGCCGGCAGATATCGTGCGCAATTTCGTCAAGGCAAATGGCGTAACGGTCGACGCCGGCAAAGCGGGCGATGCGAAGGCATCGATGGTGCGCCTGATCTGCGTCAGGAAGTAGAGCTGGAAAGGCAAGGCTTTTTGGCATATGTTCATGGCATATGCCATTGGAGGAAGCCGATGTCAGGCGACCGTCACGTCAGGCTGTTCCGCAACGGCCGCAATCAGGCTGTGCGTATTCCGGTCGAGTTCGAGCTTCCCGGAGAAGAAGCGATCATGCGGCGCGAAGGGGACAAGCTGGTGATCGAGCCGATGCGCAAGCGCGGTTTGATCGCAGTGCTCAAGTCACTGAAGCCTCTCGATGAGACATTCCCGGATGTCGATGAAGGCCTATTGCCTCTGCCGGATGTAAAGCTGTGAGCGCCACGCGTTACATGCTCGACACCAACATCGTATCGGAGCTGGCCCGTAACCCGTCCGGCAAATGCGCCAGGAAATTGGAAAGAGTTGGTACCGATGGGCTCTGCATCAGCATCATCGTGGCTGCCGAACTCAGGTTTGGCTTAAGGAAGCGCGGGTCGCCGCAACTGACCCAGCAGATGGAGGCGATCCTCGACGAGCTTGAAGTCATCCCGCTGGATCAACCGGCAGATGAGGAATATGCGCGCATTCGCCTTGATCTCGAACTGAAGGGCACGCCAATCAGTCCGAACGACTTGCTAATCGCAGCTCATGCCCGCTCGATTGACGCAACACTCGTCACGGCGAATATCCGCGAATTCAAGCGGGTGCATGGCCTAAGGGTCGAAAACTGGATGGCCTGAGCTAACGCTCAGGCCTCTTCCATCCGGTCCATGCGCTGCTCCAGTGTCATCGCGCGCGGCACACGAGGCGCCTGCATCGGACGGATGACGCGGCGTTCCAGCACATCGCGGCCCTGCTCCTCGATGAACTTCACGGCAAAGCCGCCGTCGAGATGACGAACCACGCGGCCGACGCAGGCGCCCACAGCGAGCGGCGTGCCGATCTCCGGCTGCACATCGGCCGACACCGCAGCACCCGACGGCGACATGTCGACGACGAAGCAGCTCTTCATCGATCCGTTGGCAAAGGTGAGCATTGAGTGCGGGCTCGCAGGCACGATGCGGGCCTGTCGCCGCGCATCCTTGATGCTCGGATCCTTTTGCTTCTTCTCCAGCCAGGTCAGCTGATCCGACATTTTCTGCCGCTGCGGGCGCGTCAGCATCAGTTCGAGCAGGAAGCTGCCCGACACGGTGTCGCTGATCTCGCCCTCCATCTTGCCGAAATCACCAAAATAAGTGCCGATCCGATCGCCGACCCGGCCGACCACCGGCACTTCGACGATCATGCGGAACGGCGAAACACGACTGGTGCGGCAGGCGAAACTGCGCGGCCGGCCCTCGGGGTCGAGCCAGTTCGACAAAGTATACTGGCCGCCCACCACGACATTGACGGCGCGCTGCCTGAGGAATTTTTCGACGGACACGGACGAACTCCTGCGGTACCTCGCAACCACCACAAAAATGGTCGCCAGGCGAGCATTCGCGCGCGCCGTGGTTATCTCGGGTATTTATACACCCGCCGTAGTTGAGATAATATTACCGTGCATTTGACGGGGTTTTCAGCCCGGCACCCGCCCCTTCACGGCATTGGCGAAGGCGTCGTAGCTGACGCCGCCGCCGGGCAATTCGGTGAGATAGGCACGCACACGCTGCTGCAATTCGGCCAGCACATCCGGCGAAAGCTCGGCAACGATCGGCTTCACCATCGATCCCGCGGTCGATGCCGTCCAGAACTCATCGAAACTGTCGAAGCGACGGGTCACATCGATGCGGCGCGTTTCGATACCAGTGAGCCGGGCCGCACGCCACAATGCTTCCAGCGCCTCGATGCGGGACGCGCTCTCGTTCGGCGCCCTTGCCGGCGCAAAACCCATGGCCCGCAATTCGCGCAACACCGGCTCCAGCGGAAAGCCGCCGCCATCCATGTCCCAGGCATAGGCCGCAATCAGACCGCCGGGCTTCACGACGCGCGCCATCTCGGCGACGCCGCGCGGCGGCTCCGGCACGAAGAAGATCACCAGCGCCATCACCGCCGCATCGAAGGCATCGTCGGCAAAGGGCAGCGCCATCGCATCGCCCTGGTGATAGGCCGCTATCTGCGTGCCCGGCCGCTTGCGCGCATAATCGAGCTGGCCATCGGAGGGATCGATGCCATCGACCGCGCCTGGCGCGCACCGCTGCACGATCAGCTCCGTGAAAGCGCCATTGCCGCAACCGACATCGACCCAGGCAAGGCCTTGCTGCGGCGCAAGCCAGTCGAGAAAGGTCTCGCCGGCAAGCCTGCTCCACACGCCCATCATGCGCTCGTAGGAAGCGCCGTCGTTGAAGCGGATCGAGGGAGAATTGAGGTCCGTCATCATCCGTATCCTCACAGTGACTAACGCTGAATCTGCGCCAGTTCGTTGCTCAAAGCAGGGCGGGACTATCCGCTCGCAGACTCGCTCAACTGATCGCGCAACTCCAGCGCGCTCCGCTCCACCCAGCACTCCGCGAGACGGCCGTCTGCAATTCGCCAGATCGCAATCCCTGTGAAGGCAACAGGCTGCCCGTCTGCGGGGAGTCCGAACATGCCGTTGTTGCGTCCACGCGTAATCCACCGCGAGACGACCCGATCGCCAGCGGCATTGCTGATGATTTCGAGATGTTCGTTGGTCGCATCAACGACCAGATGCTGCATCCCTGCAACCCATGACTTGAAGTTGCTACGCCCTTCGACAACCTTTCCGGCGGTCGTGATGCGATAGTCCGGTGTCATGAGTTCATCGATCGCATCGAGATCGTGCGGGGGCGCCCACACCCGGCGAAAGAACTCTCGTGCGAGCTGTTCGCCCTGCTCGGGACACGTCATCGTGGTCAGCCTTTCACCGGCTCGACGCTTCGGTCGGAAGAACTTACCGGGATTTCGGTTCGCCGGCTATGCCGGTCGATGAAACCGATCGGCCTATCTCTGACACTTCGGGCACCAGAAGGTCGATCGCCCGTTCTGCACGAAGCGCTTCACGATGCCGGAGCAGCCATCGGTCTTGCAGGGCTCGCCCTCACGGTCATAGACCTGAAACGAGTGCTGGAAATAGCCCAGCTCTCCCGAGGTCTGGCGATGGTCGCGCAGCGACGAGCCGCCGGCCTTGATGGCGAGATTGAGCACGTCGTGAATGGCATCGACGAGATGCGCGGCGCGCTCGGTCGGCTCGCCCTTCTTCGTCGACAGCGTTGCAGCCAGCCGGCGCGGCGACAGATGCGAGCGGAACAGCGCTTCGCAAACATAAATGTTACCGAGGCCAGCGACGACGGTCTGGTCGAGCAATGCGGCTTTCAGACTGGTCTTCTTGTTGCGACAGGCTTCCGCCAGCATCGCGGCATCGAATTCATTACCGAGCGGCTCCGGCCCGATATCTCGAATGAAAGGCTCCTGATCCGCCTCGCTGCGGGCAAAGATCTTCATGAAGCCGAAGCGGCGGGGATCGTTGTAGATGACCGACGGGCCGGACGACATGTGGAAGACCACATGGTCATGCGCGCGCTCATCGCTGCGCGGATGGTGGAAAGCGCCAGGCATCACGTTCTGGTCATCGGAGACGACCCGGAACGAGCCGGACATGCCCAGATGCATCAGGAGAACGTCGCCGGAATCGAGATCGGCGAGCAGATATTTGGCCCGGCGGCCCAGGCTGGTGATCACCCGCCCCTGCAACCTGTCCGCAAAATCCGGCTGGAATGGAAACCTGAGATCACCGCGGCGGAGCTCCAGCCGATCGATCCGGGCGCCTTCCATGGCCGGCTGCAGGCCGCGGCGGACGGTCTCGACTTCGGGGAGCTCGGGCATGCGATGGGTCATTCACCTTGAGAGGCTGACGTGATAGCCCCTTTGCCGCCGGCGCGCTATGGTCCGCCGCAATCGAGGTTTTTTGAGATGAGCAGCATGGATCAGCCGGGCGAAACCACGCATTTCGGCTTCCGGGACGTGCCGGTCGGCGACAAGCAGACGCTGGTGAACGAGGTGTTCCACAGCGTGGCGCAGCGCTACGACCTCATGAACGACCTGATGTCCGGCGGCATGCATCGCGTCTGGAAGGACGTGATGATCAACACCCTCAATCCGCCGCGCTCCGACGCGCCCTTCGCGCTGCTCGACGTGGCCGGCGGCACCGGCGACATCTCCTTCCGCGCCGCCAAGGCGAGCGGGCTCGGCTTCGCGGCGACCGTCTGCGACATCAATACCGGCATGCTGGAAGTCGGCCGCGAACGCGCCATCAAGCAGCATCTCGAACATCAGGTGTCGTTCATCGAGGGCAATGCCGAGGAGCTGCCGTTCGACGACAAGAGCTTCGACGCCTATACGATCGCCTTCGGCATCCGCAACGTGCCACGCATTGATCGCGCGCTGAAGGAAGCGTATCGCGTGCTGAAGCCTGGCAGCCGTTTCCTCTGCCTCGAATTCTCGACGGTGGACGTGCCGGGTCTGGACAAGATCTACGACCTGTTCTCGTTCAAGGTGATCCCGCCGATGGGCAAGGCGGTGACCGGCGATTCGGAATCCTATCAGTATCTCGTGGAATCCATCCGCAAGTTTCCGAAGCCGAATGCGTTCGCCGAGATGATCCAGGGCGCCGGCTTTGCGCGGGTGAAATACGAACTGCTCTCAGGCGGCATTGTCGCGCTGCATTCGGGCTGGCGTTTGTGATTTCTGCTCTTTCGCATATTACGCGCCTCGCCCGCGCCGGCATCGTGTTCGCGCGCGAGGGCGTGTTCGGCGCCGTCGATCCCGCGCTGATTCCGCCGCCCGCATTGCTTGCGGTGAAGATCGCGCGACTGATCGAACGCAAGAATGCGCAGACCGGGCCGAAGCTCTCGCGCGCGCTGACGCGGCTGGGGCCGGCTTATCTGAAGCTCGGCCAGTTTCTTGCCACACGGCCTGACGTCGTCGGCGTCGCCATGGCGCGCGATCTCGAAAATCTGCAGGACCGTCTGCCGCCGTTCTCGGTGACCGAAGCGGAAACCGTCGTTGCCGCTTCCCTGGAACGGCCGATGGCGCAGCTCTATGCGAGCTTCTCGCCGCCGGTGGCAGCAGCCTCGATCGCGCAGGTGCACCGCGCCGAGGTGATCAAGGACGGCGTGCGCAAGACGGTTGCGGTGAAGGTGCTGCGGCCGAATGTGGCTGCGCAATTCCGCAGGGATCTCAGCGACTTCTTCTTCGTCGCGCGCAACGCCGAAGAACATTCCGCGGAAGCCCGGCGCCTGCGGCTGATCGAGATCATCACCGTGATGTCGCGCTCGGTGGCGATGGAGATGGATCTGCGGCTGGAAGCCGCCGCCCTCTCTGAAATGGCGGAGAATACGAAGAACGATCCGGACTTCCGCGTCCCCGAAGTGGACTGGGACCGCACCTCGCACAACGTGCTGACGATGGAGTGGATCGACGGCATCGCGCTGAACGACCACACGAAACTCGCGGCAGCCAATGTCGATCTGCCGGATCTCGGCCGCAAGGTGATCCAGAGTTTCCTGCGCCATGCTTTGCGCGACGGCTTCTTCCATGCCGACATGCATCCGGGAAATCTGTTCCTCGGCGATGACGGCCGGCTGGTGGCCGTCGACTTCGGCATCATGGGCCGGTTGGGGCTCAAGGAGCGGAGATTCCTCGCGGAAATCCTGCTCGGCTTCATCACCCGCAATTATCGCCGGGTTGCCGAAGTGCATTTCGAGGCCGGCTATGTGCCCGGCCACCACTCGGTGGAGAATTTTGCGCAGGCCATTCGCGCCATCGGCGAGCCGATCCATAATCGGACGGCCGAAGAAATCTCCATGGCCAAGCTGTTGACTTTGCTGCTGGAAGTCACCGGCCTGTTCGACATGCAGACGCGGCCGGAATTGATTTTGCTGCAGAAAACCATGGTCGTGGTCGAGGGCGTCGCGCGCACTTTCGATCCGAAACTGGACATCTGGAAGGTCGCCGACCCCGTGGTGCGCGAATGGATCGAGCGCAATCTGGGGCTGCTGGGCAAGATTCAGGGCGCCCTCGCCGGCGCCGGCGAGCTGGGCAAGGCGGCATCGGGGCTTCCAGCGCTGGCGACACGTGCCATGACCGTGCTCGAACAGCTCGAAACCATGACCCGCAATGGCGTCCGGCTCGACGACGAAACCATTGCAGCCATTGGCAGAATCCGCGCAAAGCAAACGCGCTGGCGGACCATCGGCATCTGGGTGATTGCGCTGACTTTCATCGGGATTCTGCTCACTGTGCGCTGATTGCATTGCTGGCATTTCATGCTAGCATTGCCATCGAAATAGCGCGAGGCGCCCATGGCCAATCTTTCCATCCGCAATCTCGACGATGCCATCCGTGACGAATTGCGGCTGCGGGCGGCGCGCAACGGGCGCTCCGTCGAGGATGAAGTCCGGGTCATTCTGCGTGAGGCGTCGCAAGGCGGCCACATGTCTGCCGCTGGTTTGCCGCAAGAACCGGCTGCCGAAACCACCGCTCCAGCCCCGAATCCGCGCGAAATCTTGCGGCAACACGGAGGCAGCCAGCCCAAGGTCACGCTGATCATCGGCGGCGGCATCGCCGCCTATAAATCCCTCGACCTGATCCGCCGGATCAAGGAACGCGGCATCCATGTCCGGGTGGTCCTGACCCAGGCGGCGCAAAAGTTCGTCACCGCGCTCGCCGCCTCGGCCCTCTCCAACGAGCGCGCCTATACCGACCTGTTTGATCCGCAGAGCGAATTCGATGCCGGGCATATCCGCCTCGCGCGCGAATGCGATCTCGTCGTCGTCGCGCCGGCGACGGCGGATCTGATGGCCAAGATGGCGAACGGACATGCGGACGATCTTGCTTCCGCGATCCTGCTCGCATCGAACAAACCGATCCTGATCGCGCCGGCGATGAATCCGCTGATGTGGAGCAATGCGGCGACCAAGCGCAATGTCGCGCAGCTGCAGCGCGACGGCATCCGGATGATCGGGCCGAATGCCGGCGAGATGGCGGAGCGCAACGAAGCCGGCACCGGGCGCATGGCCGAGCCATTGGAGATCGCAGAGGCGGCGAATGCACTGCTGCGGCCGCAGCGACCGCAGCCGCTGAAGGGCAAGCGCGTGCTGATCACCGCGGGCCCGACCCAAGAGCCGATCGACCCGGTGCGCTATATCGCCAATCGCTCATCCGGCAAGCAGGGCTATGCGATCGCAGATGCCGCGCGCGCTGCCGGCGCTGACGTGATTCTAGTCTCCGGTCCGGTGGAGTTGGACGAGCCTGTTAGCGTCAACGTCAAACACGTAGAATCGGCGCGCGACATGCTCACCGCTGTCGAGGCGGCATTGCCCGTCGATATCGCGATCTTCGCGGCGGCTGTTGCCGACTGGCGCGTGGTCAATGAAGGCGCGCAGAAGCTGAAGAAGAAAGCCGGCGAGGCGATGGCGCCGCTGCAGCTCACCGAGAACCCGGACATCCTCGCGACGATTTCGAAACTCGAAACCAATCGTCCGCCGCTGGTGATCGGCTTCGCCGCCGAGACCGAACATCTGATCGACAACGCCACCGCCAAGATCAAGCGCAAGGGCTGCGACTGGATCGTCGCCAATGATGTGTCGCCGGCCACCGGCATCATGGGCGGCGACAGCAATACCGTGAACCTGCTCACGCGCGACAAGGCAACCGGCGACATCGCCGTTGATTCATGGGCGCCGATGAGCAAGGAGGACGTCGCTGCGACGCTCGTCGCGCGCATCGCCTCCGCCACCGCAAAGGACACAGCATGACCGCCGCCATCACCGTCCATGTCCAGCAATTGCCGCATGGCGCGGGCCTGCCGCTGCCGGCCTATCAGACCGCCCATGCCGCCGGCATGGACCTGCTTGCGGCGGTACCGGATTCCGCGCCGGTCACCATCGAGCCCGGCAAATATGCGATGGTGCCGACGGCACTGAGCATTGCCTTGCCGCCGGGCTACGAGGCGCAAGTGCGCCCGCGATCCGGGCTGGCGGCGAAGCATGGCGTCACCGTGCTGAATTCGCCGGGCACCATCGATGCGGATTATCGCGGCGAGATCGCGGTGCTGCTGATCAATCACGGCAGCACAGCCTTCGCGATCAAGCGCGGAGAAAGAATCGCGCAGATGGTGATCGCGAAAGTGGAGCAGGCGGAACTCGTGGCGGTGACGAGCCTGAGCGAGACCGGTCGCGGCGCCGGCGGGTTCGGTTCGACGGGAAGGTAGCGCTCGTGTCCCGGGCGCGCCGCAGCGTGCAACGCCGCTGCGCAGAACCGGGACCGTATCGGAGCTCCGGCGTTCGTGACGGTCCCGGCTCTGCGAAGCGGCACTGCGTGCCGCATAGCGTCCGGGACAAAG
>WPCJ01075512.1_pt1 | contig 16644 bp, 14 predicted proteins | sample 5399831 | NCBI WGS metagenome assembly WPCJ01 (sample SAMN12869470, study PRJNA574797) | sludge metagenome | isolation source: wastewater treatment of pH10 | place: China:Beijing | collected 2019-05-20 | reverse complement strand
GATTGCTTCGCTCCGCTCGCAATGACGGATTCTATCACTTCAGCGCCGATCCATCGCGCAGGCATTCGTTCGCGCGGACGGGATCGCACGTGCCGAATTCGACAACAGGAGACACGGTCATGGTCATGCAAAAGAATGTCTGCGTCATCGGTGCGGGGATCGCCGGTCTCGCAGCCGCAAAGGCTTTCAAGGGCCACGGTCATCGCGTCACCATTCTGGAACGCAGCGGCGATCTTGGCGGCGTCTGGGAGCCGGCCCGCTCCTATCCAGAGGTGCAGACGCAGAGCCCGAAGGAGCTCTATCGTTTCACCGACAAGCCGATGCCCGACAGTTATCCGGAATGGCCGAAGGGACCGCAGGTTCACGCGTATCTCGCCGACTATGCAAAGGACTATGGCCTGCCGCCGCTGATGCAGTTCAATACCACGGTGACGGGTGTCGAACGCCGCACGGACGGCAAGCCAGGCTGGTCGGTCGCAACGCGCGACGCCGCCGGCCACGCCACGACGACCGACTATGATTTCGTCGCCGTCTGCACCGGCCAGTTCAACGAGCGCAAGGAGCTGCACCATTACGGCGAGGAAGGCTTCAAGGCCGCCGGCGGCGTGATCCTGCATTCGGCCGAACACACCGATCCGTCACGCGTCAAGGGCAAGAAGGTCGTCGTGCTCGGCGGCTCGAAATCGGCCACCGATATCGCTGTGCATTCGGTGAAGGCCGGCGCGAGCGCCGTCACCTTCGTCTATCGCGAGCCGGTGTGGCGCATCCCCTATTTCGTCGGCGGCCTCATCAACTTCAAGCGCATCCTCTATATCCGCGCGCAGGAAGAGATGTTTCCCGGCTGGGGCCTCAGCACGCTCTCGCGCATCAAGCATGCCATCGCCAAGCCGTTCGTCTGGGCGCATTGGCGGGGGTTGGAGAGCCTGCTGAAAATGCAGCTCAAGCTCCACAAATGCGACATGGTGCCGGAGGGCCGCATCGAGGATGGCGTGAACTGTTCGGTGCCGATCGCCACGCCGGATTTCTTCCCGATGGTGGCCGACGGCCGCATCACGGCGATCCGCGGCACCTTCGATCACTACGACGGCAAGACCATCGTGATGGCCGGCGGCCAGCGTGTCGAGGCGGATATGGCGATCCTTGCTATCGGCTTCAAGCTGGACGTGCCGTTCCTGCCGCAGGCCTATCGCGACAAGCTGGTTCAGCCCGATGGGCAGTATCGGCTGTATCGCGTGATCGCCAATCCCGACCTGCCGGAAATGGGTTTTGTCGGCTTCAACTCCAGCTTCTGCTCGGTGCTGACGGCCGAGATGGCCGCGAACTGGCTGGTGCGCTATGCCGACGGCCAGCTGGCGAAGCAGCCGACGCCATACGAGATGCAGATCAACATGGACATGATGCTGCGTTTCAAGAGAACGGAACGCCCTGCGGCCGGTGTCTATGGCGGGCTGTGCGTGGCGCCCTATCACTTCAAGCACTTCGATGAACTGCTCGATGACATGGGCGCGACCGTGACACGGCGCGGCGCGCTGGCAGAGAAGTTCCTGCCGCCGGATGCGGATGCCTATGCCCGATTCCTGGCGTCGGCGCCGAGCTACAAGGCGGAGGCTGCGGCTGCGCCTGTTAGCAAAGTGGAAGCGGCGGTCGCCTAACTCACCGTCTGTCATCACCCGCGAAAGCGGGTGATGACAGTAAACGGCGACGGTCGTGTAACTCGCTGGTCAGCGTATACTGGATCCCCCGCTTTCGCGGGGGATGACAGTTCGCGGGGATGACAGTTCGAGTACAGTTAGAGCCCAGCCTGCGCCGACTTGATGAGATCGCGACCGATCACAACCTTCTGCACTTCCGTCGCGCCTTCATAGATGCGCAGCGCGCGGATCTCGCGATAGAGCTCCTCGACCTTCACACCCGACTGCACACCAAGGCCACCAAAGATCTGCACGGCGCGGTCGATTACGCTCTGCGCGGCTTCCGTCGCATACATCTTCGCCATGGCGGCTTCGCGCGTCACGCGCGGCACGCCCTGATCCTTGGTCCAGGCGGAGCGATAGACCAGCAGCGCCGAAGCATCGATGGAGGTCGCCATTTCGGCGAGACCGGCTTGCGTGAGCTGGAGATCGCCGAGCGTATGTCCGAACATCTTTCGCGTGACCGAGCGATGCAGGCCCTCGTCGAGCGCGCGGCGACCGAGGCCAAGCGCAGCGGCGCCGACCGTCGAGCGGAACACATCCAGCGTCGCCATCGCGACTTTAAAACCCTCGCCCTCCTTGCCGATGCGGTTCTTCACCGGTACGCGGCAATCCTCGAATTTCAGCGTTGCCAGCGGATGCGGCGCGATGACATCGATGCGGCCATCGATCTTGAAACCGGGCGTATCGGCATCGATCACGAAAGCGCTGATGCCGCGCGCGCCGGCTTCGCCGGTGCGGACGAAGACGACATACTGATCGGCGATGCCGCCGTTCGAGATCCAGGTCTTGAGGCCGTTGATGCGGACATGATCGGGGCCATCGGCAACCGCCGTCGTGCTCATCGCGGCGACGTCGGAGCCGGCGTCGGGCTCCGACAGCGCGAAGGCGGCAATCGCCTCGCCCTTCGCCACGCGCGGCAGATAGCGCTGCTTGATCTCTTCGGAGCCATAGAGCGTGATCGGTCCGGTGCCGAGGCCCTGCATGGCGAAGGCGAAATCGGCGAGACCGTTCTGATAGGCCAGCGTCTCACGGATCAGGCACAACGCACGCACGTCGAAGTTCTCGTAGAGCCCGCCATAGGCGGCCGGCACGGCAGCACGCAGCCAGCCCGCCTCGCCCATCGCCTTCACGAGCTTGCGGCACGAACCATCGGTGTCGTGATGATCGACGAGGCCGTTCACATTGTCCGCCGCCCAGCGTGCAAGATTCGTGGCGAGCTTGCGGTGATGGTCTTCGAAGAACGGCCAGGTGAGAAATGACGTATCGGGCATGGGTTGCTCCCTTGTCGCGCGCGATCCGGCGATTGTTTTAAACCTAAAGAAATTTCGGACAAGAGTGATTGTGCCCGCGCTCGCAAGCAGTGTCCCCTCCCCCGCTTGCGGGGGAGGGTCAGGGAGAGGGTGTCTCCACAAACTCCGACGTCACGTGGGGCGCCCCCTCCCTAACCCTCTCCCCGTCAGAACGGGGAGAGGGGGACGACGGAGACCCCGACATCAAACCGCTGAAAATTGGTGCTGCATTGCACGCACGCTAGGCAGTTCTAGACCCTTTAAGTCTAAAACTATCGCTTTTCATATATCTCGGTCATGCTAGGATCATCGTGTCCGATCGTACAGGAGGCCACCACGTGCCGAACTCACAAGCCCTGACAACCAAGGACGGCCGCTTCGGATACGAAGCAAAAGGCGATGCGTCGATGACGCCGCTGGTGTTTTTGCACGGAATCGGCGGCGCCGGCCGCGGCTGGCGCAACCAGATCGATGCATTCGGCGACCGCTACTTCACCATCGGCTGGGACGCGCCCGGCTATGGCGGATCGCAGCAGCTCGATGAGCCCAGCATTCCCGGCTTCGCCGCCGCGCTGAAGGATTTTCTTGCACAGGTCGGCGCGAAAAAGCCCGTGCTGGTCGGCCATTCCATCGGCGGCATGATCGTGCAGCGCTTCCTTCACGATTATCCGGACATCGCCAGCGCCGCGGTGCTGGCGCAGACCACCTCGGTGTTCGGCAGCTCCGATGGCGAATGGCAGAAGAACTTCATCGATGCGCGGCTCGGGCCGCTGGAGCGCGGCGAGACCATGGTCTCGATGGCGCCCAAACTCGTGGCCGGCCTGATCGGCGACGATCCCGATCCGAAAGGTCTCGACCTCGCGCGCGACTGCATGGCGTCGGTGAAACCGGACACCTATCGCGCGTCGATGATGTCGATGATTGGCTTCAACCTCCGCAACGAGATTGCCGGCATCAAGGTGCCGACGTTGCTGCTGTCCGGCTCGAAGGACAACAATGCGCCCGCCAAGACCATGGCGAAGATGGCGACCATGGTGCCGGGCTCGACCTATGTCGAACTCGAAGGCGTCGGCCATCTCGCCAGTTTCGAACGCCCACGCGAATTCAACGACGTGCTCGCCGACTTCCTGAAGACGAGCCATAACCTTTCGGGGTCTTCCTCATGAACGCGCCAGCCAGCAACATCGACGGCATCGTCATGGACAAGCCGATGTTCGATCCCAAGGCCTTTCGTCTCAATGACGAGCAGGCCGCGCTGATCGCCAAGGCGCGTGAACTCGCGCAGGCGAATTTCGCGCCGCGCGCGGCGAAGTGGGACCGCGAGGCGATCTTCCCGATGGAGAACTATCGGGACATGCACAAGGCCGGCCTGCTCGGCATCTCCGTGCCCAAGGCCAATGGCGGATCGGGCGCGGACTACCAGACCTACTCTTTGGCAGCCGCCGAGATCGGCCGCTATTGCGGCGCGACAGCGTTGACGTGGAACATGCATGTCTGCTCGACCCTGTGGTCCGGCCCGCTGGCCGACGACCTCGACATGGATCCGCAGACCCGTGCCGATCACGAGCGCCGCCGCGCGGTTCACTACAAGCGCATTCTCGAAGACGGCGCGATCTATGCGCAGCCGTTCTCCGAAGGCGGCGCTGCTGCTGCCGGCGGCGTTGCCTTCGGCACCGAAGCCAGGCCCGTGGAAGGCGGCTGGATCGTCAACGGCAAGAAGATCTTTGCGTCGCTGTCCGGCTCGGCAAATTTCTACGGCGTGCTCTGCACGGAAATCACCGAGGGTGAAAAAGCCTCTCGCCGCAATACGCTGTATCTCGCCATCGACGCGACATCTGAAGGCGTATCGGTTGTCGGCGACTGGGATCCGCTCGGCATGCGCGGCACGGTCTCGCGTACGCTGATCTTCAAGGACGTGTTCGTGCCCGAAGATTCCGCGCTGATGCCGCGCGGCGTGTATTTCCAGGCGGCGATGCGCTGGCCGCATATGTTCATGACGCTGTCGCCGACTTACATGGGCCTCGCCCAGGCGTCGTACGATTTCACCGTGAAGTATCTGCGCGGCGAAGTGCCGGGCATGCCGCCGGTGAAGCGCCGCATGTATCCGACCAAGCAGATCGCCGTGGCGCAGATGCAGGTGAAGCTGGAGCAGATCAAGGGCATCTGGTTCCAGGCCGTCACCGAAGCCTGCCCGAACCCGACCAAGGAACAGGTGCTGCGCGCCTATGCGGCGCAATACACTGTCATGGAAGGCGCCAATGAACTCGCCGCGCTGGCGATCCGCACCTGCGGCGGCCAGTCGATGCTGAAGACGCTGCCGCTCGAGCGCATCTATCGCGACAGCCGCTGCGGCGCGCTGATGCTGCCCTGGACCGCGGAGCTCTGCCTCGACCGCATCGGCCGCGAAGCGCTGTACGAGCCGGGCGAGAAGGACGAGTAGAAAACCCCGTCATTGCGAGCGAAGCGAAGCAATCCAGTTCTTCCTTCGCTCGCCGTCTCTGGATTGCTTCGTCGCTTCGCTCCTCGCAATGACGACAACGGATCATCGCCTTGGACCTTTCCAGCCTCATCGCCCGCAACGCGGCCTTCACGCCGGACAAGCCTGCGATCCGTTTCGAGGGCGAGGTGCTGACCTATGCCGCGTTCAACGCGCGGATCGAGGCGACGGCAAAGGCGCTGAAGGCCGAATGCGGCGTGGGACGCGGCGATCGCGTGGCGATCCTGAGCCTGAACCGGCCGGATTATCTCGTCCTGCTCTATGCCTGCGCGCGGCTCGGCGCGATCCTCGTGCCGCTGAACTGGCGGCTCGCGGTCGCTGAGCAGCTCTTCATTCTCTCCGACGCCTCGGTGAAAGTGCTGGTGCTGGAAGAAGGCTTTGCCGCGATCCTGCCGCAGCTTGCACAGGAGATGCCGGACACGCGCGTGATCGCGCTCGACTTCGCGCCGCCGGCACCGGCACAGACAATTGACGCGCTGCTGTCGAAGGCTTCCGGTGACGGCAGCAATCCGCATACCGATCTCTCCTGCCCGCTGCTGATCGTCTATACGTCGGGCACCACGGGCCGACCGAAAGGCGCGGTGTTGCGGCAGGAGGCGCTGCTGTGGAACGGCGTGATGAGCCAGCACATGCATGGCCTCACCTCGGACGATCACGTGCTCACGGTGCTGCCGTTCTTCCATGTCGGCGGCCTCAACATCCAGACCACGCCGGCGCTGCATCACGGCGCCACCGTAACCATCCATGCGCGTTTCACGCCGGACTCGACATTGGCCACCATCGCGCATGAGCGTCCAACGCTCACCGTGCTGGTGCCTGCGACCATTCAGGCGGTCAGCGAGCATCCAGCATGGGCGACCACTGACCTCTCCTGCCTGAAGGCGGTTTCGACCGGCTCCAGCATCGTGCCGCCGCATCTGATCGCGCGCTTCACCGATCGCGGCATTCCGGTGCTGCAGGTCTATGGCTCGACGGAAACCTGCCCGATCTCCATCTACACCCGTCTCGGCGGTGAAGCGCGGATGGGATCGACCGGACTTCCCGGCCTCTGCTGCGAAGCCATGGTGGTGGACGATAACGGCAACGAAGCCGCAGCCGACACGGCTGGAGAAATCGTCGTGCGCGGCCCCAATGTCTTCTACGAGTATTGGGGCAACGAAGCGGCGACGCGCGATGCGCTGCATGACGGCTGGTATCGCACCGGCGATATCGGCACCCGCGATGCGGACGGCTATTTCCGGGTTCACGACCGCAAGAAAAACATGATCATCTCCGGCGGCGAGAACGTCTATCCCGCCGAGATCGAGCGCGTGATCCTTGAACATCCTGACGTGGCCGATGTCGGCGTGATCGGCGTGACCGATCCGAAATGGCAGGAAGTGCCGGTCGCCTATGTGGTGCTGCGGCCGAACTGCGATTGCACGGCGGAGATTCTGAAAGCGCATGTGGCGACGCAGCTTGCGCGTTTCAAACATCCACGCGACATCGTGTTCGTTACCGATTTGCCGCGCACCGCGCTCGGCAAGGTGCAGCATTTCAAATTGAAGCAAGAATCGAAGGCCTCACCATGAGGCCTCACACGCGATCCCTCATGGTGAGGAGGCGCCCTTGCGCCGTCTCGAACCATGAGCTGCAGGGCACCGGCGCCCGCGGCCATCCTTCGAGACGCGCGCAATTGCGCGCTCCTCAGGATGAGGATTGAGTGTGTTGACGCCGTATTGATTGGGAGCTTGAGAGAATGAAGATCGCAGTACTCGGCGGCGGCAACGGTTCTTTCGCGGCCGCGGGTGATTTTGCCCTGCAGGGACATGACGTCCGTCTGTGGCGCCGGGATGCGGACGCCGTCGCCGCGCACAAGGCTGCGGGCTCGCGCATCACGGTGAAGAATGCGCAGGGCACGCATGATACCCAGCTCACCCTCGTCACCACCGACATCGCCGCAGCGATCGACGGCGTCGAGCTGATCCTCTGCCCCGCGCCTGCCTTCGCCCAGCCGGATATCGCGAAGCAGATTGCTCCGCACCTGAAAGACGGTCAGGTCGTCTATCTCCCGCCCGCCACCTTCGGCGCGATGATCTTCGCCAAGGCGGCGCATGATGCGGGCAACACCGCGAAAGTCGCTTTCGCTGAAACCGGCACGTTGCCCTGGCTCGCGCGCAAGCACGGCCCGTTCGAGGTCGCCATCACCATCCGCGCCAAGCGGCTGCCGACCGGCGTGTTTCCGCTGTCGATGTCCGACCATGCCTGCAAGGTGATCGACAAGGCGTTTCCCGGCGTGATCGAGCCGTGCGGCGATGCGCTGTCGGGCGCGCTGATGAATGCCGGGCCGATCATCCATCCGCCGCTGATCGTGATGAATGCCGGCCCGCTCGAACATTTTCCGAAATGGGACATCCACAAGGAAGGCACGCAGGTCTCGATCCGCCGCGTCACCGACCAGCTCGACGGCGAGCGCATCGCGATCCGCGAGGCGCTGGGCTATCACGGCCCGCACTTCCCGTTGGTGCATCACTACAATCGGGAAGGCGAGGAATGGATGTATGGCCGTGGCTCGCATGATCGCCTGACGGACAGCGGCGACTGGCGCGAGAACATCGTGCTGCTGGAGCATCGCTACATGCGCGAGGATCTGCGCACCGGCCTCTCCTTCTTCCTCTCCTGCGCTGATCTCGCCGGTGTCGAGACGCCGCTGATCAAGGCCTTCCTCGCCATCGGTGGCGCCATCTGCGGCGAGAATTTCCTCGAGGGCGGTCGTACACTGGCTTCGCTCGGCTTTGGTGATCTGTCACGCGACGCCTTGCAAAAGCTGCTGCGCGAAGGCTTCGCCGAATGAGCACGCGACCCGTCGTCGCCTGCCTCGGCGCAGGCCGCATGGGCCGCGGCATCGCCGTGGCTTTTGCCTATGCCGGACATGAGGTCGCCATCGTCGATTTCAAGCCGCGCGACGCCGACAAATTCAAGGCGCTGGAAGCGGAGGCGCTTGGCGAAGTGCGGAAAACCTTTGCCAGCATGGCGCGGTTCGGGCTGTTGAAAGACGCCGATATCGAAACGCTGGTGTCGCGCGTCCGCGTCGTACCGGAAGCTAGCGCAGGCGCTGCGCTCAGCGGCTCGGCCATCATCTTCGAGGGCGTGCCCGAAGTGCTGGACCAGAAGCGCGAGGCTTTGGCACGCGCATCGCAGCTCGCAGGCCCGGAGCCAATCATCGCCTCGACGACATCGACCATTCTCGTCGACGATCTCTCCAGTGCGATCGAGAAGCCTGAGCGCTTCCTGAATGCGCACTGGCTCAACCCTGCTTATCTCGTGCCGCTGGTCGAAGTCTCGCCGGGTGCGAAGACCGATCCCGCAGTCACCGCGAAGGTGAAGGAACTGCTCGAAGGCATCGGCAAGGTGCCGGTCGTCTGTTCGGCTTCGCCCGGCTACATCGTGCCCCGCATCCAGGCGCTGGCGATGAACGAAGCCGCGCGCATGATCGAGGAAGGCGTCGCCTCGCCGGAGGAACTCGACAAGGCGATCAAATACGGCTTCGGATTTCGGTTTGCTGTCTTGGGCCTGCTCGAATTCATCGACTGGGGCGGCGGCGATATTCTGTACTATGCCAGCAAATATATGACCGGTGCGCTGAACAACGAGCGCTACGCAGCGCCCGAGATCATCGGCCGCAACATGGCCGAAGGAAAGATCGGGCTACGGACCGGCGAAGGCTTCCTCAACTACGAAGGCCTCGATGTGGATGCCTATCGGGAAGGACGGCTGTCGGCCTTCGTGGATCTGCTGAAGCACTTTCAGTTGCAGAAGCCGCCCGTGCTGTGAGCGTAGGGCGGATTAGCGAAGCGCAATCCGCCGGCCGATTTGGTAACTGAAATTCCGCGGCGGATTACGGCTTCGCCTAATCCGCCCTACGGCATCACACTTCCGGAAAGCCGCGCAGCAGGTAACCGCGGAGCGCATGCAGCAGGCTGTTCAGGATCAGGCCGAGCATCGAGATCATGATCAGCGGGACGAACATGTCCACGGTCTGGAACGTGCGCGCGGCCTGCACCAGCATGTGGCCGAGACCGTCGGTCGAGGTGATCATCTCGGCGAGAAACACCACGATGCAGGAGATCACGAGGCCGATGCGGCAGCCGGTGAGGATCGACGGCATCGCGGCCGGCAACACCACCTTGAACAGGATCTGCCAGCGCGGCGTGCCTGCGGCCTGCGCCGACCAGATCAGCTTCTGCTCCACCATCGACGCACCGTAATAGGTGGACAGCAGGATCGGAAACAGCGCATCGGCCGCGACCAGCGTGATCTTGGATGCGTGATCGAAGCCAAGGATGAGCAGCAGCGCGGGGTAGAGCGCGACTTTCGGGATCGGCGCGAGAACGCGGACCAGCGGCTTCACCACCGCATTGATCGCCGGGCTCACTGCCGCCGCGAGGCCGATCAGCACGCCGAGCACCACGGCGATGCCGAAGCCGGCAAACAGGCGGATCAGCGTGGCAGCGAGATCGTGCAGGAAATCGGCGGTGACGAACTGCGTGGCGAGACGACCGAACACCGCACCGGGCGGCGGCAACAGATTGGTCGGTGCGTAGCCAAACGACACCAGCGACTGCCACAGCGCCAAGAACAGCGCGATGGGGATGAGGCCGACGAGGAGAGAATTGACGCGCGCGCTCATGATCCCCTCACGTGAAGCTCAGAGGCATGTCGTCGCGCGGCTGCGACCACTTCACCAGATACAGCCGGATGCGTTCAAACACCGCGTCGAAAATGATGCCGAGCAGGCCGACGATCAGGATCATCGCGAACACCGTGTCGTATTGCGCCATGTCGAGCGCATTGAACAGGATGTTGCCGGCGCCGTTCTGCCGCGCGATCATCTCCGAGGTGATCATGGTGATGAGCGCCAGCACGAGGCCGGTGCGGCAGCCGGTGAGAATTTCAGGCAGTGCGGCAGGCAGCACGATGCGCAGCATCCGCGATGGCGCCGACATGCCCATGGCTGCGCCGGACCACAGCATCTTTTCTTCCACGGCTTTGCCGCCCTGGAAGGCGTGATAGATGATCGGCAGCGAGACGCCGAGGAAGATCACCAGCGTCTTGGACACATCGCCGACGCCGAGCCACAGCATGATGATCGGCATCAAGGCCGCCTTCGGCACGGGATAGATGATCATCATCAGCGGATTGAAGAAATCCGCGACAGCCTTGATGCGGCCCATCAGCAGGCCGAGCGGGATGGCAAAACAGACCGCAAGCGACAGGCCGATGGCCATGCGGCGCAGGGAGTCGAGGATGTTGCGGATCGATTCCTTGTCGGCGAGAATCGGCGGCACGGCCTTCAGCGTCTCGATCGCTGTCGGGAAGCTTTCGGTGCCAAGCCGCATCGACGCGAACTGCCAGACACAGAGCAGGCCGACAACGGCGAACAGCGGCGACAAGGCCTTGAGCACACCGCGCGTGCTCATCACATGTCTTCCGGACGATCGTCGATCATCTTCTCGATATCGACGACATATTTCTGGAAGCGCGCATCGAGCAGCAGATCGGAACGCTTGCGCGGGCGCGGCAGATCGATCTCGACGATCTCCTTGATCGAGCCCGGCGAGCGCGACATCACGATCACCTTGTCGGAGAGATAGACCGCCTCTTCCACCGAATGGGTGACGAACAGCACGGTCTTGCGCTGGGTATCCCAGATATCGAGCAGATCGTTCTGCAGGCGCGTGCGCGTATGCGCATCGAGCGCGCCGAACGGCTCGTCCATCAAGAGCACTGCGGGATCGTAAGCCAGCGTGCGCGCAATGGCGACGCGCTGCTTCATGCCGCCGGACAGTTCCTTCGGAAAGAATTTCTCGTAGCCCTTGAGGCCGACCATCTCGAGCAGTTTTCGCCCGCGCGCCTCGGCTTCGGATTTCCTGATGCCCTGCTCCAGCATGCCGTACACGACATTGCCGAGCACGGTCTTCCACGGAAACAGTGCGAACTCCTGAAACACCGGACCGCGATCCGGACCAGGACCGGTGATCAGCTTGCCCTTCACCTTCGCGCTGCCTTCGGTCGGCTTGACGAAACCGCCGACGATATAGAGCAGCGTGGACTTGCCGCAGCCACTTGGCCCGAGGATCGACACGAAGGCGCCGTCCTCGATGGACAGGTTGATGTCCGAAAGTGCGAGATGGCTTTGCCGGCCGGACGTCTGGAAACGCTGCGAGACATGATCGATCTCGATCATCGGCTCGGCAGCTTTCCGGCTGGCAACCGGTTCGAGCTTGGTCGGAGCATCCGAGCGCAGTGTTGCCACTTTCATTCCCGGTCCTTCATTGGCCATGACAGCGTTGCTCCACCATAGCCAGAACCGGCCGATATTTTAAGCTTCAAATTTAGCCGGACGCCGCCTTTTTGCTAGTCAGCCGTGCTGCACTGCAATCAGTCGCGATATCGCAACGTAGGGCGGATCAGGCGAAGCCGTAATCCGCCGGCCGATCGCATGTGGCGAAGAACGGCGGATGACGCTGCGCTCATCCGCCCTACGGATCAGTCGCGATAATACGGCTCGACCTCGCCGGACAGCTTGATGAGCAAGGGATTGCCATGGCGATCCTTGGCGGCGCCGGCGGGCACGCGCACCCAGCCCTCGCTGACGCAGTATTCCTCCACATTGCTCTTCTCGGCGCCCTTGAAACGGATGCCGACATCGCGCTGCAGAACAGCCTCGTTGTAATAGGGGCTGCGGGGATCGACCGAGAGACGGTCCGGCAGCGGGGGATTTTCAATGGTCTCGGTCATAGCAGCGCCTCGATCTTGTCTCGCAGGGATTGGGGTTTCGTGGTCGGCGCAAAGCGCTCCACCGCATGGCCGGAACGATCGATCAGGAATTTGGTGAAATTCCATTTGATCGCCGGCCCGAGCAGCCCCGACTTCTCAGATTTGAGGAAATTATACAATGGGTGAGCATTGGCGCCGTTGACCTCGATCTTGGCGAACAGCGGGAACGTGACCCGGTAATTCGTTTCGCAGAAACCGGCGATCGCCGCGGCATCGCCGGGCTCCTGCGCACCGAACTGGTTGCAGGGAAAGCCGAGCACGGAAAAGCCGCGCACGGCATAGTCCTGCTGCAATTGCTCCAGCCCTTCATATTGCGGCGTGAAACCACAGGCGCTGGCGGTATTGACGATGAGCAATACCCTGCCGGCGAAATCCTTGAGCGAGACTGGATCGCCTGCGAGCGAATGGGCGGTGAAATCGGCAATGCTGGTCATCGCATCACACCGTGACGGGATCGCACGGCATCGGCGGGGTGCCGCCTGCCTCGATGGCTTCGCCGGCGGCGAGACAGAGATCCTCGCGGTAGCGGCCGGCGACGATCTGCACGCCGGTCGGCACGCGGCCGACCAGGCCCGTGGCGACGCTGAGCGCGGGCAGGCCCATGAAGGGAATACCGATCTGCGGCATCTGCGCGGCCCAGACGCGATCAAAACCCTCCTGCCCCTGCAGGTCGAGATGGTCGGGGAACGGCAGTTCGCCGGACATCGGCATCAGCACCACCGCGTAACGCTGCAGGAAAAGCTCCCAGTCGCGTACGAAAGTGGAGCGGCGCACGAGTGCGTGGGACAGGCCACCCTCGCTGAAATTGGCGACCTTTGCCTTCTGGCCGCGCAGGCAGACCAGCGCGGCCGGATCGCCCTCGCGCTCGGCAGCATCGAGCATGGTCTGATAGCCGTCGCCGAACCAGATCGTCGTCTGCAGTGCGGCGGCTTCGCGGAGCGCCGGGGTGTTCTCGACCTCCTCGACGATCCAGCCCGCGGCCTGCAGCCGCTTGCCGGCATCGCGCACAGCGGCTTCCACATCGGCGGTAATCTCGAGCCCGTCAGGGCGAAGGCACATGGCGACGCGCTTCTCGCGCGGCTCGCCGATCAAGGGCGCCGGCACATACCAGGGATCGCGCGCATCGGGCTGCGACATGGCTTCGAGGCCAAGCCTGACATCCGCGATGGTGCGCGCGAGCGGGCCGGACACCGCGGTGATCTGGCCGGAAATGATGCGCTCGGGCAGCGCCTGATTATAGGCGGCGATGCGGCCGACGGTCGGGCGCAGGCCATGCACGCCGCAGGCATAGGCGGGATAGCGGATCGAGCCGGCGATGTCGGTGCCATGGGCGATATGGCCGATGCCGGCCGCAACCGCGCTGCCTGCGCCGCCCGACGAACCGCCGGGCGTCAGCGAGGGATCGCGCGGATTCTTGGTGTCGCCATAGAGCTGGTTGGTGGTGAACCAGCGATAGGAGAAGGCCGGGCAATTGGTGCGGCCGAGAATGACGGCGCCGGCCTTGGTGAGGTTGTCGATCACCGGGCTGTTGCTGGTGGCGATGATCCCGTTCTGGATCTTCACGCCGTTGGATGTCGCATAGCCCTTGTAGTCGATATTCACCTTCACGGTGACGGGCACACCGGCGAGCGGGCCGACATTGAGGCCGCGCGCGAGCGCAGCATCGACCGCCTCGGCCTGCGCGAGAACCTCTTCGGGGCGATGATCGACCACGGCATTGATCGCGGGATTCGCGGCATCCAGCCTGTTGAGACCGGATTGCGCAGCTTCCTTCGCAGACACCTTGCGGCTCTTGATGAGTGCAGCGAGTTCAGAGGCCGACAGACGCCAGAGATCGTTCATGCAGTGCTCCCGTAATTGCGGTGGGATTTATCGCAGCATGTGCGGTGAATGCCAAATGCGAACAAGGCTTCGCAGTCTCGCGGCGCCGGAGCGTCCGAGGCTTGAGCAGTTCTCCCCTCGAAACATGAGGGGAGGTGGCACGCCGCAAGGCGCGTGGGGTGGGACTTGACGCTGCCCTTGCCTGCTGGATCGCCAGCAAGCCTGAGCCGCGCAACGCCTTACGGCGCGCCACCGCGACGTTCTTTCTGGCCGAAGGACCGTTCTTCCGGGTACTGGGCATCTCCCGCAGGAGATCGATCCGGCAGGTTTCCCTGCCTTCGCCCGCACCGCGTCCAGCCGCGCTAGCGGCAGACCCCCGTAGTGGGGCCGGACGGTGACCTCCAGCCACCCGAGTGCGAGGGGTACGTCCTCCCCCACCCGCAGGCGCCGCATCTACGTTCCGCTCAAAGACGCCTCATGAGAGCGCCCCTCACGAACAAGACGGGCGGGATATTGGCCGGGCTGGGAATTTTGTCAAGAACAAAATAGGAACATTTTGCACTGAAGCGTAGGGCGTATGAGCGCAGCGTCATCCGCCGGCCGATTTCATGGCGGAGACTCCGCGGCGGATGACGGCTTCGCCTCATCCGCCCTACGGCTACTTCGCTCTTGCCAGGAAATACGCCAGCTCCACGATCTGCGCGTCGGAGATCGGCTGCATCACATCGGCCATGGTGGCGTCATAGCCGTGGCGGCTGTTGTCCTTGTATTCGCGCATGGTCTTGGCGAGATAATCCTCGCGCTGGCCGGCGATGCGCGGGATGTTGTCGCGGCCGGCGAAGTCGGCATTGTGGCAGCTGTCGCAGCGGAATTGCGAGGTCAGTACCTTCGCTGCCTGCATGCGCGCGGGATCGCCGCCATCGACAGCCACCGGCTTCGGCAGCGTCGCGATGTAGTCGGAGAAAGTGCGCAGATCGTCGTCGGTGAGATCCTTCGCCATCTCGTTCATCGGCTCGAAGGTGCGCAGCTTCTCGCGAAACATATAGAGCTGGATCAGCGTATAGGCCGGCTGCTGCGCGCCGAGAGACGGCGTGTTCTCGGTCTCCGACGTCCCCTTCTCGCCATGACAGGCGAGGCACGGCGCGGCGCGCTCAGCGATGGGTTCGGCGGCAGAGAGTGGGGAAACGGCAAGTAACGACATCACGATGATGGCGAACGGGCGCATCGATGTGTCTCTTTCGATTTGAACTCGTCATTCCGGGGCGCTGAAGCGACAACGTCGCGCAAGCGAACCCGGAATCTCGATGTATGACTCATGGCGGGATTCCGGGGTCACGCGCGAAGTGCGCGTGCCCCGGAATGACGGCGCTTGCCTTGCGGCAACGCCATCACTTCTTGTCCGCGACCTTCGGCTTGCCGTAGGTGATGCGATAGATCGCCCCGTTCCAGTCGTCGGAGACCAGCAGCGAGCCGTCCTTCATCGGCAGCACGTCTACCGGACGGCCGACATATTTGTTGTCCTCGATGAAGCCGGTGAGGAACGGCTCGATCGATTTCACGGTGCCGTCCTTGTTCAGCTTTGCGACCACGACGTCGCCGCCGAGCTTCTGCGACTTGTTCCAGGAGCCGTGACGCGCAATGAAGATCGCGTTCTTGTAGGCGGCCGGGAACTGCTTGCCATTGTAGAAGCGCATGCCGAGCGCCGCGGTATGGGCGCCGAGCAAGCCGACCGGCGCGGTGTAGTCGGCGCAGGACTTGCCCCAGCCGAATTCCGGATCGAGGATATTGCCCTGGTGGCAGAACGGCGCGCCAAAATTCTCGCCGTCCTTGGAGACGCGATTGAGTTCGTCTTCCGGCACCGTTTCCGACATCCAGTCGCGGCCGTTGTCGGTGAAGTACATCTGCTTGGTTTCGGGATTCCAGTCGAAACCGACAGTGTTGCGCATGCCGCGCACCACGACTTCCGCGCCCGAGCCATCGAGATTGATGCGGCGGATCTGGCCGTGGTCCTCGCTATGCAGCACGCTGTTGCCGGGCTGACCGACCGGGACATAGAGCTTGTTGTCAGGACCGATGCCGATGAACTTCCAGCCATGGGCTTCGTCCTTCGGCAGCTTGTCGTAGATCATCGTCGGCTTCGGCGGATTGTCGAGATTGTCCTCGACCTTCTCGATCTTCGAGATCTTCGATAGCTCGCCGATATAGAGCGTGCCATCCTTGAAGGCCAAGCCATTCGGACGATAGAGGCCGGAGGCCAGCACTTTGACCTGACGCTTGCCGTCCTTGTTGGCGACGGCATAGACCTTGTCGACGAGGCGGGAGCCGACGAACACGGTGCCCTTGTCGCCTTCGCGCATGGAGCGCGCATTGGCCATGCCCGCGGCATAGACTTCGATATTGAAGCCGGCCGGCACTTTCAGCTTGGCGGTCGGCAGCTTGTCCGGCGCAGACGGAATCGGCGGCGGCGCAACAGGCGCAAGCTTGGCGGCGGCGGCATTATCAGCGGGGCGGCCGATCAGCGGTG
>WPCJ01379446.1_pt1 | contig 16680 bp, 12 predicted proteins | sample 5399831 | NCBI WGS metagenome assembly WPCJ01 (sample SAMN12869470, study PRJNA574797) | sludge metagenome | isolation source: wastewater treatment of pH10 | place: China:Beijing | collected 2019-05-20 | reverse complement strand
TGTTTTCACTATCATTCCTTGCGGTTCATTTTGAGAACCGGCAAACGATTCTGATAGTTCACCCAAAACCTTTCATAGCTTTTATGGCGTCGTTTGAACGATGACAAGTGCGAATATCATTTGACATTCGCATCGCAATTTTGCCGAAAGCTGAGTATAGGCCCTGTTCAAGGTCGAAATACGGCTGGAAATCCTTCATTAATTATAGTTCTGTACGAGTGTTTTAATGGGTATTCGGGCGAGATGGTGCAGGGGTGAGCGTACCGGTATTGCGGTTTTTGATACCAGTCATTCAATGAGATTCTTGATTGTGGCAGCCGATGCATTTTCGAAGCGCTGAAAACGCTATGACACGATTGTCGAGTTTGCGATGTCCTCTGGCATTGTTCGCTCTTTTGTCGGTTTTGCTGTTGCAGGCTGTATCCGTTTCAGCTGCCGATCGGGTGACGGCACCATTGTCAGCGCTGACTTTCCGTATGGCTGGCGACGATCTGCGAACGCGCATCGTTGTGATGTTCGATCGAGAGCCAAAGCTATCGACATTGCTTCTTGATAATCCGCATCGCCTTGTCGTTGACCTGCCTGAAACACGGTTTGGTTTTGATGAGAAGAGTCTGGAAGCTCGGGGACTGGTATCTCGGGTTCGTTATGGACTGGTGGGCAAGGGGCGTTCGCGCCTCATCCTGACACTAAGCGGCCCGTTCAAGGTCGAGGATTTGCGTGTTCTGAAAAATGAAAGCGCATCGGGCTATCGCCTCGTGGCTGATATTGTTGCGACTTCGGACCGTGAATTTGCAGAGCAGCTGAAAGGCCGTGAGGAAATTACGAGTTCAACGGATCGCAGTGAAAAGCCCGCTCAGGCATCCTCCCAGAACGGAGCGGCTCGTCCGTTCACAGTCACGATTGATCCTGGTCATGGCGGCATCGATAGCGGCGCGGAAAGTCTGAGTGGTATCAAGGAAAAAGATCTGACACTCGCTTTCGGGCAGGAGCTGAGGGATCGTCTGGCGCAGGACAAGAACATCAAAGTGCTGATGACCCGCGACGACGACACCTTCCTGCGTCTTTCAGAACGAGTGCGGATCGCCCGCCAGCATGAGGCGGACCTGTTCATCTCCATCCATGCCGATACGATCAACCAGCACGATATTCGCGGGGCGACAGTTTATACGATCTCCGATAAGGCATCGGATTCTGTTGCGCGGGCTATGGCGGAACGGGAAAACAAGTCGGATAGCCTAGCAGGAGCCGCACCTGAAGAGCAGCCTGAGGTCACCGACATTCTTCTCGATCTAACGAGGCGCGAAACGCATACATTCTCGCTGAGCTTTGCCGAAAAGGTGATTCATTCTCTGCAAGGGCAGGTGAATCTCATCAATAATCCGCATCGTTTCGCTGGTTTTCAGGTGCTGCGCGCGCCCGATGTTCCGTCTGTTTTGATCGAAATCGGTTATCTGTCCAACGCAGAGGATGAAAAGCTGATAAGCAATCCCGAATGGCGCAAGAAGCTTGCTGATCGCCTGGCGATTGCGATCAAGGCATTCGAAACATTGAAACATCCTGCAAGTATGAGCAAAGGGTAGGGACCTGAAAAGTGGTTATGCCCCACTTGGAGTTACATGCGCTTCAGCTTATAAGATGCATGCATGCAACAGTTTTGCGGATTTTTGTCGTGCAGACAAAAGTGACCGCGTTAAATTGGTAAAAACACGTAAACCATCTTGCCTTTGACTCATTTGCTGGTCACTAAGCCAGTGGTTGCCATATGGCATAATTGGGTTAAAGGGTTGGCTGTTTGTGCTTTGACCCTTATCATATGAATAATCTGAAGGCAGGATTCCGCATTTATGGTAAGGCTTATCGGATATTTCTTCGGGATCGGAACGGTGCTGATGCTCCTCGTGGCAGGTGGCGTCGCCCTTTACGTCGGAAGTCTCACGAAGGATTTGCCAGATTACGAGGTGCTCGCAAAATACGAGCCGCCCGTAATGACGCGCGTTCACGCCTCGGATGGTAGCCTGATGGCGGAATTCGCGCGGGAACGCCGTATGTATCTGCCGATACAGGCCGTGCCGAACCGCGTGAAAGCGGCTTTCGTTTCGGCTGAAGACAAGACCTTCTACGAACATCATGGTCTCGATTTCGCGGGTCTCGCTCGCGCCATGATAACAAACGTCAAGAATATGGGCTCCGGTCGTCGTCCAGTTGGTGCATCCACGATCACACAGCAGGTCGCGAAGAACTTCCTTCTGACGTCGAAGCAGACCTATGATCGCAAGATCAAGGAAGCCATTCTGGCGATGCGCATCGAGCAGGCCTACTCGAAGGACCGTATTCTCGAGCTCTATCTAAACGAAATCTTCTTCGGTCTTGGTTCCTACGGTATTGCCAGCGCGGCGTTGACCTATTTCGATAAGTCGGTCGGTGAACTGTCCATCGCAGAGAGCGCATATCTCGCAGCCCTGCCGAAAGGCCCGAATAATTATCATCCTTTCCGTCAGCCTGAGCGCGCCATCGAGCGCCGCAACTGGGTGATCGACCGGATGAGCGAAAATGGCTACATCACCGCCGAAGAAGCGACGGAAGCCAAGAAGCAGCCGCTCGGTGTGAAGGAACGTTCGGACGCCCATTATGTGTTCGCATCGGAATATTTCACCGAGGAAGTGCGCCGCCAGATCATCCAGAAATACGGCGTCGATGCGCTTTACGAGGGCGGCCTTTCGGTTCGCACTACGCTAAATCCGACGCTGCAGGTTGAAGCTCGCAAGTCCTTGCAGGCGGCGCTGCTCCGTTATGACGAGGCGCGCGGCTGGCGTGGCCCGATGAAAAATGTTGAACTCGGTAATGACTGGGGTACGGCATTTGGTGATATGCAATCCTACGCGGACGTGCCGGAATGGCAGCTAGCTATCGTGCTCAACGTTTCCGCCGCGGGCGCAGATATCGGTCTGCAGCCGCCGTTAGAGGCATCGGGCTCGCGTAGCAAGGAACGCAAGCGCGCATTCATCGCTGCCGACGATATGAAGTGGGCGATGCGCGTCGTGAATATTGGAGGCAAGCGTACCAGTGCGAAATCGCCGGAAGGCGTGCTGAAGGCTGGCGACATAGTTTACGTCTCCAAGACTGGCGAATCCCGTTTCCGTCTGCAGCAGCCGCCGAAGCTCGAAGGCGCATTGGTTGCCATGGACCCGCATACAGGCCGTGTTCTGGCCATGGTTGGCGGTTTCTCCTATGCGGAATCGGAATTCAACCGGGCAACGCAGGCCTATCGTCAGCCCGGCTCGTCGTTCAAGCCGTTTGTCTACGCTGCGGCTCTCGATAATGGCTATACGCCTGCTTCCGTGGTCCTCGATGGTCCGCTGGAGGTCAATCAGGGCGGCACCTTGGGCGTCTGGGCACCGAAGAATTATTCGGGCAAGTTCTCCGGCCCTTCTACGCTGCGCTACGGTATCGAACAATCGCGTAACGTTATGACTGTGCGTCTCGCGCAGGACATGGGCATGAAGCTTGTGGCTGAATATGCCGAACGCTTCGGTATCTACGACAAGATGCTGCCGGTTCTTTCAATGGCGCTTGGCGCTGGCGAAACCACTGTTCTGCGTATGGTTACGGCATATTCCATCATGGCGAATGGCGGCCAGAGCATAACCCCGTCGATGATAGACCGCATTCAGGATCGCTACGGCAAGACTGTGTTCAAACACGATGCCCGCCAGTGTGAGGGCTGCAATGCGCAGGATTGGGCAAATCAGGACGAGCCGACGCTGATCGACAATCGCGATCAGGTGCTCGATCCTATGACCGCCTACCAGATCACTTCGATGATGGAAGGCGTCGTTCAGCGCGGTACAGCGCAGATTTTGAAGAGCCTCGACCGTCCGATGGCCGGTAAGACCGGCACGACCAACGATGAGAAGGACGCCTGGTTCGTCGGCTTTACCCCCGATCTCGTGGTCGGTGTCTTCATGGGATACGATACGCCGACGCCGCTCGGTCGCGGCAATACCGGTGGTGGTCTGGCAGCGCCTGTGTTCAAGTCCTTCATGGAGCAGGCTCTGGTTGGTACGCCGAAGGTGGATTTCCGCGTGCCGGAAGGCATGACGGTTATCGCGATCAACCGCAAGACCGGCATGCGTGCAAATCCCGGCGATCCGAACGTCATCATGGAAGCTTTCAAGCCGGGTACGGGTCCATCGGACAGCTATTCGGTTATTGGTATGGATTCCTTCCGCGAAGGTTCTCCGGTTGCGCCGCAGTCGCCTCAGGCAACACGTGCGATCAACTCGGGTTCCGGCGGACTTTACTGACCGGGAAAGCAGGGCTTTGCCCTTTACACCGCGCCGCGTGCTCACTATGGTCCGCGGCGCTTGGACTGTCTGTCCATGCCTGAAAGTCTGGGCCTCTCAACGACCGGCTCAGCTTCTCAATTAAATAGAATAATATTGAAGGAACGATTTGCCCATGCGCGCGGAAATCGAGACGCTGGTTGACGAAATCCAGCAGGCCATAAGCCTGCTGAGGAGGCATCTTTGACTGGGATCAGGCGATAAAACGTCTCGGCTATCTCAACCAGAGAGCCGAAGATCCCACACTTTGGAATGATGCCCAGGAAGCCCAGAAGCTGATGCGCGAGCGCCAGCAGCTGGAAGACAGTATCAATGGCATCAACCATCTGACACAGACGCTGAACGACAGCATCGAACTTATCGCCATGGGCGAAGAAGAAGACGACAAGTCGATCATTCAGGACGCGGAAAAAACTATCCGCGAACTGAAGGAAGAGATCGACCGTCGCCAGATCGATATGCTCCTGTCGGGCGAAGCCGATGCGAACGACACCTATGTCGAAGTGCATGCCGGTGCAGGTGGTACGGAAAGCCAAGACTGGGCGTCGATGCTCCTGCGCATGTATACGCGCTGGGCGGAACGTAGCGGCCGCAAGGTCGAAGTGATGGAAGTGCATGACGGCGAAGAAGCGGGCATCAAGTCTGCGACCATTCTCGTCAAAGGGCACAACTCATATGGCATGATGAAGACCGAATCGGGCGTCCATCGTCTGGTGCGAATTTCGCCCTACGATTCTAACGCCCGCCGTCATACGTCCTTTGCCAGCATCTGGGTCTATCCCGTCATCGACGACAATATCGATGTGCAGGTGACGGAAGCAGATGTTCGCATCGATACTTACCGAGCTTCAGGTGCCGGTGGCCAGCACGTCAACACTACCGATTCGGCAGTGCGTATCACGCATATTGCAACCGGGATTGTGGTGCAGTGTCAGGCGGAACGCTCGCAGCACAAGAACCGCGAAAAGGCATGGTCGATGCTGCGCGCTCGCCTCTATGAAGAGGAACTGAAAAAGCGCGAAGCGGCGACGGACGCGGCGAATGCCACCAAGACCGATATCGGTTGGGGACATCAGATTCGCTCCTACGTCCTGCAGCCTTATCAGCTCGTCAAGGATTTGCGCACCGGCGTCGAAAGCACCAACCCGCAGGAAGTGCTGGATGGCTCCGTTACACCGTTCATGGAAGCCGCACTTGCCCACCGTATTCAGGGTGGCGGCGAAATGATCGACGATATCGACTGATCATTCGCAGATACGTGTGACACCAAGAATGAAACCCGGCTTCCAGCCGGGTTTTCCCGTTTCAGGAACTTAAAGCAAAGGCTCTATCTGTTTACCCGCTTTCAGGAAATTGACCGGATTAACCGCACGTCCGTTTTCGCGGACTTCATAGTGCAGGTGATTGCCGGTCGAGCGTCCCGAACTTCCGGCCTCGCCGATAATAGCTCCGGCGGCAACCTGTTGACCGTCGCGTACAAGCACACGGCTCAGATGGGCGAACCGCGTCGAGAATCCATTACTGTGTTCGATTTCGACCATATTGCCATATCCGCCGAAACGACCAGCTTTCACGACCTTACCCGCTGCGGTGGACCTCACCGACTGGCCGTAGACCGCGCGAAAGTCGATACCGGAGTGAAAGGCAGCCGTACCTAGAAATGGATCGCGGCGCACGCCGAACAGGCTCGTAACCGGCTTGCCCGGAGCCGGGTTGGCAAGGGGCAGGGCGTTTACCCTTTTGCGCACCTGATCAAGCCGATCAAGCGCACTGTCGAGATTGCGCAATTGCATGTCGAAATCATTGATGACCATACCGGGCGACGAAACCGGGATAAGCGGTCCGCCCATGGCCACAGCCGCGTTGGGAGGCGTTTCGATACGCAGCCCGGCGGCGTTCAAAGTGTCGAGAATGCTGTCGGCCTTTTCATAGGCGGCGTCAGCCAAAACGCGCACTTTGCCATTCTGCTCGCTTTCGATGCGATGAAGGTTTTGGGTGATGGTGGCCAATATCTTGTCCGAAGTCTCAAGTGTCGATTCACCCGAAAGGCCGCCAGAAAGACGCAGCCCGATGGAACCAGCGTCGGCGCGGCGGTCAGGCCTTCCTGCGGGAGATTTTCCAGGAACAGGCCCCGTAATGATTGGATCGACACCCGGAAAATCGCGTCCCGCCAGCGCTTCATCGGGAATAAGCTGACTATGCTGTTCCAAGTCCGGCGCGCTTTCCGTCGGCATATCCGGCATCGGCTGCAATTGTGAAGCTCGTTCCAGCAGAGGTGCAAGTTTCCCGTCGCGTGCACTCAGCGTTTGCTGGCGTTGCATCAGTTCGGCAACCTTGTTCTCCATCACCTGCTGATCGAGCATCTGCCGGCTGGTAATGCGGTCAACCTCCGTACGAAGGGCTGAAATGCGATCTTCATAGAGCTGCTGGTTACGGGCATGGCGTGCGATACCGGCGCTCATCAGGTCGTCGCGAAGCACCAGATAGGCTGTTGCTCCAAGATATCCCACCGAAAGCGCCAGAAATGCAGCGCCTCCAAGAGTGGCCATCCATGGACGAAATGTGAAATGGCTGATCTTTTCGCCACGCGCAATAATCAGGACGGGCGGTTCCTTGCGCTCTCCGAACACCTTTTTCGTCGCTGTTTTCGCCTGCTTCCCAGTCATGCCAGCCGCATGCCCCTTCTCGATTCCCTTGCTTGATTACAACTTATTAGGGTTAACAGACCTTTACATGCGAGGCTTGCGCGGGCCATACGATGAGGTTTGTTTTTACCGAAGAGTTTTGAAACGGCTAGATGGAGATCGGCGACAAGGAGCGGTAGAAGGACGGTGTCAGTCCAGCCTCGGCGCGCGCCAACTCATTGAAGGGTGGCTTGAGCTCGCCACGGAAGTTGGCGCGAACCAGTTCGCGAAATCTCGCTGCCGGATCGATTTTGTTTCGGGCGCAGAAGAAACGGAACCATTTAGCGCCAACAGCGACATGGGTTTTCTCGTCATTGTAGATGACATCAAGAATTGCTGCGGTCTCACGGTCGCCGGTCTCGATCATCTTCTCGAGCAGCGACGGCGTGACATCCAGCCCACGGGCTTCGAGTATAAGCGGCACGACAGCGAGACGAGCCTCCAGATCGTTGCGGGTCTGGTGCGCTGATTGCCAAAGCCCGTCATGAGCAGGCATGTCGCCATAGTCTGCGCCGAGCGACTTGAGACGGTCGCGCAACAGTGTGAAATGGCGGGCTTCATCGTCGGCGACTTTCATCCAACCATCGAAGAAACTGCGCGGTATGGGTTTGGCGGCAAACCGGGCAATGATGTCGAGTGCAAGATCGATGGCGTTCAGTTCGATATGGGCGAGCGCGTGCATCAGCGCGATGCGCCCATGTTCGGTGTGGAGCGAGCGCTTCTTCATCATGCGCGGCGGCACAAGCTCCGGCTTGGCCGGGCGTCCCGGACGGTCTGGCAACGGTGGATCAAGCGGGCTACGCACCGAAAGCGTACGTCCGAACCAGCGATGAGCGGTCTCTCGTGTCAAACTGACTTTTTCGTCCAGATCACAGGCAGATATGGCGCGGATGGCATTGCCGCGCAGCGTTTGCTCGTATGAAGGCTTGCTTGTCATCGTTCAAAGGGCGCGGGCAGCTTCCAGAATTGCCTCAGCGTGGCCGTCGACTTTGACCTTGTTCCAGATATGAGCAATGCGCCCTTCTGCATCGATCAGGAATGTCGTGCGTTCCACGCCCATATATTTGCGGCCATACATGCTCTTCTCGACCCAAACGCCATAGGTTTCGAGCACTACACGATCTTCATCGGCAGCGAGATCGACGGTCAAGTCGTGCTTCTTGCGGAATTTCGCATGTTTTGTCGCGCTGTCTGGAGAAAGGCCGATGATGCGAACGCCGATTTTGTCGAACTCCGGTTTCAGTTGCGAGAAGGAAATCGCTTCCTTGGTGCAGCCAGAAGTATCGTCTTTCGGGTAAAAGTAGATAACGACCGGCTTGCCTTTGAGAGACGAAAGGGAGATTTCGCCGTTATCCGAAGGCAGAGTGAAATCCGGTGCCGGATCGCCAACTTGGGGATGAGCCATATCTGCGCCTTTCTTTTATGGATTAGGATGGAAACCACCTGTTACAGTCTGAGCTATCGCATTCAGGCAGGGCTTGTGCAACCATTGATGCTGGCATCATTGCGATGCTGGTTGAGAGGCGCAAGGCTGCCGCTTTAAGCGCGCGGTACAGGTAGAAAGTAATTATAAAACAGGCAATTACGATCACTTAATGAATCAAGTTCTAAAGGGTCGTGTGGAATGGCACTCTTTTTCTGGCTGGGTTGTTGACAGAGAAACCGCAGAAGATCCGCTTTAGTAAGCGGGAGATGAAAAGAATCGAGCGTCTCGCCGCCGATGGCGAGGACGGCTTTTTGCTTGGCCCGGCACGTTCGAGCCGTTCATTTCTATCGCGCTGTTCCCACGCGATTTTGTCGATTTGTATTCTTCTGGTTCTTGTCGTTGGTGCCGGTTTTGTCATCCTTCGCAGCGGTGTTGACAGCAATCTTCTGCGAGATGAAGCACAGAAAAGCCTGACGCATATTCTTGGTGAAGGTGCATCCGCTTCCATCGGAAGTGCGGCGCTGTCGCTGGATCAGGATAGCCATGTGGCGCTGGAAGCTCGTGATGTGTCGATCGCCGATCCGAAGCAGGGCGTTGAAATCAGCGGAATCAAATCCGTGCGCCTGGGGCTGGCACCACTGCCTCTTTTGACGGGTAAGGTGCGCGTGGCCCAGCTTGAAGTGGACGGCGTTTCCTTTGAAATGCCGGAAACGAAAGGGCCGGGATTCTGGAAATCTTTGCCCTACGACGAACACGGTATTCTCGATTTTGATGCGGTTTCGGGTGAGCTTTTCGCTGCCATGCGTCGCAGTCTGGAGCTTTTGCGCGCGCAGGACACGCATGTCATCGGTATTTTCAACAGTACCGTTGCTTTCAAGGTCGGCGATGAGCAGCAGGTTCTGGACATCGAGCAAGCCCGCCTCGTCGAAAATGGCGGGAAGATAGGAATTATCGGTAGCGTCATCTGGAAAGGCAAGAAAATTGCATTGGACGGCAAGATCGACCGTCATGCAGGTGATAACAGTCTTGCCGGCTTTGAACTGAATATCCGCGATATTCCTCTTGCATTGGGTTCCCCACCAGAAGTCGCTCCTGTCATAAACGGCAATCGCGTCAATCCAGCCCATTTTGAGCTGGAAGCATCAGCCCGCTTGTCGCTGATGGGATCGGCTGCCGATGGTGACAAGCCGGAACGTCTCGCGACTGAACTGGCCGTTGACGGCATAGATATGCAACTCGGCAAAGTGGAGGATGTGCGGGGTGGCATTCGTCTCAATCTCGAACACACGGTGGGAAGTCGTAAGATCGAGATCAAGTCTTCCCGGCTGCAACTTGGCGGATTGCAGGCACAGTTCAACGGTGCGTTTGGTCCGGAACCGGACACCGAAAACAACAGGGGCGGACCGACATATCGATTCGAGGTTCTGACGACATCGGCGACAAGTATGCCTGCGGAATCAACCGATCCGCCACTGTCTTTCGCAACGCGGATAGCCGGGCGTTACCTTGCGGATCAGCAACGCATCCAGTTTGCCAATCTTGATGTGCAGACGGATACCGGGGAGTTGTTCGGTCAAGGAAGCATGGGATTCGGCGCCGGTTCGCCGGAAATGATTTTCATGCTGCGCATTCCCAAAATGCCGGTTGCTGATGCCAAGCATCTATGGCCGATCGATGTTGCCGACGGTGCACGCGAATGGGTGTTGAAGAACCTTTTCGGCGGAACCCTCAAGGACAGCCGCATCGATATTTCGCTCGCAGGTGGCCGTTTCAACGGTCCGGGTCTGCCTCCACCGTTAACGGGTGATGAAATCAAGGCCGATTTCAAGGTTTTCGATACGCGCTTCGATGTCGTTGGTGAACTGCCGCCTGTGCGGGATGCCGATGGCGAAATATCGGTCCGTGGAGCCTATACGACCATCAAGCTTCTGGATGGCGTGGCCTATACGCCAAACAATCGTAAGGTCGACGTTTCCGACGGTACGCTGATAATTCCTTGGGGACCGCAACGTCCCGTGATTGCAGAACTGGATCTGGGTGTCTCCGGTGAGGCATCGGCTATTGCTGAAATTGCCGGAAACAAGCCCATCGATGTTCTGAAAAATGTGCCGTTTCTGCCGGGCGATGTGACGGGCGATGTGAAATCGCGCGTAAAGGTGAACTTTGCCGTTTCCAAGGACCCGCCGCCCGGCACACTTCGCTGGAACGCTGATATCGGCTTCACCGGTCTGGACATTTCAAAGCCGATAGCGGGATCGTCCGTCAGCGATGCGACAGGCAGCATCAAGGTGGATCAGTCGGCCGCCATTATTACTGCCGATGCGAAGCTGGATGGCGTTCCTGCGAGGGTAAGTATGGTTGAACCGGTAGACCGTTCTGGACCGGTCAAACGCGAGCAGAAGGTCAAGCTGGATATCGATGACAAAACCCGCAACGCGGTCTTTCCAGGTCTTAATTCCATCTTCTCCGGTCCCATGTCGGTTGATCTCGGCATGGAGAATGGCGGCAAGCGCCACGTGTCAGCCGATCTTGGTAAAACACAGATCGATCTCCCCTGGCTCGGCTGGCGCAAGGGCGCAGGCATTCCGGCAAAAGCGACGTTCGACCTGGCCCAGAGCGCGGACGACAAGAGCAAGATGGATATCAGTAATCTTGTCTTTTCAGGTGACGCCTTTGGCGCGAAGGGTGATCTTTCCATAGCAAAGGGTGATTTCCAGTCGGCGAACTTCAGCGAGATACGTCTGAACCGAAACGATAGTCTTGCAGTCAAGGCGACCAAAAGTGGAGGCGGCTATCGGGTCAATGTGCGTGGTTCGCAGTTCGATGCACGAGCGCTGATCAAGCAGGTTTCCGATCTTGGCGAGAAGGGCGGTGCCGGGGGTAAATCCAACATTCCCCGCGTGGTGGTGAGTGCCCAGATTGATGAAGTTAGCGGCTTTAACAGTGAAACGCTGCGCAATGTCGCTGTTTCCTATGAAAGCGCGGGCAGCAAAGTTTCGGGCGTTTCGGTCAATGCCGTTACGTCGTCCGGTGAATCCTTTGTGGCCACGAACAACGATCAGGGCGATGCGCGCTCTATTTCGTTGCAGTCCAATGATGCGGGGGCGGTTCTTCGCTTCTTCGATTTCTACGATAAGATGCGCGGCGGCAAGATCACGGTTGGTCTCGCGGCACAGGGCAACGGCCCGTTACGCGGCCAGATCGATGCCCGTAACTTTGCGATCATCAACGAACCGCGTCTTGCGAAAATCGTTTCCAGTTCGCCATCGAACGGCGGAACAAGTCTCAGTCAGGCTGTAAAGCGCGATATCGACGTTTCGCGCGTTGATATCGAGCGGGGCTTTTCGCTGATTGAAAAGGGCAATGGTTATCTGAACCTGTCTAAGGGCGTGGTGCGCGGGCCGACTGTCGGCACGACCTTCCAGGGAACGCTTTATGACAAGCAGGGCAACATGTCGATTACCGGCACATTCATGCCTGCATATGGCGTTAACCGGCTGTTTGGTGAACTGCCCATCGTCGGTGCGTTGCTCGGCAATGGGCGTGATCGCGGCCTGATCGGAATTACCTACAAGCTCGCGGGTAGTGCCAAGCAGCCGCAGGTGATCGTCAACCCAATCTCCGTTATCGCGCCGGGCATATTCCGCTCAATCTTCGAATTTTGATACAAAAAAGCCGGGCGCAAGGCCCGGCTTTGTTTGTTCAATTATCGTCCAGCTTATGCAGGACGGATCAGCACGTGGCGCTTCTTGCCCAGCGACAGCTTGATGACGCCCTGATCGTTCAACGCAGTTGCATCGATGGTCATACGAGGATCGCTGACGGGTTCGTCATTGATGCGCACGGCGCCACCTTCGACATGACGGCGGGCTTCGCCATTGGTGGTGCAAAGTTCGGCCAGAACCATCAATGCCAGCACACCGATGCCGCTGTTCAGCGTTGCTTTGTGAACGCCGACTGTCGGCAGATTTTCCGACAATTCGCCATCCTCAAAGGTCTTGCGAGCCGTTTCTGCGGCTTCCTCAGCTGCGTCACGACCATGAAGCATAGCCGTTACTTCCGTCGCGAGAATTTTCTTCGCTTCGTTGATTTCGACACCTTCAAGTGCGGCCAGCTTGGCGACTTCGTCCAGCGGAAGCGTCGTGTAAAGCTTCAGGAACCGCTCGACATCGGCATCTTCCGTGTTGCGCCAGTACTGCCAGAAATCATAGGCGCTCAACATATCCGCATTCAGCCAGATAGCACCGCCAAGCGACTTGCCCATCTTCTGGCCGGATGCTGTCGTCAGCAGCGGCGAGGTGAGGGCATAAAGCTGCGGGGTTCCCATACGGTGACCGAGATCAATACCGTTGATGATGTTGCCCCACTGATCCGAGCCTCCCATCTGCAGTCGCAGATCGTAACGCTTGCTCAGTTCCACGAAATCGTAGGCCTGCAGGATCATGTAATTGAATTCGAGAAATGACAGCGACTGCTCACGATCGAGGCGCGTCTTCACCGAATCGAACGAAAGCATACGGTTGACCGAGAAATGACGGCCTACATCGCGCAGGAATTCCAGATAGTTGATGTTGCGCAACCAGTCGGCATTATTGACCATGAGGGCATCGGTCGCGCCGTCACCGAAGGTGAGGTAGTTGGCGAAGACACGCTTGATACCGGCAATGTTTTCGGCAATCGTATCTTCGGTCATCAGCTTGCGGGCTTCGTCCTTGAAGGACGGATCGCCGACCATGCCCGTGCCGCCGCCCATCAGTGCAACTGGCTTATGCCCGGTCTGCTGGAGCCAGTGCAGCATCATGATCTGGATCAGGCCGCCTGCGTGAAGGCTCGGAGCCGTAGGATCGAAGCCGATATAGGCCGTCACGGTTTCCTTGGCCAACAATTCGTCGAGGCCACTTTCATCGGAAATCTGATGAATGAAGCCACGCTCGGAAAGCGTGCGAAGAAAATCGGATTTGAAACCGGACATTCCTTTTCCCTGACTGATAAGGCGAAGTTGAAACTGGTCGCAAGCGGTTGCTTACATCCCTGTGATAAGTCCGCCTTTAGCACCAATCAACCGCCAATAACAAGGAAACTCCCGAATTGGAGGGTTGCGAACCAGTAATTTGGCTTCATCGATTGGAAGCAGCCGGCGTTGGTTAGTCTCAGTGTTGTGCGGTGTTTGAAAACAGATTGAGCACAATGACACCGGCAATAATCAATCCCATGCCAAGCACTGCGGCAAGATCAAGCTTCTGGCCGAACACCAGCCAGCCGATCAGCGCAACGAGCGTGACCCCGATCCCGGACCAGACCGCATAGGCGATTCCGACAGGGATGCTCTTCAGTGTCATGGAGAGAAAGTAAAAGGCGAGACCGTAAGCGACGACAACGATCAGGGACGGCCCCAGCCGTGTGAAACCTTCTGATGCCTTGAGGCTGAGCGTTCCGATGACCTCGGACACGATGGCAATAGCGAGGATGGCATAAACCGGCATGTCACTCTCATGAGAGGGATTGGAGAAAACGAATCATTGGATTGTGATGATAGCATCGCATGAAAAATCCGGCGGGAGACCCGCCGGATGAGACGCTGCAAATCTGGAAAACGACTTGCGAAATTCTTGTAAAGCTTAACGCAGGCGCTTCGGACGCGCTTCAACCAGTTCGCCAGCCAGACGGCGATCAAGATATTCGGCGCAATCCTCAATGAGTTCGTCGCCCTGTCCGGCGAAGAAGTGGTTCGCGCCGGGGATCGTGGTCTGGGTGATTGTGATACCCTTCTGGGTCTTCAGCTTGTCCACCAGAGCCTGCACGTCCTTCGGCGGAGCAACCTTGTCCTGATCGCCATGAATGATGAGACCGGACGAAGGGCAGGGTGCCAAGAAGGAGAAATCGTAGGTGTTCGGCTGCGGCGCAACGGAAATGAAGCCTTCGATTTCCGGGCGACGCATCAGCAACTGCATCCCGATCCATGAACCGAACGAATAGCCGGCGACCCAGCACGTCTTGGAGTCAGGGTGAAGCGCCTGCACCCAGTCGAGCGCACTTGCAGCATCCGATAATTCACCTGCGCCATGGTCGAATTCACCTTGGCTGCGGCCTATGCCGCGGAAATTGAAGCGCAGCGTGGTAAAGCCGCGCTGCTGGAACATGTAGAAAAGATCATAAACGATCTTGTTGTTCATCGTTCCGCCGAACTGCGGATGGGGATGAAGGATAAGCGCGATCGGAGCATTCTTTTCTTTGGAAGGCTGATAGCGACCTTCGAGGCGTCCGGCAGGACCGTTGAAAATAACTTCTGGCATGTGTACTCCGCTCGTAACGGGAAGACCGGACTGGGGCGACGAAACTTGACGTTGTTGGACGCCGCTTCTAGAACCGGTTTGAAATTTCGACAGACTGAAAGCGAGTTTCAGTTCCTATGGGGGCTTAATAGGCTTTTCTTGATTGAAAATTCAAGAAAATTGCGCTTCCAGAATTTTGTTTAGGAGATAGGTACGGTGAGCGGGAGCGGCAAGAGGCTCTATCTGGATTATAATGCCAGTGCTCCGTTGCTTGATGAAGCACGGGATGCAGTCATCAATGCTCTTGGCATTCCTGGCAATCCATCTTCCGTGCATCGTGAGGGCCGCGCCGCGCGCGCCCTCGTCGAAGCAGCACGGCGCAGCGTGGCAGCGCTCGTCAATGCCAGGCCAGACCATGTCTTCTTTACATCTGGAGCAACGGAAGCCGCATCGACGCTGCTAACACCCAATTACATGATGGGGCGTTCACCGGTCCGCCTGTCACATCTTTACGTGAGTGATACGGAACACCCTTGCATGCTGTCCGGGGGGCAGTTTGCAGTGCAGGATGTCACCGTTTTGCCGGTTGACGTAAATGGCATCATAAAACTTGATGACCTGAAAACAGTTCTCGCCGGTCACGACAAAAGCCAGGGGCTGCCGCTCGTGGCGATCCAGGCTGCCAACAATGAAACCGGCATCATTCAGCCGATTGCGGAAATTGCCGCTATCGTGAAGGCTGCAGGTGGCATTTATATCATCGATGCTGTCCAGGCCGCAGGGCGCATTAAGTTAGATATTTCAGATAATTGTGGAGATTACCTCATAATCTCCTCACACAAGATTGGTGGGCCCAAAGGCGTCGGTGCAATTATCGCTATTTCCGATCTCATGATGCCGCGCGCGCTTGTTCGCGGTGGTGGTCAGGAGAAGGGGCATAGAGCGGGAACTGAGGCTCTGCCGCTGATTGCAGGTTTTGGTGCTGCGGCAGATACTGCCAAGGCACGACTTGACGGTGATGGCTGGTCCTCGGCGATGCGGGACAGGCTGGAAGCCGGGCTGGAGGCAATCGCTCCGGATGCCGTGATCTATGGCAAATCGGTCGACAGGTTGCCGAACACGACGTTCTTTTCCCTTGAGGACCAAAAGGCGGAAACCGTGCAGATCGCCTTTGATCTCGGCGGAATTGCTCTTTCGGCAGGCTCGGCCTGCTCATCTGGAAAAGTCGGTCCCAGCCATGTGCTGTCAGCCATGGGACATGGGGACAGTCTCGGAGCGATCCGCGTGTCGCTTGAGCCAACAGCGACGCCCGATCAAGTCGATGCGTTTCTCAATGTGTTCCGCAAAATTATCGAGCGCCGCGCCAAGAAGGTGTGATTGTAATTCAAAAATCGAGGCCGAGCTTCTGCTTTGCAGCAGCGATATAGCCCTCGTAACGCGTTTTGAATTCTTCCCGTTTGGCGATATCTGCTGCGATATCGTCGGAAGCGCTGGCATTTGAAATATTGAACTTGTTGTGGGCGTCCTGAAAAAATTTCAGCTGCTCGATGGTGCGGCCCTCATCATTCACCTGCTGTTCGAGAAATTTTACATAGTCCTGCAGATTTTGGGTGCTCATCATGGTCTCCCTTTCCTTTAGCTATCTATGTTCCTACATGTACACGGCAAGGGGCAGGTATGATTCTGATCGCTCGTCCGGAAATTCCAATTTTTTAAAAGAAATCAAGGCACCAAAGCCGGGATGTGCCGCCTGCAATTGCCGTTTCACCGGGCTGTTTCATTAAGTTGATCGTTTTAATCGGCATTTTTAAGGGCAAATTTGAACCCGGTGCTTGAAATTCAGTTTAGAGAGGTTTTAAAGAAGGGCCACGCACACTATATTGAGGCGGTATTGTTCAAGACATATCACCTTGACGTTTGCAACTGTCGGGCCTTGACCCCGACGAGGATGG
>WPCJ01078932.1_pt1 | contig 16692 bp, 14 predicted proteins | sample 5399831 | NCBI WGS metagenome assembly WPCJ01 (sample SAMN12869470, study PRJNA574797) | sludge metagenome | isolation source: wastewater treatment of pH10 | place: China:Beijing | collected 2019-05-20 | reverse complement strand
CGGCGGACGCGAGGCAGGCGAACCGCTGCCGCTCGGCCAGCAGGGTGGCGCAGGGCAGGGCGGCGCTCCCGCGCTGACCACGCTGCCGCCGGGCGCAACGCCGAAGGATGAGTTCGATCTTGGCCTCGGCTACATGCAGCGCCGCGACTATGCGCTGGCCGAAGAGACCATGCGCAATTTCGGCCAGAAATATCCGAACGATCCGATGATCGCGGATTCGCAATACTGGCTTGGCGAAAGCTACTTCCAGCGCCAGAAATATCGCGAGGCAGCCTCCTCATTTCTGGGTGTGACGAGCAAATACGATACCTCCGCCAAGGCCCCGGACGCGTTGCTGCGTCTCGGCCAGTCGCTCGCCGCGCTGAAGGAGAAGGAAGCCGCCTGCGCCGCCTTCGGTGAAGTCGCGCGCAAATATCCGCGTGCGTCCACCGGCGTGAAACAGGGCGTGGACCGCGAGCAGAAGCGCAACAAGTGCTAGGCTGAGGGCGTCGGCCCTGCGCCGGTCGAACCCTGAGCTTTGCAATATCCATGTCTGATCAAGACCATTTGCCGATTTCGGCCGCGCGGGCGAAGCAGCTGTTCGCCCGTTGGGCATCCGCGCCGGCATTGATCCTGGCCGTATCGGGCGGGCCGGATTCGGTCGCCCTGATGTGGCTCGCGGCGCGCTGGCGGCGCGGTCTGAAGCGCGGTCCGGATCTGACGGTCGTGACCGTCGATCACGGATTACGCCCGGAAGCAGCTCGCGAGGCACGTGAGGTGAAGCGCCTGGCGATGTCGCTCGAACTGCCGCACCGGACTTTGCGCTGGACCGGAGACAAGCCCAAGACCGGGGTTCCCGCCGCGGCCCGCGAGGCGCGCTACGCGCTGCTCGCCAGTGCCGCGCGCAAGGTCGGCACCATCCATGTGATGACGGCGCATACGCGGGACGATCAGGCCGAGACCGTGCTGATGCGGATGGCCCGCGGCAGCGGCCTTGCCGGGTTGGGCGCCATGAGCGTGGAAAGCGAACGCGAAGGCATCCGGATCGTTCGCCCGCTATTGGAGGTCTCGAAATCGCAGCTGATCGCGACGCTGGACAAGGCGAAGATCGGCTATGCGGTCGATCCCACCAATGCGGACCGAAACTTCACCCGGCCGCGTCTGCGCGCCTTGATGTCGGCTCTGGCTGCCGAGGGGATGGATTCGCGCAATCTGCAGCGCCTGGCTGCACGCATGGCCCGCGCCGATGCTGCGCTCGAATTGATGGCCGATGGCGCCGGCCGCTTCCTGTCCCTTCGCAATCCCGGCCGCTCGCCGGAGGCGATCGATGCGGCGGCGTTCATGGGGCTCGCCGAAGAGATCCGGGTCCGCTTACTTGTGCGGATGATCAACGAGGTCGGCCTCGAGGGCCCCGCCGAACTCGGCAAGGCGGAGAGCCTGTCCCTGGCGATGGAACACGCGATGCAACGGAGCGGAAACGGTATCCTGCTGAAGCAGACCCTCGCCGGCGCGGTGATTTCGCTAACCCGTAACCGGCTGAAGATCACACCGGCACCGCCCCGTCGCGCCGCAGCGCGTAAAAGGCCTTAACCACCTCCCGAAAAGGGGCGGCCGCCGCCATCATTTCAACCGGAAATGCGCCTAGATGCGCTAAATAGTCCGTCCCAGTTCCCTTGGCAGCGGCCCCGGTCGCACTTAAATTGCAACGGACTGACCCAGGGTGATCGCCTTGTGGCGAATCAAGGGAAGAGAGCCGCGGATTTCAGCGGTGACGAAGGAAGATCGATGAACGCGAACCTGCGCAATTTCGCCCTCTGGGTCATTATCGTGCTGCTGTTGCTGGCGCTGTTCACGCTCTTCCAGAATCCGGGCCAGCGTGCCGCTTCGCAGGACATTCCATTCTCGCAGCTGCTCGCCGATGTCGATCAGAACAAGGTGCGCGACGTCGTCATTCAGGGGCCGGAGATCAACGGCACCTATACGAATGGCGCCACCTTCCACACTTATGCGCCGAGCGATCCGACGCTCATCAAGCGCCTGTATGACGCCAAGGTCTCGATCACCGCGAAGGCACCGGGCGACAATGTGCCGTGGTTCGTCTCGCTGCTCGTGTCGTGGCTGCCGTTCATCGCGCTGATCGGCGTCTGGATCTTCCTGTCGCGGCAGATGCAGGGCGGCGCCGGCAAGGCCATGGGCTTCGGCAAGTCGCGTGCGAAGATGCTTACGGAAGCGCACGGTCGCGTAACCTTCGAGGACGTCGCTGGCGTCGACGAAGCCAAGCAGGATCTGCAGGAGATCGTCGAATTCCTGCGCGACCCCGGCAAGTTCCAGCGCCTCGGCGGCCGCATTCCGCGCGGCGTGCTGCTGGTCGGTCCTCCCGGTACCGGTAAGACCCTGATCGCGCGTGCGGTCGCGGGCGAAGCCAATGTGCCGTTCTTCACCATTTCGGGTTCGGACTTCGTCGAAATGTTCGTCGGCGTCGGCGCCAGCCGCGTCCGCGACATGTTCGAGCAGGCCAAGAAGAATGCGCCCTGCATCATCTTCATCGACGAAATCGACGCGGTCGGTCGTCATCGCGGCGCCGGTCTCGGCGGTGGCAATGACGAGCGCGAACAGACCCTCAACCAGTTGCTGGTCGAGATGGACGGCTTCGAGGCCAATGAAGGCGTGATCCTGATCGCCGCTACCAACCGTCCGGACGTGTTGGATCCCGCGCTGCTGCGTCCGGGCCGTTTCGACCGTCAGGTCGTGGTTCCGAATCCGGATGTCGTCGGCCGCGAACAGATCCTCAAGGTTCACGTTCGCAAGGTACCGCTTGCGCCGGATATCAACCTCAAGACAATCGCTCGTGGCACCCCCGGTGTCTCCGGCGCCGATCTGATGAACCTCGTCAACGAAGCTGCGCTCACCGCCGCGCGTCGCAACAAGCGCATGGTGACCCAGGCCGAGTTCGAAGAGGCCAAGGACAAAGTGATGATGGGCGCCGAGCGCAAGTCGCTGGTGATGTCCGAGGAAGAAAAGATGCTGACGGCCTATCACGAAGGCGGTCACGCCATCGTCGGCCTCAACGTCCCTGCCACCGATCCTATTCACAAGGCGACGATCATTCCGCGCGGTCGTGCGCTCGGCATGGTCATGCAACTGCCGGAACGCGACAAGATGTCGATGTCGCTGGAGCAGATGACCTCGCGCCTCGCCATCATGATGGGCGGCCGTGTCGCCGAAGAGCTGATCTTCGGCCGCAACAAGGTCACCTCGGGTGCCTCGTCGGATATCGATCAGGCCACCCGTCTGGCGCGCATGATGGTGACCCGCTGGGGTCTGTCGGAAGAGCTCGGCACCGTCTCCTATGGCGAGAACAATGACGAGGTGTTCCTCGGCATGCAGGTGAACCGCCAGCAGAACGTCTCGGAAGCGACCGCGCAGAAGATCGACCAGGAAGTGCGTCGTCTCGTCGAGGACGGCTACAAGGAAGCCACCCGCATCCTCACCGAGAAGCGCGACGACCTCGAAACGCTCTCCAAGGGTTTGCTCGAATACGAAACGCTGAGCGGCGACGAGATCAAGGACCTGCTCGACGGCAAGAAGCCGAACCGCGAGTCGGTGCTCGAGCCGACCGGTCCGCGCACTTCCGCCGTGCCGCCTGCCGGCAAGCCGCGTCCGCGTCCGGATTCGGGCATGGAGCCGCAGCCGCAGGCGTAAGGCCGTCACAACAGACCATGCGAAACGCGGCCGAAAGGCCGCGTTTTTTGTTTGTGCGAGATTGCGAAAAGCGGGCGTTTATGTAAAGATACAATCTATAATTGATGGCATCGAAACGGGATGGGGGCGTGCCAATGGCATTTCTCGGCGATGGTCTGGTCATTCGGCGCAAGGCTGTGGTCCACCTCGACGACGCTGGTGGCGGCGGCGGTGGTGGCGGCACCGGTGACATCAATCTCAGCAACATTCTCAAACTGGTGCCGGGAGATATTGTCGCCATTTATCTTGCCGGGCAGGGCATCAGCGCCAGCCCCGTCATGAACATGAAATGGCCGGCGCTGCTGTTCTATCTGTGCCTGATCGTCTGCGTCGCGCTGCGCGTGCTGGTTACGGCGAAGACGGAGCGCGGCATCAACTGGATATTGGTCGTGGTCACCGCAATCGCCTTTTTTATCTGGGCTCATGCGGTGGCGCCCACCGAAGGCCCGGTGATCGCAGGCTTCTTCGGTTCGGTGGCGGGCTTTGTGGCCATGCTGTTCGGGGTGCTTGCGCCGGTTCTTGTACCGGCAGAGCCACAGCCATAAGGCATGCATGCCGTGCCCGTTGCGAAAGATGCCACAAGCGATCTGGACCCGCTGGCGGACCTGACGTCGCAACTGATCGACCAATGGGACCGCATGTCCGGCCAGCAGGACGCGTCAGGCGGCGAGATGGAGATGGCGCAATTCGAAGGATTGCCCTTGCCGCGGCGGCCGCGCGGCGGGCTTGCCATCGGCAGGTCGCGCGACGAGCGGACAGGCAAGCAGCGGCTCGAAATGCGCGTCACGGCGCAGGCGGGTCCAAACTATCGCGCGGCGGAAAAGCTCGCGGCAACAGCCCGGACCCAGGGCGTCGAGGTAATCCTCGAAGTCATCAAAAACGCGATTATCGGCCGTGCGCCGCCGCCGGCAACGATCGCCGGGCGCCGCGAGCCGCTTCATATCGGTGCGTCGATCGCCAATCGCGAATCTCTTGCCGGCACGCTGGGCGCTTTCGTCAAATTGCCGGATGGTGAGGAAGGTATGCTGTCCTGCAGCCATGTGCTCGCGCGCACCGGCAGGAAATGGGGCAAGGTCGGCGATCCCATTCACCAGCCGGGAGCGCCGGAAGAGAAGCTCGTCACTGCCAAATCGCAGATCGGTACATTGAGCGACTGCTTCGCGCCCTTCATCGATAGCCAGACCAATAATCTGGATGCGGCGGTTGCACGCATGGATCGGCGGGGTCATCATGAGGGCAATGTCATACCCACGCATGACTGTGTGCCGCTTGCATTGCGTGGCAAGCGGATCGGCAAACCTCTCGATGACGTCGAGAACGCGACAGGTATCCGCGTCTGCAAGGTCGGGCGCAGCACCGGCTATACCGAGGCGCAGTTGAGCGCGACCAGTTTCCAGAACATGCGTGTGGAACTCGGGCGAACGAAAGTTTTTACATTCTCGGATATCTACGAAGTGTTGTGGGACGACGGGCAGGATTTCGCTGCTGCGGGCGATTCCGGCTCCCTCGTCATGGCGTGCGACGGGCTGCTGCCGCTCGGCCTGCACTTCGCTTCAATGGAGGGCGTTGCTGGCAAACGTGTCAGCTACGTGATACCCTGGCAACGGATCGCAGCGACTTTTGACCTGCAACCGCTATGATGGATCGCTTGATGCCGACGTCACCCAGGAAGGCACAGGAGGCGCTCAAGCAGGCGCTCGAGAGCCTGTTCGGGCCCAAGCTGAAAGGCGTCAACGGGTTTGGCGCGGGCCTCGATCATGTGACGCGCGAACTCTCCCTGCAGGTCAATGTGGATAGCGCGGCATCGCAGCGCCGTGCTGCGTCCTTGCCGAAGAAAATCGAAGGCCTGCCGGTCAGGGTGACGCGGCTCGGTCCGGCACGGATGGACTGAGGGGATCGCGAGATGAAGGCATCGTCTCGCTCGTCCGCAAATCGCTCGTCCGCAAATCGTTCGTCCACAAATCGTTCGTCCGGTAGTCACTCTTCTTCAAGTCACGCGCCCGCAGGCCGCTCATCGTCGGGGCAGATACGTACGGTGCCCACTCCCTTTGCTGCCCTGCATCGTCCGCTCATCCTTGGCGCCTCGATCGGCCATCCAAGCGGCATGGTCGGCAGCATTGGCCCCTTCGTGCGGCTGGCCGATGGACGCACCGGCTTCATGGCGGGGTCCTATGTGTTGGCGCCGGCCGGCAGCAGTATCGGCGACTGGATTCATCAGCCTGGGCCCTATGATGCCACTGTGCTCACCGGTGCCACGCGCATCGGCCGGCTTGCCGGCATCGCGCCGCCGCTGAAAGAAGGCCTGTCCTACACCGCCGCGGCTGTTGTTGCGCTCGATGTTTCGGCCGAGGGAAATGTCATTCCGGAATTGGCGAAGCCAGGTGCGGAAGCGGGACGCAGCATCGCAGGCGTGTCCGACGCGCATCTCGGCGACGAAGTGGCTTTTGTCGGCTGTACCAGCGGCTATTCGATCGGCCGGGTGAGTGTGGTCGCGCTGCAGTTGCCGGTTGGCGGTTTCACTTTCGCTGATGTCATCGAGATCGAGGCCGAAGACGGCCATTTCAGCGCGCCCGGCGATGGCGGTGCGCTGCTGTTCCGTTGCAGCGATATGATGGCGGTCGGCCTGTTATTCGCCCGTACGAAGCGAGCAGATGGCAGGTCGATATCGTATGCGATGCCGTTGCAGCCCTCGCTGGCCGCGCTCGGTGTGTCCTTGAAGCTCGGCGACGGCGCTTGAACATTCCTGCTTAAGCGTTCCTCAAGGGTTCGGAAGGCACTGTGCCGCACGCGCTTCCGCGCCGCGGAGACAGCATGTTCGCGCCTCATCCGACATCGTTACCCGCTGCCGAGACTAATCGTCCCGTTCCCTCCGCTGCAGTGGTCGTGTGCGCGGTGCTGGCGATCCTGCAGATCGCCTTCTTCCCGCTCTATTACGGGCGCGGTTGGATCTATGAAGGCGGCGGTCTGGGATCGCCCACCGATTTCATCAATGTCTGGTCCGCCGGACGTCTGGTGCTCGATGGCCATCCGGCCTGGGCCTATGACTGGGACATTCAGAAGAAGATCCAGATCGCCGTGCTCGGTCAGGACTATCCCGGCAATTTCGCCTGGCACTATCCGCCGCCGTTCCTGTTCGTCGCCGCGCTGCTCGCGAAACTGCCTTATGCAATGGCTTTCATCGGATGGGCCTGTATCAGCGCGGTGCCTTATCTCATCGTGATGCGCGCGATCGTCGGTCGTCCGTTCGGGCTGCTGCTCGCGCTCGCATTCCCCGTCGTGTTCACCAATGTGCTGGTCGGGCAGAACGGCTTTCTCACCGCGGCGCTGATCGGCGGCCTGCTGGTGCTGCTGCCGACGCGGCCGATCCTGGCTGGGGTCTGCCTCGGTCTACTCAGCTACAAGCCGCAATATGGCGTGCTGTTTCCGCTCGTGCTGATCGCTGCTGCGCAGTGGCGGGCATTCGTGAGCGCCGGCGTCACCACCGTCGCGCTCGCTCTGGTGTCGTGGCTCACCTTCGGCACCGCGAGCTGGCAGGCCTTCTTCAAATGGATGCCGATGTTTTCGCAGGCTTTCCTCGTGGAGGGACGCGCGCCATGGGGCAAGATGCAGAGCCTGTTCGCGCTGGTGCGCTATTTCGACGGCAGCGAAACGCTGGCCTGGACGCTGCACTGGATGCTCGTCGCTGCCATCGCAGTGTCGCTGATCTGGCTCTGGCGCAGGACTGCGCGCTACGAATGGAAGGCGGCAGCCTTGGCCGTCGGAGCAGTGCTCGCGACGCCTTATCTGTTCCTCTACGACGTGATGGTGCTCGTCATCGCCATCGCCTTCATCGTCCGCGTTGGACTGTCGGAAGGATTTCTCCGTCACGAGCTGCCAGCACTCGGCCTCGCGGTTGTGATGATCATGGGTTACCAGCTACTCGGTGCAGCGCCGACCGGATTTGCGGCGACGCTCCTCGTAGCGGCATTGATCGTTATTCGCGTTCGCGCTGTCTCTCGCGGCGCTGCCGCAGCCGCCCGGGTGGTGCCGGAGCCTGTAGTTGTCCACGGTACCAACAGCCCCGCCTGATTTCCCCGCAGGGAGCCGCATTGGCCGCTTGACACTTTGTCGCGAATATCACCACATATAGGCGTCACGGTCCGCCCTGTCGCAAGACTTGGTGGCTAAGAGGGAAGCCGGTGCGCTCCAAATGGAGCAAGGCCGGCGCTGCCCCCGCAACTGTAAGCAGAGAGTTCGTTTCGACCACGTCACTGGGGCCATGGCTCCGGGAAGACCGAAACGAGCCGCGACCTGCGAGCCAGGAGACCTGCCGCGACACCAGAAACGTCCATGGGCGGGGTGTCCCAACGGTCGCTTGCAGGCTTTGCCGCGCGTCCGCCCGGCATGATGCACGCACCTTCGGCCCCAGCCCCCACAGCTAGATGCATCTCACGGGGTCCTGCCGATGCCTTCCACGTCTCACGTTCTCTCCAACGGCCACGACGCCGTCGTGCGCGCTTCCTTGTCTGCCGAATCGAATGTCGTGCCTGCGCGCGAGCCGTCGATGCAGATCATCCGCCGCAACGGCAAGGTCTCGCCCTTTGATGCCGGCAAGATTTCGGTGGCGATGACCAAGGCGTTCCTCGCTGTCGAAGGCAATACGGCGGCGGCGTCGCGCCGTGTCCATGAGGCGGTGGAGCAACTCACCGGCGACGTCGTTGCCGCACTGACGCGCCGGGTCGGGGAGGGACGGACCTTCCATATCGAGGACGTGCAGGATCAGGTCGAGCTGGCGCTGATGCGCAGCGAACATCACAAGGTCGCGCGTGCTTACGTGTTGTATCGCGAGGAGCGCGCCCGCCGCCGTGCCGAAGAGGTTGCCGCGCAATCCGCTCCGGTGCCGAGCATGCCTGCATTGAACGTCACGCTCGCGGATGGAAGCCGCGTGCCGCTGGACAGGGCACGCCTCGCTTTGATCGTCAACGAAGCCTGCAGCGGCCTCGACGGCGTCGACGCCGCGCCGGTACTCGATGAGACGAAGCGCAATCTCTATGACGGCATCACGCTGGATGAGCTGGCGCTTGCCGGCATCATGGCGGCGCGTACGCTGGTGGAACAGGAGCCGAACTACACCTATGTCAGCGCGCGCCTCCTGCTCGACAAGCTGCGCAGTGAAGTGCTGTTCTATGTCCATGGCGTGCCGGATGCTGCGTCGCAGGCCGATATGGCGACACGCTATGCCGAATATTTCGGCGCCTATGTGAAGGTTGGCATCGAAGCCGAACTGCTCGATCCCGAACTGGCGCGCTTCGATCTGAAGAAGATCGCCGCTGCGCTGAAGCCGGAGCGCGATCTCCAGTTCCAGTTCCTGGGGCTGCAGACGCTGTACGATCGTTACTTCCTGCATGTGCGGGGCAATCGCATCGAGTTGCCGCAGGCGTTCTTCATGCGCGTCGCCATGGGCCTCGCGCTGCGCGAGATCGATCGTGAGGCCCGTGCGATCGAGTTCTATAATCTGCTCTCGTCCTTCGACTTCATGGCCTCGACGCCGACGCTATTCAATTCGGGAACGCTGCGCCCGCAATTGTCGTCCTGCTTCCTCACCACAGTGGCCGACGATCTCGATGGCATCTTCAAGTCCATCAAGGACAACGCACTGCTGGCGAAGTATTCCGGCGGCCTCGGCAATGACTGGACGCGCGTGCGCGGCTTAGGGGCGCACATCAAAGGCACGAACGGCGAAAGCCAGGGCGTGGTGCCGTTCCTGAAAGTCGCCAACGACACCGCCATCGCCGTCAATCAGGGTGGCAAGCGCAAGGGCGCGGTCTGCGCCTATCTGGAGACATGGCATATCGACATCGAGGAATTCCTCGATCTCCGCAAGAACACCGGCGACGACCGTCGCCGCACCCATGACATGAACACCGCCAACTGGGTGCCGGACCTGTTCATGCAGCGTGTCGAGCAGGACGGCGAATGGACGCTGTTCTCGCCGGACGAGACGCCGGACCTGCACGACCTCTACGGCAAGCCCTTTGCCGAGCGTTACGCCGCCTATGAAGCCAAGGCGGCGCGCGGCGAGATGCGCGTGTCCAAGACGGTGCGTGCCACCGATCTTTGGCGCCGCATGCTGACCATGGTTTTCGAGACCGGCCACCCATGGATCACCTTCAAGGACCCCTGCAATCTGCGCTCGCCGCAGCAGCATGCCGGCGTGATCCATTCATCGAATCTCTGCACCGAGATCACGCTGAACACGTCGGATGATGAGGTCGCCGTCTGCAATCTCGGTTCGGTCAATCTGCTGCACCACGTCACCGCCGAGGGCATCGATCACGCCCGCCTGCAGCGCACCGTGACCACGGCCATGCGCATGCTCGACAATGTTATCGACATTAATTTCTACACCATTCCGGAAGCGCGACGCTCTAACCTGAAGCATCGCCCGGTCGGTCTCGGTTTGATGGGTCATCAGGACGCGCTGCATACGCTCGGTCTCGCGATGGCGTCGGATGCCGCCGTTGAGTTCGCCGATCTCAGTATGGAAGCGATCGCCTATCACGCCATTTCGGCATCGGTGGATCTCGCCGCCGAGCGCGGGCGCTATCCGTCCTTCGACGGCTCGCTGTGGAGCCGCGGCATCCTACCGATCGACTCCATCGAACTCGTCGCCGAGGCGCGTGACGGTCTGGAGATGGATCGCTCGCAAACGCTCGATTGGGCTAGCCTGCGTGAGCGGGTGAAGCGTGTGGGCATGCGCAATTCCAATGTGATGGCGATTGCGCCGACGGCGACGATCTCCAACATCTGCGGCGTCGCGCAGTCGATCGAGCCAGCCTATCAGAACCTCTATGTGAAATCGAACATGTCGGGCGATTTCACCGTCGTGAACGCGTTCCTGGTGCGCGATTTGAAGAAACGGGGACTGTGGGACGAGGTGATGGTCTCCGACCTGAAATATTTCGACGGCAGCGTCGGCGCCATCGACCGCGTTCCCAGCGATCTCAAGGCGCTCTATGCGACGTCCTTTGAGATCGACAGCGCATGGCTGATCGAAGCGGCGGCGCGGCGGCAGAAGTGGATCGATCAGGCCCAGTCACTCAACCTCTACATCGCCAATCCGTCGGGCAAGAAGCTCGATCAGCTGTATCGGCTGGCCTGGGGTCGCGGACTGAAGACCACTTACTACCTGCGCTCGCGCAGTGCGACGCATGTGGAGAAGTCGACGCTCAAGGGCACCGACGGCAAGCTCAACGCGGTGTCGGCAACGGGCGTGTCGGCTGCGAGTGCCGCGCCGATTCTGGTGAAGTCGTCGGACGTCACCGCGCCGGATCTGAATGTCGCGATGGCCTGCTCCATCGAGAATCCCGAATGTGAGGCGTGCCAGTAAGGCCGTCTCCACAAACTCCCTCCTCATCCTGAGGAGCGGCCTCTTGGCCGCGTCTCGAGGGATGTGCCCTAAACTCATGGTTCAAGACGCCCGCCAAGCGGCGGGCTCCTCACCATGAGGGCTGAGATCTAGATTTAGAAAGAACACCCATGCTCGACTGGTCCGATACCACCTCCGCTCCCAAAGCCCCCGCCTTCATCCCGCTCCCACAGGCCTCCGTCGACGCCACCGGTCTCGGCGCCATCGATCGCTCCGGCGGCCGTGTCTCCGTGGACGAGAAGCGGATGATCAACTGCCGCGCCGACGTCAATCAGCTCCTGCCGCTCAAATACAAATGGGCCTGGGAGAAATACCTCGCCGGCTGCAACAATCACTGGATGCCCACCGAAGTCTCCATGCAGGCCGACATCGCGCTGTGGAAGTCGCCGGGCGGCCTCACCGAGGACGAGCGCCGCGCCATCAAGCGCAATCTCGGCTTCTTCGCCGCGTCGGAGTCGCTGGTCGCCAACAACATCGTGCTGGCGATCTATCGCCATCTCACCAATCCCGAATGCCGGCAGTATCTGTTGCGCCAGGCGTTCGAGGAGGCGGTGCATACGCACACCTTTCAATACATCGTCGAAAGCCTCGGTCTCGACGAAGGCGAGCTGTTCAACATGTATCGCGAGGTGCCGTCGATCACCGACAAGGCGGCATGGGCGCTGAAGCACACCCAGCATCTGGACGATCCCGACTTCAAGACCGGCACGCCCGAGAACGACCAGGCGTTCGTCCGCGATCTCGTCGCCTTCTATGTCATCTTCGAGGGCATGTGGTTCTATACCGGCTTCGCGCAGATCCTCTCGCTCGGCCGCCGCAACAAGATGGTGGGCATCGCCGAGCAGTATCAATACATCCTGCGCGACGAATCGATTCACCTGAATTTCGGCATCGACGTCATCAACCAGATCAAGATCGAGAACTCGCATCTCTGGACGAAGGCGTTTCAGGACGAGATCCGCACCATGATCCGCGAAGCGGCGGAGCTCGAAGCGGCTTACGGCCGGGACACCATGCCGCGCGGCTTCCTCGGGCTGAATGCGGCGCTGTGCGAGACCTATATGCACTTCATCGCCAATCGCCGCTGCGCGCAGCTCGGCCTCGCGCCGGTCTTCGCGGAGACGGAGAATCCGTTCCCGTGGATGTCGGAGGCGATGGACCTCAAGAAGGAGAAGAACTTCTTCGAGACGCGTGTGATCGAATATCAGAACGGCGGTGCGCTGAGCTGGGATTGAGATCGGTTCTTCGTCTCATCTCCGCGCGCATGGCGCATATGAGGCAGCAACGCTTGACCTGATCCTGTGATGTCAGCACCCATGCTGATGTCACACGGATCGTCCATGCACAGCACCCACATCCCCAAGGCGCCGGCCTATTGGTCGCGCGCGGCCATCGTGCCCGGCATCGTCGCCATCGGGCCGATGTTGCCCGGCACGCTGGCTTTCGGCATGGCGTTCGGTGCGCTCTGCGCGCAGAAAAATTTCTCGCTGGCCGAAGTCGTCGTGATGATGGGGACGGTTTATGGCGGGCTGTCGCAATTCGTTGCGGTGCAATCGTGGCCGGCTGTGCTGACGCCGGCCACCATCGCGACGCTGGCTTTGCTCACGCTCACGGTCAACATCCGCTTCATGCTGATGAGCGCCACGCTGCGACCGTGGTTTGGCACCTTGCCGTCGTGGCAGGCCTATTCCTCGATGCTGCTGGTCACCGATGGCGGCTGGCTCGCTGCGATGCGCTATCGCGATCGCGGCGGCGCCGATGCGATGTTCTATCTCGGCGGCGGCATCGTGCTCTATCTCGTCTGGCTGGTGTCGGCGATCCCGGGCTTCCTGCTTGCCGAGCAACTGACCGATCCGAAAAAATACGGCGTCGATCTCGTGATGCCGGCCTTCTACGCGGCCATGCTCGTGCCAGCCTGGAAGGGGCCACGCCGGGCAATTCCGTGGGTGGTCTCGGGCGTGGTTGCCCTCGTCGTTCACTGGTTGGTCGCCGGCTGGTGGTTCATCATTGCCGGCGCGCTGTCGGGCGCGCTCAGCGCCGGCTTCATGGACGAGCCCGAGGCGCCGGGAGCAGCGATATGACTGACTTTTTGCGCAGTGACATGATGCTGGCCTTCGCGGTCATGACGGCGGTCACCGTCGCCTCCCGTCTCGGCGGCTACTGGTTGATGGGCTATGTGAATGTCACGCCGCGCGTGCGTCGCATGCTGGATGCGTTGCCGGGCTCGATCATTGTCGCCGCCGCTCTGCCGGTGGCAGTCAATGGCGGTCCCGTCGTCATTTTCGCCATTCTCGCCGCCATGGCGGTAACCATCATCCGCCGCAACGACTTCATCGCCGTCATCACCGGGATGGCGGTCGCGGCGGCGGCTCGCGCACTCGGTTTCGGCGGCTGACGACCTGCCCGAAAAGTTGAATCCCGCTATGCGCAAAATACCTTGTCAAAGAGTCTGAACTGGTGTTCATCTCTTCTCGCGGCCGACCAGTCGAATCCGCGCAAAACCTTGAACTCACGCATCTTCCTTGGCCGGCCGTCAGGCGGATAGGGATGCCGGACGCGGGATAAACTCATGGTCTATCGACGTACCCAGCAGGTCGTGAAGCGGCTTGCGGCACGGCGCAATGCCATTCTGGCAGCGGCGCGGGAGACCTGCGCCGAAGGCGGCATGGCGGCGGTGCAGATCGCCCCGGTGGCCGTTCGCGCCAATGTGGCTGCCGGCACGGTTTACCGCTATTTCCCGTCCAAGGCCGACCTGATCTCGGAGCTAATCGCCGATGTGTCGCGGGACGAACTGACGGCGATCCGCCGGGCCGCGGATGCGGCGCCCGGTCCGTCCTCGGCGCTGGCCGCAGCTGTCACCACGGTTGCCGTCCATGTCGTATCCAACCGCAAGCTTTCCTGGGGCATTCTCGCCGAGCCGGTGGAAGTCGATGTGACTGAATCCCGACTCACCAGCCGGCGCGAGATCGCCGGCGAGATCGAATCGCGCATCGATGCCGCGATCCGTGCCGGCCATCTGCCGGCTCAGGACACGGCATTGGCCGCCGCCGCCTTGCTCGGGGCGCTGCATGAAGCGCTGGTCGGGCCGATGGCGCCGGAGAGCTTCGACGATCCCATGAAGCTGCGCGATGCCGTCCAGACCGTAACCTTGCTGGCCCTGCGCGCCGTTGGCGTCATGGACGCCCGTGCCCGCGGTCTGGTGGTGCAGGCCGTGCTGCCGACCAAGATGGCGGCGACCACCTGATCGACGCAGTCCGGTCGCGCTGGCTTAGGGCTTGATCTTCCCGTCGGCATCGAACTGGGCGAGGAAAGCCCACAGATCGTTGACCTCGGTCTCTTTCTTGATCCCCGCAAAGGCCATCTTGGTGCCGGGGATCTTGGCCTTCGGATCCTTGATGTAATCCTTGAACGTCGCCTCGTCCCAGGTGAGGCCGGAATTCTTGTTCGCGTCCGAATAGGAATAGCCGGCTGCGGTGCCCGATTTGCGGCCGTTCAGTCCGTTCAACTCGGGGCCGACCTTGTTCTTCGCATTCTCGCCGATGGCGTGGCAGGCAATGCATTTGTTGAACGAGGATTTGCCGGCGGCAACGTCCTGGGCGTAAGCGAGCGGCGATGCGGTCACGGCCGCGATAAAAGCAAGCGCGGCGAAAGTCGTTTTGTTCATGGATGGCTCTTTTCTGGCTTTCCGTACTGAATTTTCGCACACACGTTGCAGGGTGCACAAGCGGATACCACCATGTCCGCAGCTCATGCTTTCGTTATCTGTTCAAAGTCGGTCGGACGTGATTGATTCAGCGGAAGCATGCCGCGGTTCGATATCGCGTGAACGAAACGGGACGAACGCTCAATGACAATCCTGATGCCGGCGAAGGACGAAGCCGTGCTCGCCCGGCGCGACGCCATCATCGCGGCCCTGCGAAAACTGGTGCCGGGGGAGGGGGTGATTTCCAGCGCCGCCGAAATGCTCCCCTATGAGTCGGATGGCTTCACGGCCTATCGGCAGCCGCCGATGGTGGTGGTGTTGCCGGAGACCACCGAGCAGGTCTCGAAAGTCCTGAAATACTGCCATGACCATGGCATCAAGGTGGTGCCGCGCGGCTCGGGCACGTCACTGTCGGGCGGCGCATTGCCGCTGGCGGATGCGGTGCTGCTCGGCATGGGCAAGTTCAAGCGCGTGCGCGAGATCGATTTCGATAATCGTGCCGTGGTCGTCGAACCCGGCGTTACCAATCTCGCTATCAGCCAGGCCGTCGCGCATGCCGGCTTCTATTATGCGCCTGATCCGTCGTCGCAGATCGCCTGTTCCATTGGCGGCAATGTCGCGGAAAATTCGGGCGGTGTGCATAGCCTCAAGTACGGCATGACCACCAACAATCTGCTCGGCTGCGAGATCGTGCTGATGAATGGCGAGATCATTCGCATCGGCGGCAAGGCGGCCGAGCCGTCCGGCTACGATCTGCTTGGCGTCATCACCGGCTCCGAAGGTCTGCTTGGCGTCGTCACTGAAGTTACCGTGCGTATCTTGCAGAAGCCGGAGACGGCGCGTGCGCTGATGATCGGCTTCGCCGAAGTCGAAGCCGCCGGCCAATGCGTTGCCGATGTCATCGGCGCCGGCATCATTCCCGGCGGCATGGAGATGATGGACAGGCCGGCGATCCACGCCGCCGAAGCCTTCGTCCATGCCGGCTATCCCCTCGATGTCGATGCGCTGCTGATCGTCGAACTCGATGGCCCCGCTGTCGAGGTGGACGAACTCATCAAGCGCGTCGAGGCCATCGCGCTGAAATGCGGCTCAACCACCTGCCAGATTTCGGAATCCGAGCAGCAGCGTCTGCTGTTCTGGTCCGGCCGCAAGGCCGCATTCCCGGCAGTCGGCCGCATCTCGCCGGACTATCTCTGCATGGACGGCACCATCCCGCGCGCCGCGCTGCCGCTGGTGCTGCGGCGGATGAAGGAGATGTCGGCCAAATACGGTCTCGGCGTCGCCAATGTCTTCCATGCTGGCGACGGCAATCTGCATCCGCTGATCCTCTACGATGCGAACAAGGAGGATGAGATGGAGAAGGCCGAAGCCTTCGGCGCCGATATCCTGCGGCTGTGTGTCGAGGTCGGCGGCGTGCTCACCGGCGAACATGGCGTCGGCATCGAGAAGCGTGACCTGATGCCGGAAATGTTCAACGAGATCGATCTCAACCAGCAGCAGCGCATCAAATGCGCGTTCGATGCGCAGGGGTTGCTCACTCCCGGCAAGGTGTTTCCGACGCTGCATCGATGCGCGGAGCTTGGTCGCGTGCATGTACATGGCGGCAAGCTGGCCTTTCCGGATTTGCCGCGGTTTTGATGATGGCACCGTTTCTCAGAGTTATGTGGCGCGCTTCTTTCCCTCCCTCCGTGCGCGGCGTAGCCGTGCATGGTGGGGAGGGTGGCCGGCCGACAGGCCGGACGGGTGGGGGGCGCCACCCACGCCGACGTCACGTGGGGCGGCCCCCCCCCCCCCCGCGGGGCGGCCCCCCCCCCCCCGGGGGGGGTGGGGGTCGCCGCGGTTTGGCGCCAGAAAAGTGCAC
>WPCJ01084243.1_pt1 | contig 16706 bp, 12 predicted proteins | sample 5399831 | NCBI WGS metagenome assembly WPCJ01 (sample SAMN12869470, study PRJNA574797) | sludge metagenome | isolation source: wastewater treatment of pH10 | place: China:Beijing | collected 2019-05-20 | reverse complement strand
GGCAATTACGAGTAATTACTCGATGATCTTGGCAACCACGCCGGCGCCGACGGTACGACCGCCTTCACGGATGGCGAAGCGCAGACCTTCTTCCATGGCGATCGGGGCGATCAGCTTGACGGTGATCGACACGTTATCGCCCGGCATGACCATCTCGGTGCCCTCGGGCAGCTCGATCGAACCGGTCACGTCCGTGGTACGGAAGTAGAACTGCGGACGGTAGTTGTTGAAGAACGGAGTGTGACGACCACCCTCTTCCTTCGACAGCACATACACTTCGCCCGTGAAGTGCGTGTGCGGCTTGATCGAACCCGGCTTGCACAGCACCTGGCCACGCTCGACGTCTTCACGCTTGGTGCCGCGCAGCAGCACGCCAACGTTATCGCCGGCCTGACCCTGGTCGAGCAGCTTGCGGAACATTTCAACGCCGGTGCAGGTGGTCTTGACCGTGGCCTTGATGCCGACGATCTCGATTTCCTCGCCAACCTTGACGATGCCACGCTCGACACGACCGGTCACCACGGTGCCACGACCCGAGATCGAGAACACGTCTTCGATCGGCAGCAGGAAGGGCTTGTCGATGGCGCGCTCGGGCGTCGGGATGTACGAGTCCAGCGCATCGGCCAGCGCCAGGATTGCCGGCTCGCCGATCGGCGACTGGTCGCCTTCGAGCGCCTTCAGCGCCGAACCCTTGACGATGGGAATGTCGTCGCCCGGGAAGTCGTACTTCGACAGCAGCTCGCGCACTTCCATCTCGACCAGCTCGAGCAGCTCTTCGTCGTCGACCATGTCGCACTTGTTCAGGAAGACGATGATGTACGGCACACCAACCTGACGGGCCAGCAGGATGTGCTCGCGCGTCTGCGGCATCGGGCCGTCAGCGGCCGAGCACACCAGGATCGCGCCGTCCATCTGGGCAGCACCGGTAATCATGTTCTTGACGTAGTCGGCGTGGCCCGGGCAGTCAACGTGCGCGTAGTGGCGAGCAGCGGTTTCGTACTCGACGTGCGCGGTGTTGATGGTGATGCCGCGCGCCTTTTCTTCGGGCGCCGCGTCGATCTGGTCATAGGCCTTCGCCTCACCACCGAACTTCTTCGACAGAATCGTGGTGATCGCAGCGGTCAGCGTGGTCTTGCCATGGTCAACGTGGCCAATCGTGCCAACGTTCACGTGCGGCTTGGTGCGTTCGAACTTACCCTTCGCCATGTTCGCGGGTCCTTATGTTGAAGTTACTGAAATTCTGAATTGCTGGAATTACTTGCGGCTGCTGATGACGGCCTCGGCCACACTCTTCGGTGCTTCAGCGTAGTGCTTGAACTCCATCGAGTAGGTCGCGCGACCCTGGGTCAGCGAGCGCAGCTGGGTAGCGTAACCGAACATCTCGGCCAGCGGCACCTCGGCCTTGATTTCCTTCATGCCACCCGGGATGTCATCCATACCCTGGACGATACCGCGGCGACCCGACAGGTCACCCATGACGTTGCCCATGTAGTCTTCCGGCGTCTCGACCACCACAGCCATCATCGGCTCGAGCAGCACGGGACTGGCCTTGCGCATCGCATCCTTGAACGCCATCGAGCCGGCCATCTTGAACGCGTTTTCGTTCGAGTCGACGTCGTGGTAGGAACCGAAGTGCAGCGTCACCTTGACATCAACGACCGGGAAGCCCGCCAGCACGCCACTGTTGAGGGTGTCCTGGATACCCTTGTCGACCGCCGGGATGTACTCACGCGGAACGACGCCACCCTTGACCGCATCGACGAACTCGTAGCCCTTGCCCTGCTCGGCCGGTTCAAGGTTGATGACGACGTGACCGTACTGACCACGACCGCCGGACTGCTTGACGAACTTGCCTTCGACGTCCATCGCAGCCTTGCGGATGGTCTCGCGGTAGGCAACCTGCGGCGCACCGACGTTCGCCTCGACGTTGAACTCGCGGCGCATGCGGTCGACGATGATCTCGAGGTGCAGCTCGCCCATGCCCGAGATGATGGTCTGACCCGACTCTTCGTCGGTACGGACGCGGAAGGACGGATCCTCGGCAGCCAGTCGACCGAGAGCCAGACCCATCTTTTCCTGGTCGCTCTTGGTCTTGGGCTCGACCGCAACGTGGATCACCGGATCCGGGAACACCATGCGCTCGAGGATGACCGGCGCCGAGAGGTCGCACAGGGTTTCGCCGGTCGTGACGTCCTTGAGGCCGACCACAGCGGCGATGTCGCCCGCGAGCACTTCCTTGATCTCTTCACGATCATTGGCGTGCATCTGCAGGATGCGGCCGATGCGCTCCTTCTTGCCCTTGACCGAGTTCAGCACCGTCGAACCCGACTCCAGCACGCCCGAGTAGACGCGAATGAAGGTGAGCTGGCCTACGAACGGGTCGGTCATCAGCTTGAACGCCAGCGCCGAGAACTTCTCGTCGTCCTTGGCGTAGCGCACCACTTCCTTCTCGTCGTCATCCACGCCAGCAACCGGCGGAATGTCGATCGGCGACGGCAGGTACTGGATGACCGCGTCAAGCATGCGCTGGACACCCTTGTTCTTGAACGCGGTGCCGCACAGCATCGGCTGGATCTCGCAGGCCAGGGTGCGCGCACGCAGACCCGCAATGACCTCCTCTTCGGAAAGCTCGCCTTCCTCGAGGTACTTGTTCATCAGGTCTTCGTTCGCTTCAGCAGCAGCCTCGACCATGTTGGCGCGCCACTCTTCCGCAGTCGCCACGACGTCAGCCGGGATCTCCTGGTAATCGAACTTCATACCCTGGGAGGCCTCGTCCCAGATGATCGCCTTCATCTTGAGCAGATCGACCACGCCCTTGAAGGAATCCTCGGCGCCGATCGGCACCACCACCGGAACCGGATTGGCCTTGAGACGGGTCTTCATCTGGTCGACGACCTTGAAGAAGTTGGCACCCGAACGGTCCATCTTGTTCACGAAGGCCAGACGCGGCACCTTGTACTTGGTCGCCTGGCGCCACACGGTCTCGGACTGCGGCTGCACGCCACCAACGGCGCAGTACACCATGCACGCACCGTCCAGAACGCGCATCGAGCGCTCGACTTCAATGGTGAAGTCCACGTGTCCCGGCGTATCGATGATGTTGAAGCGGTGCTCGGGATAGGAGTTATCCATACCCTTCCAGAAGCAGGTCACCGCCGCGGAGGTGATGGTGATGCCACGCTCTTGCTCCTGCACCATCCAGTCGGTGGTAGCTGCGCCATCATGCACTTCACCGAGCTTATGGCTCACGCCGGTGTAGAAGAGGATACGCTCGGTCGTAGTCGTCTTGCCGGCGTCGATGTGAGCGGAGATACCGATATTGCGGTAGCGCTCGATGGGAGTCTTGCGGGCCACGTTTTACCTGCCTTCTGTTATGCGCGCCTGTGACGCGATGAACGATTTCATGCGTTAGAAAACAATCGAGCCCTGTACAGGGCCCGAGTTACCGCCACCAACCAGGATCAGAAGCGGTAGTGCGAGAACGCCTTGTTGGCTTCGGCCATGCGGTGAACTTCTTCACGCTTCTTCATGGCGGAACCACGACCTTCGGCGGCCTCCAGCAGCTCACCGGCGAGGCGCTGAGCCATCGACTTCTCGGCACGCTTGCGCGCAGCTTCGCGCAACCAACGCATCGACAGCGCCATACGACGGGACGGACGCACTTCGACCGGCACCTGGTAGTTGGCACCACCGACGCGGCGGCTCTTGACTTCGACAACCGGCTTCACGTTCGCAACCGCGGTCGAGAACACCTCGAGCGGATCCTTGCCTGACTTGGAGGTGATGTGATCAAACGCACCATAGACGATGCGCTCAGCAACGGACTTCTTGCCCGACTGCATGATCACGTTGATGAACTTCGAGACATCCTGGTTTCCGAACTTCGGATCCGGCAGAACCTCGCGCTTGGGTACTTCACGACGACGCGGCATGACAACCTCTCGCTAAATTTCTTGGGCCAACAATCAGGCTTTCTTCGGGCGCTTGGCACCGTACTTCGAGCGCGACTGCTTACGATCCTTGACACCCTGAAGGTCGAGGGAGCCACGAACGATGTGATAGCGCACACCCGGCAAGTCCTTGACACGACCGCCACGGATCAGCACGACAGAGTGCTCCTGGAGGTTGTGACCTTCACCGCCGATGTACGAGATGACCTCGAAACCATTGGTGAGACGCACCTTGGCGACCTTACGAAGCGCCGAGTTCGGCTTCTTCGGGGTCGTGGTGTAGACGCGGGTGCAAACACCACGCTTTTGCGGGCAGGCCTCGAGCGCCGGGACCTTGCTCTTCGCAACTTCCATCTGGCGCGGCTTGCGGACAAGCTGATTGATTGTTGGCATAGCTTAAGAATTTCCCATAAGACCGCGGCAGCCCACCATGGGCCGCCGCGGGCGGATTATTCCGGCTGCGACTGACTACGATTGGTCAGTCCACAAAAAAGAGGCCGGATTTTAGTCCGAGGCAGACCGATAAGTCAACTAGCCTCGATGTCCTGCTGCGTTTCCACAACGGTTTCCGCCGGCGCCCACGCATGATCGGCACCCAGATCCATGCCCTGCTCCTGCGCCTTGCGACTGCGATGGTATGCAAGACCGGTACCTGCCGGGATCAGTCGACCGACGATGACGTTCTCCTTCAGGCCGCGCAGCTCGTCGCGCTTGCCCATGATCGCCGCTTCGGTCAGCACGCGCGTGGTTTCCTGGAAGGATGCCGCGGAGATGAACGAGTCGGTCGACAGCGACGCCTTGGTGATACCGAGGAGCACGTTCTCGTAGTGCGCCGGCAACTTGCCCTCGGCCTCGAGGCGATCGTTCTCGTCCAGAACCTCGGAACGCTCGACCTGCTCCTCGCGGATGAAACGGCTATCGCCCGGATCCGTGATGACCACGCGGCGCAGCATCTGGCGAACGATCACCTCGATGTGCTTGTCGTTGATCTTCACGCCCTGCAGTCGGTAAACGTCCTGCACCTCGTCGATGATGTAGCGCGCAAGTTCGTTGATGCCCTGCAGGCGAAGGATGTCGTGGGGATCCGCCGGACCGTCCACGATCAGCTCGCCCTTGTTCACCACCTGACCGTCGTGCACCATGAGGTGCTTGTCCTTCGGGATCAGGAACTCGTGCGAGGTGCCATCCGGCTCGGTGATGACCAGGCGCTGCTTGCCCTTGGTCTCCTTGCCGAAGGACACCGTGCCGGTGTACTCGGCGAGCATGCCGGCATCCTTGGGCGCACGGGCCTCGAAGAGTTCGGCAACGCGCGGCAGACCACCGGTGATGTCGCGGGTCTTTGCCGATTCCTGCGGAATACGGGCAAGAATGTCACCAACGTTGATCTGCTGGCCGTCCTTGACCGTGATCAGCGAGCCGACCTGGAAGGTGATCGCCACCGAATGCTCGGTCCCGGCGATCTTTACTTCTTCGCCATTGCTATCGAGCAGCTTCACCTGCGGGCGCACGCCCTTGGCGGTGCCGGTCGACGAACGCCGCTTGGAGTCGATGACCACCAGAGTCGACAGACCGGTGACCTCGTCGATCTGCTTGGCGACGGTCGCGCCTTCCTCGACGTTCTCGAACTTCACCGTACCGGCGTATTCGGTCACGATCGGGCGGGTGTGCGGGTCCCAGCTCGCCAGCTGCGTGCCGGCCTTGATCGCCTGGCCGTCGTCGACCAGCAGCAAGGCACCGTACGGCAGCTTGTGGCGTTCGCGCTCACGACCGAGGTCATCGGCCACGACCAGCTCGGCCGAACGCGCGATGACGATCTTCTCGCCCTTGGCGTTGGCGACGTAGCGCATGTTGCCGGCGAATCGGATCGAGCCGGCGGACTTGGCCTCCACCCCGCTGGCGGCTGCCGCTCGCGACGCCGCACCGCCGACGTGGAAGGTCCGCATCGTCAGCTGCGTGCCGGGCTCGCCGATCGACTGTGCGGCAATGACGCCGACCGCCTCGCCGGAGTTGACCATGCTGCCGCGACCGAGGTCGCGACCGTAGCACTTCGCGCACAGACCATAGCGGGTCTCGCAGGTCAGCGGCGTGCGCACCTTGACTTCATCGACGCCAAGGCTCTCGATCAGGTCGACTGCATCCTCGTCCAGCAGGCTGCCCGACTCGATCACCGTCTCCTGCGTCTCCGGATTCACCACGTCCTCGGCGCACACGCGGCCGAGGATGCGCTCGCGCAGGGGCTCGACCACCTCGCCACCCTCGATGAGGGCTTTCATGTTGAAGCCTTCGCGGGTGCCGCAGTCGTCCTCGATCACCACCAGATCCTGGGTCACATCGACCAGGCGGCGGGTAAGGTAACCCGAGTTCGCGGTCTTCAGCGCGGTATCGGCCAGACCCTTACGGGCGCCGTGCGTCGAGATGAAGTACTGCAGAACGTTGAGGCCTTCACGGAAGTTCGTCGTGATCGGCGTCTCGATGATCGAGCCGTCCGGCTTGGCCATCAGGCCGCGCATGCCGGCAAGCTGGCGGATCTGGGCAGCGGAACCACGAGCACCCGAGTCGGCCATCATGTAGATCGAGTTGAACGACTCCTGGCGGACGGTCTTGCCCTCGCGGTTGACCACCTCTTCGGAACCGAGCTGCTCCATCATCGCCTTGGCGACCTGGTCGCCACAACGGCCCCAGATATCCACGACCTTGTTGTAGCGCTCGCCATCGGTGACGAGGCCGGAGGTGTACTGCTGCGCAATCTCCTTCACCTCGGCCTCGGCGGCACGGATCAGGTCGTGCTTCGCGTTGGGCACAAGCATGTCCTTGACCGCGATCGACAGGCCGGCGCGGGTAGCCAGGCCGTAGCCGAACTGCATCAGCTTGTCGGCGAAGATCACGGTTGCACGCAGGCCGCAACGGCGGAACGAGGCGTTGATGAGCTTGGAGATCTCCTTCTTCTTGAGCGCCTTGTCGATCACGCTGAAGGGCAGACCCGCAGGCAGGATCTCGGACAGGATGGCGCGGCCGGCGGTCGTGTCGTGGCGAACGATCCGCTCGATGCGCTCACCGTTCGGGCCCAGGTCGGCCTCCTTCAGGCGCACCGTGATGCGCGCATGGAGCGCGATCTGGCCGGACTCGTAGGCACGCTTCACTTCCGACACGTCGGTGAAGATCATGCCCTCGCCCGGCACGTTCACGCCTTCGCGGGTCGCGTAGTACAGGCCCAGCACGATGTCCTGCGACGGCACGATGATCGGCTCGCCGTTGGCTGGCGACAGCACGTTGTTGGAGGCCAGCATCAGGGTGCGGGCTTCCATCTGTGCTTCCAGCGACAGCGGAACGTGGACGGCCATCTGGTCGCCGTCGAAGTCGGCGTTGAAGGCGACGCAGACGAGCGGGTGGAGCTGGATCGCCTTGCCTTCGATCAGTACCGGCTCGAAAGCCTGGATGCCGAGGCGGTGCAGCGTCGGAGCGCGGTTCAGCATGACCGGGTGCTCGCGGATCACCTCTTCGAGGATGTCCCACACCACCGGCTCCTGCGACTCCACCATCTTCTTGGCCTGCTTGATGGTCGTGGCCAGCCCCATCAGCTCGAGCTTGTTGAAGATGAAGGGCTTGAACAGCTCGAGCGCCATCAGCTTGGGCAGACCGCACTGATGCAGCTTGAGCTGCGGACCCACGGTAATCACCGAACGGCCGGAGTAGTCGACACGCTTGCCGAGCAGGTTCTGACGGAAGCGGCCGCCCTTGCCCTTGATCATGTCGGCCAGCGACTTGAGCGGACGCTTGTTGGCGCCGGTCATCGCCTTGCCGCGACGGCCGTTGTCGAGCAGCGAGTCGACCGACTCCTGCAGCATGCGCTTCTCGTTGCGCACGATGATGTCGGGCGCCTTGAGCTCGAGCAGACGCTTGAGACGGTTGTTACGGTTGATGACGCGACGATAGAGGTCGTTGAGGTCGGAGGTGGCGAAGCGACCACCGTCCAGCGGCACCAGCGGACGCAGGTCGGGGGGCAGCACCGGCAGCACCTCGAGCACCATCCACTCGGGCTTGATGCCGGACTGCTGGAAGGCCTCGAGCACCTTCAGGCGCTTCGAGAACTTCTTGATCTTGGCTTCCGAGTTGGTCGTCTCCAGGTCGCCGCGCAGCTTCTCGACCTCGAGGTTGATGTCCAGGCTGCGCAGCAGCGCGGCCACACCCTCGGCGCCCATCACGGCGTCGAACTCGTCACCGTACTCTTCGACCTTCGACAGGTAGTCGTCCTCGGTGAGCAGCTGACCGCGGTTGAGCGGGGTCATGCCAGGCTCGACGACGACGAAGGCCTCGAAGTAGAGCACGCGCTCGATGTCGCGCAGGGTCATGTCGAGCACCATGCCGAGACGGCTCGGCAGGCTCTTCAGGAACCAGATGTGGGCGACCGGCGAGGCCAGTTCGATGTGGCCCATGCGCTCACGGCGGACCTTGGACAAGGTCACTTCCACGCCGCACTTCTCGCAGATCACGCCACGGTGCTTGAGCCGCTTGTACTTGCCGCACAGGCACTCGTAGTCCTTGACCGGGCCAAAGATCTTGGCGCAGAACAGGCCGTCACGCTCCGGCTTGAACGTACGGTAGTTGATGGTCTCGGGTTTCTTGACTTCCCCATAGGACCAGGACCGGATCTTGTCCGGGGACGCGAGACCGATGGTGATCGCGTCGAACTCTTCCTCGTTCGGCAGGGTTTGCTTGAACAGGTCAGCGAGCAGGCTCTTCATTGTTCACTCCATCCGGGACGCAGCCGGCTCGACTGCGTCCCCGGGATTCAATCGCGGGCGGGTTGTTTGGTAAGGGATCAGCTGCGGTCGAGATCGATGTCGATCGCGAGCGAACGGATTTCCTTCACCAGCACGTTGAAGGACTCCGGCATGCCGGAATCGATCTTGTGCTCGCCCTTGACGATGTTTTCGTACACCTTGGTCCGGCCGGTCACGTCATCGGACTTGACCGTCAGCATTTCCTGCAGCGTGTAGGCCGCGCCGTAAGCTTCCAGCGCCCACACTTCCATCTCACCGAAGCGCTGGCCACCGAACTGCGCCTTGCCGCCCAGCGGCTGCTGGGTAACGAGCGAGTACGGACCGGTCGAACGTGCGTGCATCTTGTCGTCGACCAGGTGGTGCAGCTTGAGCACGTGCTTGTAGCCCACCGTCACCTTACGCTCGAAGGCTTCGCCGGTACGGCCGTCATACAGGGTGACCTGGCCACCGGTCGGCAGACCGGCGAGCTCGAGCATCTGGCGGATCTCTTCCTCCTTGGCGCCATCGAACACCGGCGTCGCGAAGGGCACACCCTTCTTCAGGTTGGTTGCGAGCTCACGCACGGCGCCGTCGTCGAGTTCGTCGAGCTGCTCGGGACGACCGCTGTCGTTGTAGATCTGCTCGAGGAAACCACGCAGCTCCGTCGCCGAGGCCTGCGCCTGCAGCATGCGGTCGATCTGCTGGCCAAGGCCCTTCGCTGCCCAACCCAGGTGGGTCTCGAGGATCTGGCCGATGTTCATCCGCGACGGCACGCCGAGCGGGTTGAGCACGATGTCCAGCGGAGTGCCGTCTTCCATGTACGGCATGTCCTCGACCGGAACGATCTTCGACACCACGCCCTTGTTACCGTGGCGGCCTGCCATCTTGTCGCCCGGCTGCAGGCGGCGCTTGACGGCCAGGTAGACCTTCACCATCTTCTGCACGCCCGGGGGCAGCTCATCGCCCTGGGTGAGCTTCTTCTTCTTGATCTCGAAGGCCTGCTCGAAGTCCTTGCGGGTGGTCTCGAGACCCTCGCGCACTGCTTCGAGCTGCACCGCCAGCGCCTCGTCGGCAAGGCGGATGTCGAACCAGTGATAGGGCTCGAGGCCATCGAGATAGGCGTCATTGAGCTCGCTGCCCTTGGCCAGTTTCTTCGGACCGCCATTGGCGACCTGACCGAGGATCATGCGGCGGATACGCGCGAAGGCGTCACGCTCGACGATGCGCATCTGGTCGGCGAGATCGGTCTTGAAGCTGCGCAGCTGGTCGTCGATGATCGACTGCGCGCGCTTGTCGCGCTCGATGCCCTCGCGGGTGAAGACCTGAACGTCGATCACGGTGCCGACCATGCCCGAGGGCACGCGCAGCGAGGTGTCCTTCACGTCGGACGCCTTCTCGCCGAAGATCGCGCGCAGCAGCTTCTCTTCCGGCGTCAGCTGGGTCTCGCCCTTGGGCGTGACCTTGCCGACCAGCACGTCACCGGCCTCGACCTCGGCGCCGATGTACACGATGCCTGATTCGTCCAGGCGCGACAGTTGCGCCTCGCCCAGCGACGCGATGTCGCGGGTGATCTCCTCGGGTCCGAGCTTGGTGTCACGAGCGACGACGGTGAGTTCCTCGACGTGAATCGAGGTGAAGCGGTCGTCGGCGACCACGCGCTCGGAGATGAGGATCGAGTCCTCGAAGTTATAGCCGTTCCAGGGCATGAAGCCGACCAGCATGTTCTGGCCGAGCGCGAGTTCGCCGAGGTCGGTCGATGCGCCGTCGGCGATCACATCGCCCTTGCCCAGCACATCGCCCACCTTCACCACCGGACGCTGGTTGATGTTGGTGTTCTGGTTGGAACGGGTGTACTTGATCATGTTGTAGATATCGACACCCACTTCACCCGGCAGGGTCTCGGCATCGTGAACGCGGATCACGATCCGGTTCGCATCGACATAATCCACCACGCCACCACGACGGGCCTGCACGGCGGTACCCGAGTCGACCGCAACACGGCGCTCGATACCGGTGCCGACCAGCGGCTTCTCCGGGCGCAGGCAGGGCACGGCCTGGCGCTGCATGTTGGCGCCCATCAGCGCGCGGTTCGCATCGTCGTGCTCGAGGAAGGGAATCAGCGACGCTGCCACCGACACGATCTGCCCCGGCGCCACGTCCATGTACTGCACCATGTCCGAGGTCGCAAGCAGGAACTCGCCCTTGTGGCGGCAGGACACGAGGTCGCCCGCCAGCATGCCGGCTTCGTCGATCTCGGCGTTCGCCTGCGCGATCACGTACTGGCCCTCCTCGATCGCCGACAGGAAATCGATCTGGTCCGTGACCTTGCCGTCGTTGACCTTGCGGTAGGGGGTCTCGAGGAAACCGTGGCGGTTGGTGCGCGCATACACGGCGAGCGAGTTGATCAGACCGATGTTCGGACCTTCCGGCGTCTCGATCGGGCACACGCGGCCATAGTGCGTCGGGTGCACGTCGCGCACCTCGAAGCCGGCGCGCTCGCGCGTCAGACCGCCGGGGCCGAGTGCGGAGACGCGACGCTTGTGCGTGATCTCGGACAGCGGGTTGGTCTGGTCCATGAACTGCGACAGCTGGCTGGAGCCGAAGAACTCCTTGATCGCCGCCGAAATCGGCTTGGCGTTGATCAGGTCGTGCGGCATCAGATTGTCGGACTCAGCTTGCGACAGGCGCTCCTTGACCGCACGCTCGACGCGCACGAGACCGGCGCGGAACTGGTTCTCGGCCAGCTCGCCCACCGAACGCACGCGGCGGTTGCCGAGGTGGTCGATGTCGTCGATTTCGCCACGGCCGTTACGCAGCTCGACCAGCACGCCGACCACCGCAAGGATGTCGTCGTTGGTGAGCACACCCGGGCCATCCTCGCCCTGCGCGCCAACGCGCTCGTAGAAGCGCTTGATCCAGCCCGGCGCCTTGTCGTCGATCTTCTCCGGGTAGGCGCGGCGATTGAACTTCATGCGGCCGACCGAGGACAGGTCGTAGCGCTCCTCGGCATAGAACAAGCCCTGGAACAGCCCCTCGACGGCGTCCTCGGTGGGCGGCTCGCCCGGGCGCATCATGCGGTAGATCGCAACCTTCGCAGCCCACTGGTCGGCGGTCTCGTCGATGCGCAGGGTCTGCGAAATGTAACCGCCGCGATCGAGATCATTGATGTAGAGCGTGCTCAGCGCCGTGACGCCAGCCAGGCGGAACTTGTCGAGCAGGTCCTCGGTGATCTCGTCATTGGCGCGCGCGAGCACCTCTCCGGTCTCCGGATCGGCGACGTTCGTGGACACGACGCGGCCAAGCAGGAAATCGTCCGGCACCGCCATCGTCCTGACGCCGGCCTGGTCGATCTCGCGAATGTGCTTGGAAGTGATGCGCTTGTCACGCGCGACGATGATCCGGCCATCGGCAGTGGTGATATCGAAACGGGCCACCTCGCCACGCAGGCGCTCGGCCACCAGCTCGAACTGAGCGCCCTCACCCTGCAGGTGGAAGGTATCGGTATCGTGGAAAGTGGCGAGAATCTCTTCGGGCGTCATGCCGATCGCCCGCAGCAGGATCGTCACCGGCATCTTGCGTCGACGGTCAACACGGAAGTACAGGAAGTCCTTCGGGTCGAACTCGAAGTCCAGCCACGATCCGCGGTAGGGAATGATGCGTGCCGAGAACAGCAGCTTGCCCGACGAGTGCGTCTTGCCGCGGTCGTGCTCGAAGAACACGCCGGGCGAGCGGTGCAGCTGGGAAACGATGACGCGTTCGGTACCGTTGATCACAAAGGAGCCGGTATCCGTCATGAGCGGGATCTCGCCCATGTAGACTTCCTGCTCCTTGACCTCCTTGATCGTCTCCTTGGGCGCCTCGCGATCCATGATCACCAGGCGCACGCGCGCGCGCAGCGGCGACGCGAAGGTCAGGCCGCGCTGCTGGCACTCGGTCACATCGAAGGCGGGCTCGCCGAGCATGTACTGCACATACTCGAGACGGGCGTTGCCGCTGTGGCTCGAGATCGGGAAGATCGACGTGAATGCGGCCTGCAGACCCTGGTTCCGCCGCACGTCGGGCGGCGTGTCGGCCTGCAGGAACTCGGCAAACGACTCGATCTGGGTGGCGAGCAGGAAAGGCGCATCGAGCACGGCCGCGCGCTTGGCGAAGCTCTTGCGGATACGTTTCTTTTCGGTGTAGGAATACGCCATGGATGCTCCGGCTAGAGGGCTAACATCGGAAAGACAGGACACAACGTTCGGCTGCTTCCTGCACGCTGCGGTATGACTGCACGCGTGCGCGGAGATTCGGCAAACGCTCTGGCCTGGCATCGTTGATCGCAGAATATTCCGCGATCTCGATTACAAAGCACGAAAGGGCCGGCACTCCGAAGAGTGCCAGCCCCGCTGGGTCATCGAGTATTACTTGATCTCGACCTTGGCGCCAGCTTCTTCCAGCTGCTTCTTCAGCGCTTCGGCGTCAGCCTTCGGAGCGCCTTCCTTCACGGTCTTCGGCGCGCCGTCGACCACATCCTTCGCTTCCTTCAGGCCCAGGCCGGTCGCAGCACGCACGACCTTGATGACCTCAACCTTCTTGGCGCCGGCTTCGAGCAGAACGACGTCGAATTCGGTCTTCTCTTCAACCGGGGCAGCGGCGGCGGCACCCGGGGCAGCGACGGCCAGCGAGGCAGCGGACACGCCGAACTTCTCTTCGAACGCCTTGACCAGGTCGTTCAGTTCCATCACGGTCATGCCGGCAACGGCTTCCAGGATGTCTTCTTTGCTGATTGCCATTTCAAATAACTCCAGAATCGATTTTTTTCAGAAAACTTTCGTAGCGGAACACACGACTCAAGCAGCGGCGCCTTCTTCCTCGCGCTTCTTGGCGAGGGCGGCCAGCGCGCCAGCAAAGCCGGAAACCGGCGCCTGCATGACACCCAGCAGCTTGGCGAGCAGCTCTTCGCGGCTCGGGATCGAAGCGAGCGCCTGCACACCGGCCTGGTCGAGCGTGTCGCCCGCATAGGAACCGGCCTTCAGGACGATCTTGTCGTTACCCTTGGCGAAATCGTTCAACACCTTCGCAGCAGCAACCGGATCTTGCGAGATGCCGTAGATCAACGGCCCGGTCAGCTGGTCGGCGAGGCCCTCGAACGGCGTGCCGGCAATGGCACGACGCACCAGGGTGTTCTTCAGCACGCGCAGGTAAACGCCAGATTCGCGGGCCTTTGCGCGCAGCACGGTGAGGTCACCCACCGCAATGCCGCGATACTCGGCCACCGCGATCGTCTGAGCGTTGGCCACTTGTGCCGACACCTCAGCCACTACGGCTTTCTTGTCATCGAGATTGAGACCCACAGGCCTTTCCTCCTTTCAAGTCCACACGCGGAACGCACATCGCGCTCCGCACCCACGGCGACCTGGATCAGGAGCACGGCCGGCTTGCCGGCCAAATCCTGTTCTGAGCACACCGTCTGCGCAGGCCATCTTCATGCTTAAGCGCGGCCTCTCGGCATACGCACCTGCGGTCTTTGACGATCCGCAACCGCCCACGGGCGGCAACGGCTCAAAGTTCTTGCGAGCGGCTGCACTCCGGTGCAGCCGCTCGCGGCAATCACGCAGCGGTGACGCTGGCCGTCTCGACACGCACGCCGGCACCCATGGTGCTCGACACGGCGATACGACGCAGGTAGACACCCTTGGCAGCAGCCGGCTTGGCCTTCACGAGCGCCTCAACGAATGCGGCAAGGTTCTGCTGCAGCGCTTCGACCTCGAAGGACGCACGACCGATGGTCGCGTGCACCAGGCCACCCTTGTCGGTACGGTACTGAACCTGACCGGCCTTGGCGTTCTTGACCGCCGTCGCCACGTCCATGGTGACGGTGCCAACCTTCGGGTTCGGCATCAGGCCACGCGGACCGAGGATCTGACCGAGCTGACCGACCACGCGCATGGCGTCGGGCGTCGCGATGCAGACGTCGAAGTCGAGGTTGCCCGCCTTGACCTGCTCGGCAAGATCGTCAAAACCGACGACTTCGGCACCGGCTGCGCGCGCAGCCTCGGCCTTGTCACCCTGGGCGAACACGGCGACGCGCACGCTCTTGCCGGTACCGGCGGGCAGCACGACCGAGCCGCGGACGACCTGGTCCGACTTACGTGCGTCGACACCGAGGTTCACGGCGATATCGATCGACTCGTCGAACTTGGCGGTTGCGCACTCCTTGACCAGACGCAGGGCGTCGGCCACCGGATAAGCCTGGTTGCGGTCAACCTTCGCGCGCAGCGCCTGAACTCGCTTGGACAGTTTCGCCATGATTACAGGCCCTCCACGGTGATGCCCATGCTGCGGGCGGAGCCGGCGATGGTGCGCACGGCAGCTTCGAGGTCGCCAGCGGTCAGATCGGGCTGTTTGGCCTTGGCAATCTCTTCAACCTGGGCGCGGGTCACCTTGCCCACCTTGTCGGTGTGCGGCTTCGGCGAGCCCTTCTGGATACCTGCAGCCTTCTTGATCAGGATCGTCGCCGGCGGCGTCTTCATGATGAAGGTGAAGGACTTGTCGGCGAAGGCAGTGATCACCACCGGAATCGGCAGACCGGGCTCCATGCCCTGGGTCTTGGCGTTGAACGCCTTGCAGAACTCCATGATGTTCAGGCCGCGCTGACCAAGCGCCGGACCGATCGGGGGGCTGGGGTTGGCCTTACCGGCCGGAACCTGCAGCTTGATGTAACCAATGATTTTCTTTGCCATTGAGGCTTGCTCCTGTGATGAGTGCTAGCGCACCGGGCAGCGCCCGACGCTCCTCGCATCGCCCGCGTGAACGGGCTACGGCAGGCCCGCGGGCCCGCCTTTACGCTCAAGTCTTCTCGACCTGCGCGAAATCCAGCTCGACTGGCGTGGCGCGACCAAAAATGGTCACTGACACACGCAGCTTGTTCTTCTCGTAGTTGGCATCCTCGACCGAGCCATGGAAGTCGGTAAACGGACCTTCCTTGACGCGCACGACTTCGCCGATCTCGAACAGCACCTTCGGACGAGGCTTCTCCACCCCTTCCTGCATCTGCTGCATGATCTTCGCGACCTCCTTCTCGGAGATCGGCGCAGGCTTGTTCGCCGTACCACCGACGAAACCGGTGACTTTCGGCGTCGACTTGACCAAATGCCAGGTCTCGTCGTTCATTTCCATCTCGACGAGAACATAACCCGGGAAGAACTTGCGTTCGGTCACGGTCTTCTGACCGTTGCGCATCTCGATCACTTCCTCGACCGGCACCAGAATCTGGCCAAAGCCATCCTGCATGCCGGCGCGATTGATGCGCTCGATCAGCGCGCGCTGCACGGACTTCTCGAAGCCCGAGTAGGCGTGAACCACATACCAACGCTTCGTCATATCACTTCCAACCCAGAACGAGATCGTAGAGAACCCATTCCAGGGTCTTGTCGGTCAGCCACAGGAAGATCGCCATGACCACCACGAAGGCAAACACCAGACCAGTGGTCTGCATGGTTTCCTTGCGGCTGGGCCAGACGACTTTCTTGACTTCGGTGATCGATTCACGCGCAAAGCCGATGAAACGCTGCCCCTGCTCCGAAAAGGAGGCGACTGCGACACCAGCACCAAAACCGACCAGCACCGACAGCACGCGCAGCACGAGCGGCTGCTCGGAAAGCAGATAGAAGCCGACCACGCCGGCTGCCAACAGTGCCAGCGCCAGCGCGAATTTCAACTTATCGGCCATTGCGGATAACCACCCGAGAAAATATGGCAGGGGCAGAGGGAATCGAACCCCCAACCTTCGGTTTTGGAGACCGACGCTCTGCCAGTTGAGCTATACCCCTGCAGCAGACACTGCAAAGCGCACCCAGGCGGGTGCGCTTTCTGGCAATTACGAGTAATTACTCGATGATCTTGGCAACCACGCCGGCGCCGACGGTACGACCGCCTTCACGGATGGCGAAGCGCAGACCTTCTTCCATGGCGATCGGGGCGATCAGCTTGACGGTGATCGACACGTTATCGC
>WPCJ01181396.1_pt1 | contig 16711 bp, 15 predicted proteins | sample 5399831 | NCBI WGS metagenome assembly WPCJ01 (sample SAMN12869470, study PRJNA574797) | sludge metagenome | isolation source: wastewater treatment of pH10 | place: China:Beijing | collected 2019-05-20 | reverse complement strand
GCCGATATTATAGGGCAGGTTGGCGACGATCCGCGCCCGCCCGCCACCGAGATGGGGTGTCAGATCGACTGCGAGCGCATCGCCGTCGACGACCTCGAGCCGGCCCGGATAATGCGCCGCGATTTCGGCGAGCGCCGGCAGGCAGCGTCGGTCGCGCTCGATCGCGATGACGCGCCCGGCGCCATTGGCCAGCAGCGCCCGCGTCAACCCGCCGGGACCAGGGCCGATCTCGACCACCGTCTGGCCCTCCAGCGGCCCGGCAGAGCGCGCGATGCGGCTCGTCAGGTTGAGGTCGAACAGGAAATTCTGGCCGAGCGCCTTCTGCGCCATCAGGCCATGGCGCTCCACCACCTCGCGCAGCGGCGGCAGGTCGTCGATCTGGCTCATGAGGTAGGGTCCGTGGCGGCGCGCTCGGCCATGCGGGCCGCGAGCTTCAGGGCAGCGCAGAGGCTGTCCGGCCGAGCGACGCCCCGGCCCGCGATATCGAACGCCGTGCCGTGGTCCGGCGAGGTCCGGATGAAGGGCAGGCCGAGCGTGACGTTCACCCCCTCGTCGAAGGCGATCGTCTTGATCGGGATCAGGGCCTGATCGTGATACATCGCCAGCGCCGCGTCATAGCCGGCGCGAGCCCGCGCATGGAACATCGTGTCGGCGGGATAGGGGCCGCGGGCGTCGATGCCTTCTGCTCGCAACTGGGCGATGGCGGGCGCGACGATCGCCGCATCTTCATGGCCCATCGTGCCGTTCTCCCCGGCATGGGGGTTGAGGCCGCTGATCGCGAGCTTCGGCGCGGCGATGCCGAACCGGCTACGCAGCTCCGCCGCGACGATCCGGCCGGTCTCGACGATCAACGCGGTGGTCAGCAGCTCCGGCACGCGTCGCAGCGGCTCGTGGATCGTCACCGGCACGACGGCGAGCTCCTCGCACCAGAGCATCATCACGGGACGTGGCTCGACGCCGTCCCGGGCTGCGAGATGCGCCAGATATTCGGTATGGCCGGGATGCTTGAAGCCGGCGCTGTAAAGCACTGATTTGGCGATTGGATTCGTTACGACGGCCGCGACATCACCGTGGCGGGCCGCCTCGACCGCCCGGTCGATGGAGGCGATCGTGCCGGCGGCCGTGGCCGCATCGGGCTTGCCCGGAACGACCCTGCCCGCATCAGGCGCGAGCGGGATGACGGGCAGCGCTTCGGCAAAGCTCGCGCGGACCTCGCCCCAGTCGCAGAGGCGCAGCGGAACGCTCCAGCCGAGCTGGCGGGCGATATCGGCGAGATGGCCGGGATCGGCGATACAGGCGAAAGGCGGAAGCGCGCGTTCGCGGCGCTCCAGCCAGGCGCGCAGCGTCAGCTCCGGTCCGATCCCGGCGGGATCTCCTTGTGTCAATGCGAGCGGCGTTGCCGGCAAGACGAACTCCGCGCCTCGAAGAGGAAGCTGGCCCGTCGCTGCGGGCCAGGGTGAAGACTGAGCATTTTCAGGCTAACCGGCCACCGGTTCGCGCGAAGGCATTGCGACAGACAGGAATGCAGGGCTTTTCCGCAATTGGGAGAATTACGGAAAACCCCGAGAGCGGCGGGGAGAAAGCTCCCAGCCTCACGGACTGCGGAATTGCTTCAGTTCGAGCCGACACCGTCACTCGAGCTCGAACCGAGATTCTGCGAGTAGCTGATCTCGCCGAGCGTACGCAGCTCGAGGCGGAACATGACCGTGCGCGTATCCTTCGTCGCCCCTGCCTGGCGATCGGCGTAGCTCTGCGAGTAGCTGATGTCGAAGATCGTGCACTCGTCCGTATAGTTGAGCCCGAACGAGGTCGAGGCCGTCTGGAACGGGCCGGTATTCGGATAGACCGGCACGGCGGCGACCGTCGGAGCGGCAAGATAGGACGCATAAGCGGTCCGGTACATCTCGCGGTCGTACTTGTACTTGTCGAGGTCGAACAGCACGCCTGCGCGCACGCGCCAGTTCTCGGCGACGCGCAGCGAGCCGTTGAGCGAAAGGCCTTCACGGCGGCGTTGAATGCCGAGATCGGGTTGCGGCTCGTAGCGCCCATAGCCGACCGAGGCGGTGATGACGCTGTTGGCATACGTCGCGGCGGCGTCGATCCGCTGGGCTTCGAAGGTTGTCGCGTTGAGGCGGGTCGCGCCGGTCAGGAAGAAGCCCTTGAAGGGCGACACCTGGGCACGCGCGACATAGTCGGAGCTGCGGGTCTCGAGGCCGGAGTTCAGGCCGGTATTGAGCAGGTCGCCGCTGGCGAAGGAATTGCGTCCGCCGAGCTGGAAGGACTGGCCCAGCAGCAGGTTGGCGAAGGCTTCCTTGCCGAAGCGCCCGGTATAGAGCGCCCCGACATTCGCGCGGGTACCGCCCTCCACGCGGTCGAAGCCGGAGAACTTTCCGCTCCACTCGAACAGGTTGTTGGCATCGAAGACGAGGCTCTGCGCGTCCTCGTTGGCGACGCGCAGGCTGTTGGTCTCGTTCGGGCGGGCGACGATCTGCGCGACCGGCTCGATGATATGGGTTCCCCAGTCCGTCTTGGCGACGAACGGATACCGATACATCAGCCCGATCGCAGGCATCACCCGGCCGAAGACCTCGTCCGAGGTGTCGGCGATGGTCGCGACGCGCGAGTTGATCGGCCCGGTGGTGTCGGGATTGACCGAGAAGATGTCGGCCCGCACCGAGGCGTAGGGCGTCCACATCTGGCCGATCGGGTCGATGAAGTTGCGCCGCCAGGAAACCTGGGCCGTCGCCCGGGAGACATTGCCCGCCAGGCCGCGCACGAGGCAGCGGTTCTTGTCGTAGACGGCGCAGCCGTCATAGAGCGAGTAGCTCGGCGTCGTGACCAGGTAGGTCTTCTGCTGCGGCAATTCGGCGAAAGCGGCGGTGTCGCGCGTCAGGCTCGTGATATTGGCGGTGAAGGAGAGCTCGCCGCCGAGGAAGGACGGTTTGTGGACGCGCTTGTCGTAGTCCAGAACCGGCAGCACGACGGGCTGCTGCTTCTGCCAGTCCTGGTAGTTCAGGGGCTGGAAGTAGTAGCCGCGCAGATCGAACCAGGCGCTCTCGCTCTGGCCGTTCAGATAGGCGGTCGAGATCGATTCCTGCAGATAGGTGGTGGTGCTGAGGCTCTCGTTGCGGATCCGGTAGTTCTTGTAGAACCAGCGATCCGTCGACATTGCGGCGTTCCAGCCGACTGTCCAGCGCGGATTGATGAAGAACTTGCCGTTCGTTTCCACCGAGCCGCGGAATTCCTTGTCGCGCGGGCCGAGCGGGCTCGGCAGAAAGGCATTCTTGTCCTGCTGGAAGATGCCCGAGGCCCGGATCGTGTAGGAGCCGTTCATCAGGCGGTGCCGCCATTCCGCCTGGCCCAGGAAGCCCTGGCGGCTGAAATAGCTTGGCGTGAACGTCAGGTCGTAATTGGGTGCCAGGTTGAGGAAATAGGGCAGGCCGACGCCGTAGCCGAGCGCCGAGGTATTGACGAATTTCGGCGACAGGAAGCCGGACTTGCGCTTCACCGTCGAATCCGGGCCCGACATATACGGGATATAGGCCATCGGAATGCCGGCGAACTCGACGCGCGCATCCTCGTAATAGATCGTCTGCTCGGACTTCTTGTGGATGATCCGTGCCGCGCGGACCTGCCAGAGCGGCGGCCGCTCGGGGTTGTCCTTGCAGGATTCGCAGGCCGTGTAGATGCCCTTCTCGAAGACGAAGGTCTCGCCGTCCGTGCGCTCGGCGCGTGGCGCCGAGAAACGGGTCTTGTCCGGGTTAACGACGCGCAGCGAGTCGATGAAGCCGTCGCGGAAGTCGTCGGTCAGGTTGAACTTGTCGCCGGTGATCACCGTGCCGTTTGCTTCGGTGATCCGGGCGTTGCCGATGGCTGTGACGCGCTTGTTGCCCTGGTCGTAGGTGACCCGATCGGCTTCGATCGTCCGGCCCTGGTACAGGATCTGAACGTCGCCGACGGCCGCGACCGTCTTCTTGTCGTTGTCGTAGACGAGTTCGCGCGCATCCACGACCATCCGGTCCTGCGGCTTGGTGGAAGCCGCGGCCGCAGGCTTGGGCTGCGCGCCGGCCGCCCGATTCTGGGCATGGGCCGGCCCGGCCAGCAGATAGGCCAGGCTGGAGGCGAGAGCCGTCGCCGCCGCAAAGCGTGCCAGCCGGTTCACTCCTGGTCCCATCGCGTAAACTCGAAATTAACCATAGGCACAGTACGTTTCACCCATCTTCCTGATGGAGGAGGGCGAGTGCTCCCAGCATTGCCCCCAATGCTGCAGGCAACCACGCCGCGACGATCGGATTGACGATTCCCGACGATCCGAGTTCCTCCGACAGTTGTGTCGCCACATAGAGCACGAAGCCGGCGGCGACGCCACCTATCACCAGTTTGGTCACACCACCAAATCTGAAAAATCTTAAAGAAACGGATGCTGCCACCAGCACCATGGCGATCAGCAGCAGCGGGCGCGCCATAAGCGATTGATAGCGCAGCTCATAGGGGGTGGTATCGAGCCCGGCGCGCTGTGTCCGGTCGATTACGCCCGGCATGGACCAGAAGCCCACCGCGTCGGGTGGGGTGAAGCTCTGGCGCATCTGTTCCGGCTCCAGCGTCGTGGCGAGCACGTAGCTCTTATAGCTCTGTGGCTGTTCCGTGGCGGAGGTGGAGCGCGCATCGGCGAGCTCCCAGTGCCCCGGACGCAGCAGGGCCTGCCGGGCATCGATTCGCTCCTTGAAGCTGCCGTTCGGATTGAAGATGAAGAAGGCGACCTGGGACAGGCCGTCCTCGTCGGGCAAGGCACCGGCGGCGCGGATGATCGCCTGGCCGTCGACGCTGCGCTGCCTCAGCCAGATTTCCTTGGAGAGCGCGGATTTGCCGCCGGAGCGGACGAACAGCCGCGTCTCCAGAGCCGTGGCCTTCCGCTTCAACTCGGCTGCGACCGGGTTGTAGATCATGATCGAGATCAGCCCGAGCACTCCTGCGACCGTCGCGGCGGGCTGCAGGAACTGCCAGGCCGAGATGCCGACCGAGCGGGCCACGACGAGCTCGAGCTTTCGGCTGAGCGTCAGCAGCGCGAACATGCCGCCGAAGAGCGCGGCGAAGGGGAAGATCTGCTCGGCCACGGCGGGGACCCGGAACAGGGCGAGCTGCACGATGCGCGGTGTCGTCGCGATCGGGGAATCCCCGGCGCGGCGCATCAATTCGACGAAATCGAGCGTCCCGATCAGGAAGAAGAACGTGCTGAACACCCCGAGGATGGCGCGGGTGAAGCGCTTCGTCAGATAGCGGCCAAAGGTCGTGAACAGGAGCATCAGGCGCGCCGGAAACGGGCCGCGAGATTGACCAGCGGCGTTGTGAGAGGGGCAAGCAGGCGGGCCAGGACCGGTTGAATCCGTCCGCCGTAGAAGATGAAACCCGTGGCCATGACGATGGCCAGGATCGGCAGGATGTAGAGCAGCGCGGCGGCGAAGGGCGAGCGTACGCTCGCGGTCCAGGCGGCGTAGGCGGCGATGCGTGTGGCGCCGACGATCATGATCGCCGACTGGATCGCCAGCGCGCGCCCCTGACGGGTGGTGCGCGCCTCGCCGATGGCGGCAAACGCGATCAGCATGAAGGCGAGAGGGTAGAGAGGGGACGACAGCCGGTTGTGCAGTTCCGCCCGGAAGCGGCCTTCCTGAATCTTGTAGTAGGCTTCGTTCGGATTTTGCCGGAGGAGCTGCCAGGTCGAGCGTTCGCGCGGCTTGTAGATCACCTTGTCGCCGTCGCCCTCGCCGGGGCCGCCGCTGGAATCGCCTGTGAGCGCCGACAGGTTCAGGGCATAACGCTCGAAGGAGATGATCGAGGTCGTACTGGTGTTCTTGGTTTCGCGCTGGATCGTGCCCTTTTCCAGCATCAGGAAGCTCTGGCCCTCGGCCTCGACTGTCCGGCCGCGCTCGGCGAGATAGATCGACGGCTGCGACGGGTCGCGGCGATCCTGCATGAAGATGCCGACCAGCGCATCGCCCACCTTCTCGCGGTAATGGAAGGTCACGCCGGAATCGAGCGAGACGAACTGGCCTTCCTTGACCACGTTGGCGACGAAATCGGCGCGGATCAATGTGATCAGGTCGCGCAGCATGCGAAAGCTCGCCGGCATGACCGAGATCATCATCCAGGCGACGATGAGCGATGTCGCGAGCGTGAGCACGAGGAAGGGCCGCGTGATGCGCTGCGGCGCCACGCCGGCAGCGTTCATTACGATCAGCTCGGAATCGCCGTTGAGCCTGTTGAGCGTGTAGAGCGTCGACATGAACAGTGCGACCGGCGCGATGCCGGCGATCAGCGCCGGCAGCGAGAGCAGCGTCACGGTCAGGAAGATCAGGATCGTCTGACCCTTGCCGGTGATGAGATCGACCTCGCGCAGCGCCTGCGTGACCCAGATCACACCGGTCAGGCCGAGTAGAAGCACGATCGCTGCGACCGCCGCGATCTTCAGGATGTAGCGATCGAGGCGGTTGAGAAGCACGCGTCGGTTCCGGAGCTGGAGAGAGTGAGCCCTCCGAGGTGGTTCGGCGGACACACCCTATGGTATAGGCGCGGCGAGGGCGCAAACGGGAATCGTTTGCTGCCTGCCTTCAACTGTTCTTTCCAAGCCATTTTCGCAAGATTGTGAGCGGATCATGTCGCAGCGCCTGAAGCTCGAGATCAAAGCCCTGGATGCCGTCGAGGGGCAGGACCTCGTGATCCTCGTTTCGGACCAACTGGCTCTGCCCGAAGCCGCGCGGGAATGGGCGGGCGAGGGGGCGCAGGCATTGCTGACGCGGGCCGCCGCGGCCGATCGTTTCAAGGGCAAGGCGCTGGCCGGACTGACGCTGCCGTCCCCTGAGGGCTCGCCCTACGAGCGCCTGATCGTCGTCGGCGTCGGCCCCGAGGACGAGCGCGCCAAGCTGGATTTCGTCAAGCTGGGCGGTGCCATCGCCGGACGGCTCGGTGCCGGCCGCAGTGCGGAAGTCGTCCTCGCGATGCCGGAGGGCACGATCGAGGCGAGGCACGCGGCCGATATCGCGCTGGGCCTGAAGCTGCGTGCCTATGCCTTCGATCGCTACAAGACCAAGAGCAAGGATAAGGACGAGGCCGAGTCGTTCACGGTCACCTTGCGCATGGCTGAGCCGTCTGCGGCGAAAAAGGCCTTCAAGGCGGCCGATGCGATCGCTGCCGGCGTGATCCAGGCGCGCGATCTCGTCAACGAGCCGCCGAACGTACTCTATCCCGAGGAGTTCGCCGACCGTGCCGCCAAGCTCGAGAAGCTCGGCGTCGAGATCGAGATCCTCGACGAGAAGGTGCTGAAGAAGATCGGCATGCGCGCGCTGCTCGGCGTCGGGCAGGGCTCGCGCCGCGAGAGCCGCGTCGTCATCATGCGCTGGAACGGTGCGAAGAAGGACGAGAAACCCGTCGCCTTCATCGGCAAGGGCGTCACCTTCGACACCGGCGACATCTCGCTGAAGCCGGGCGCCGGCATGGAGGACATGAAGGGCGACATGGCCGGTGCGGCCTGCGTCGTCGGCCTGATGCAGGCATTGGCTGGCCGCAAGGCCAAGGTCAACGCCATCGGCGTCATCGGCCTCGTCGAGAACATGCCCGACGGCAATGCCCAGCGCCCGGGCGACATCGTCACCTCGCTCTCGGGCCAGACCATCGAGATCATCAATACCGATGCCGAGGGCCGGCTCGTGCTCGCAGATGTGCTCTGGTACACGCAGGAGCGTTTCGCGCCGCGTTTCATGATCAACCTGGCGACGCTGACCGGCGCGATCATGGTGGCGCTCGGCCAGGAGAATGCCGGCCTGTTCAGCAATGACGACGAGCTCTCGCAGCGCCTGACTGCGGCCGGCATAGCCACGGGCGAGACGGTCTGGCGCATGCCGCTCGGCAAGGGTTACGACAAGCTGATCGACTCGAAATTCGCCGACATGAAGAACTCTGCCGGCCGCTATGGCGGCTCGATCACGGCGGCGCAATTCCTGCAGCGCCATGTCAACGACACGCCATGGGCCCATCTCGACATCGCGGGAACCGGAATGGCTGCCGCGAATTCGGAGATCAACCGCTCCTGGGGGCCGGGCTGGGGCGTGCGCCTGCTCGACCGGCTGATCGCGGATCACTACGAAGACTGATTCGTTTTCTGCGGAAATGCCGGTAACCCGTTAGGAGAAAAGGGTTTCGATGGCCGAGATCCTGTTCTTCCATCTGCAGTCCCGTCCGCTCGAGCAGGTTCTGCCGACGATTCTCGACCGCGCGCTGTCGCGCGGCCAGAAGGTCGTCGTCCAGGTCGGTGGCCAGGAACGCATGAGCGCGCTCGACGACCACCTCTGGATCTATGCGGACGAGAGCTTCCTGCCGCATGTCACGGCGCTGGAGGCGGATGCGGCGTTGAATCCGGTCGTGCTGACGACGCAGGCGCATAATCCGAACGCCGCTCAGGTCCGGATCTGCGCCGATGGGGTCCGCATTCCCGACGCAATGCAGGACTACGAGCGCGTCGTTCTGATATTCGACGGCGACGATCCCGAGGCGCTCGCCGCTGCTCGCGAGGATTGGAAGAAGGCCAGGGCCTCGGGCCATGCCGCCAGCTACTGGCAGCAGGACGAGGCCGGCCGTTGGGAGAAGAAAGCGTGAGACTGCCTGTTCTGTTGCTCTGCACCGCGGCCCTTGCCGGCTGCTCGGTCGATATGGGCGGTTTCGCCTTCCAGTCCGAAACCAGGGGTGGCGTCACCACGACGAAGACCGCCTCGGCCAGTGCCGGCATCTCGACGCAGGAGCCGGTGCTGACGCCCGAAGGCGAGTGCAGCGTCGGTGCCTCGCTCGATCCCTCGACCCGGCCGCTGCCGAAGGAGATCGCGCCCGGCATCACCGAATGCGAACTGGTGAAGCTGAAGGGCGCGCGCCCGACCGACGTGCTCGTCGGCGAGAGTGGCAAGGGTCAGCGCGAGGTCCAGGTACTCTATTCCGAGCCTGGCGGCCGCGAGATCTACATGTTCACCGACAACCGCCTGAGCCGGATTGTGAAGCCCGGGCAGGGATGAGCGGGAAAGGCAGCAAGCGCTTCTTGGAGGGAGATGTCCGCTTCGGATCTGTTCTGCACGATCCACCTCATCCCGACGTGTACCGGAATGGCCCGCCGCGCGATGCGGACGCCGCCTCGCTCAGTTCACGAGTCGGTCGTATCCGATGAACCGGAACAGGCTCCGCCCGGTTTCGAGCGGTCGAGGCGCCCCCGCGAAGCGGTGCACGCCGACACCCAGTTCCGTATCGTCTCCGGACAGCCAGCGTTGGTCGAAACCGAGCGCTTCGAAGCGCTCGCAGATCGATGGCACGCGATCGGGCGTGCGGCGATGGCGGGTCCAGATCACATGTCCGCCTGTCGCGCATAGCTGCGGACAGGCGTCGATCGTGCGCTTGATGTCGCCATCGGAGATGTTGCCGAACAGGCCGCAGATCAGCACGAGATCCGCCGGTGCCATACTTCGGTACTGGTCGGTCAGCGAGGCATCGCCCGTCACGATCTCGACCTGATCGAGCATGTTGGCACGCGCGAATTCCGCGGCGACCGCCGTGTTCTGCTCGTCGAGCTCCACGAGGCGAGCCCGGACGTCGCCACGTTTTGGATGGCAAGCCAGGACCTCGAGCAGATCGCGTCCTTGTCCCGCGCACAGGCTGATGGCCCGAAAGGGCCCGGACCGGGTGTGGTCGAGCACGAACCGAATTTGATCCTGAACGGTTCGCAGCCGCCGCGCCATCCGCGAATCCGGGCTGTCGTACTTCTCGTGCCAGGTCCGCCAATCCATGGCCGGAAGCTCCGTGCTCACATGCGCAAGCGAGCTTATGGCGTCGCTGAGCGTCGAGATAGTGTTCTGTTTTCTCGCTCGGCCGTCTGCCCGCTTCAGGCATCACCGCAACGAGAACCAAACCAGCAGCGATCCGCTTGTCTCTGCCAGATCCGCAACGCATCATCGCGACATGACGAAATACCTCATCTCCTTTCCGAGCGAGGCGATGGTGCTCACGGACGAGCAACTGGCCGCCGCCGGCGTCGATTCTCGTGCCGTGATCGAGGAGGCCAAGGCCGCCGGCGTCTATGTCTTCGCCGGCGGGGTCAACGAGCCGGTCGCTCCCGTGCTCGTCTCCGCGGATGGCTCGGTGTCCGGGCAGATTTATCGGGGCAGCCGCCTCAGTGGCGGCTTTACGGTGCTCGAACTGCCGACGCGCGAGGAGGCCGTGAAATGGGCCGCGAAGCTCGCACGAGCCTGCGGCTGCGCACAGGAACTGCGCGAATTCATGTACGATCCGGCGAGCTAGCGCTCAGGCGCTCTCGAGTTCCTCGCCGAGCAGCAGCCACTCTTCCTCCGCTGCCGTCAGCGCCTCGGACAATTCCGCGCGCTGGCGCGAGAGCTGCAGCGCCTTGTCCGGCTCGCGCGAGAAGGCGCCGTTGGCGAGCGCCGCGTCCACTTTTTCGATCAAGCCCGTCAGCTTGGCGATGCGCGCTTCGGCGAGATTGAGCTTCTGCCGCAGCGGTCCCTGCGCGGCCCGCTTCGTCGCCGCTTCCTTGCGCTCGTCGGCCTTGGGCTTGGCGGCGGCTTCGGGTGCGGGTTTGCCGCGCTTCTCGGCTTTGGCGGCACCCAGGACATAGGTCCGGTAATCGTCCATGTCGCCGTCGAAATTCTTCACCGTGCCGCCGCCGACGAGCCAGAGCCGGTCGGCGCAGGCCTCGATCAGGAAGCGGTCGTGGCTGACGAGGATGACGGCACCCGGATAGTCGTTGATCGCGGTGACCAGCGCGGTCCGGCTGTCGATGTCGAGATGGTTGGTCGGCTCGTCGAGAATGAGCAGATGCGGTCCGTGGAAGGTCGCCAGACCCAGCATCAGGCGTGCCTTCTCGCCGCCTGACAGCAGCTTCACCGGCGTGTCGGCCTTGCTGGCGGGAAAGCCGATCTGCGCCGCCTTGGAGCGGACCTTGGCCTCGGGCGCATCGGGCATCAGGTCGCGCAGATGGCCGACGGGCGTATCCTCGATCCGCAGTTCGTCGAGCTGGTGCTGGGCGAAATAGGCGGTCTCCAGCTTGCTCGACCTCTTCATCTCGCCGGACATCGCGTCGAGCCGTCCGCCGATCAGCTTGCAGAAGGTCGACTTGCCGTTGCCGTTCGAGCCGAGCAGGGCGATGCGGTCGTCCGGCGCCAGTGAGAGGTTGAGCCGCGACAAGACCTTGCGCTCGCCATAGCCGGCGCTGGCATCCTCCAGCACGATCATCGGCGGTGAGAGCGGCTTTTCCGGGCCGGGGAAGACGAAGGGCTGCACGTCGCGGTCGATGATCGTCGCGATGGTCTGCATCTTCTCCAGCCGCTTGACGCGCGACTGCGCCTGCCGGGCTTTGGTCGCCTTGGCCTTGAAGCGGTCGACGAAGGACTGGAGATGCTTGCGCTCGGCGTCCTGCTTTTCCTTGGCACGGGCGAGCTGCATCTGCTTCTCGGCGCGCTGCTTCTCGAAGGAGGAATAGGTGCCGCGATAGAGCGTGAGCTTGCCCTGGTCGAGATGCATGATGTGGTCGACCGAGGTGTCCAGCAGTTCGCGGTCGTGGCTGATGACGATCACGGTATGCGGATAGCGCTCAAGGTAATCGTAGAGCCAGAGCGTGCCTTCGAGGTCGAGATAGTTGGTCGGTTCGTCGAGCAGCAGCAGGTCGGGCTCGGAGAACAGCACGGCCGCGAGCGCGACGCGCATGCGCCAGCCGCCCGAGAAATCGGAGCAGGGGCGCTGCTGCGCCTCTTCGTTGAAGCCGAGCCCGTGCAGCACCATCGCGGCGCGCGCCGGCGCCGAATGCGCGCCGATATCGGCGAGCCGCGTGCCGATCTCGGCGATGCGGTGTGGATCGGTCGCGGTCTCCGCTTCCTTCATCAGCGCCGTGCGCTCGGTATCGGCGGCGAGCACGACTTCGATAAGCGTTTCCGGGCCGCCTGGCGCTTCCTGCGCCACGCCGCCGATGCGCCGGCCCTTGGGCAGGCTGATATTGCCGCTCTCGGTGCCGAGATCGCCGGTGATGATCTTGAACAGCGTGGTCTTGCCGGTGCCGTTGCGGCCGACGAAGCCGACACGCGCGCCGTCGGGGATGGCGGCGCCGGTATGGTCGAGCAGCAGGCGCTCGCCGAGGCGGTATGTGATGTCATTGATCGTCAGCATGGCGCGCCCGTTTACGCGCGAGACGGTCGAAAAGGCAATCGAAAGCCGGAACAGGTGGCCGATGTCACCGTTTCGTCAAAATCTCGCCTTGGGACGGCCCGCAGCGGCCCTCACCCAAAGGAAACCGGATAAGTCCCGATTCGCCGAGGCTGACTTCATGGATGCCCGCCTGTCCTATGCCAGTTCCCGCCGTGCTTCCGCTACGGCCTCTCTCATGGTTCTCGTCTCGATCATCATCGGCAGTGCGGCAGCGCTGGCCGCCCTCGTGCCGCTGACCTGAGGCCCCCAAGCCCCTGAGAAGACTTGTCGTCTCCCGGCCCAGCGGCTAACGCTGGCCTCATGGCACGCATCGCTTTCTACACCGGCTCCTTCGATCCAGTGACCAACGGCCATGCCGACGTCATTGCCGCCGCCGCCGGCCTCTGCGACAGGCTCGTCCTGGCGATCGGGGTCCATCCCGGCAAGACGCCGCTGCTCACCGTCGAGCAGCGCGCCGAACTGCTGCGGCAGGTCGCTACGCCATTGCTGGCGGCCAAGGGCGCCGCGCTCGACGTCGTGACCTTCGACGATCTCGCCGTCGACGCGGCGCGCCGTGCCGGGGCCTCGATCATCATCCGCGGCCTGCGCGACGGCAGCGACCTCGACTACGAGATGCAGATGGCCGGCATGAACGGCACGATGGCGCCAGACGTGCAGACCGTCTTTCTGCCGGCCTCGCCCGGCGTGCGCTACATCACCGCGACGCTGGTGCGGCAGATCGCGGCGATGGGCGGTGACGTCTCGCCCTTCGTGCCGGCGCCGGTACTTGCTGCGCTGAAGGCGCGCTTTCCCGGGGGCTGATGGCACGATCCACGGCGAAAGGCACATAACTTCGCCATCTTCCGCCGCTTCCTGCTGATTTTGGTTTGCATTTTGCCGAGAGCGATGGTGTCTCTCAGCTAGGCCGACTCGCTCTCCGATCTCCCGGCGCGATTCTGCGCGCGGGGCCCTCCGACAGGTTTTCCGATGCGTCTTTCCCGCTATTTCCTGCCCCTTCTGCGCGACACGCCCAAGGAAGCGGAGATCGTTTCGCACCGGCTGATGCTGCGCGCCGGCATGATCCGCCAGCAATCCGCGGGCATCTATTCCTGGCTGCCCCTCGGCCTGCGCGTGCTCAACAAGATCAGCAACGTCGTCCGCGAGGAGCAGAATCGTTCGGGTGCCGTCGAGATCCTGATGCCGACCATCCAGTCGGCGGATCTCTGGCGCGAAAGCGGGCGCTACGACGCCTATGGCAAGGAGATGCTGCGCATCAAGGACCGGCATGATCGCGACATGCTCTACGGCCCGACCAACGAGGAGATGGTCACCGAGATCGTCCGTTCCTATGTCAAGTCCTACAAGGACCTGCCGCTCAATCTCTACCACATCCAGTGGAAGTTCCGGGACGAGGTCCGTCCGCGCTTCGGCGTGATGCGCGGCCGCGAGTTCCTGATGAAGGACGCCTACTCCTTCGATCTCGACAAGGACGCGGCGCGCCACGCCTATAACCGCATGTTCACGGCCTATCTGCGCACCTTCGCGCGGCTCGGCCTGAAGGCGATCCCGATGAAGGCCGATACCGGCCCGATCGGCGGCGATCTCTCCCACGAGTTCATCGTGCTCGCCTCGACCGGCGAGAGCGAGGTATTCTGCCACAGCGACTACCTGAATTTCGAAACGCCGGCCGCCGACACCGATTTCGACAGCGTCGCCGGTCTGCAGGGCGTCTTCGACAAGTGGACGAGCCTCTACGCCGCGACCGAGGAAATGCACGACAAGGCCGCCTTCGAGGCGGTTCCGGAAGACAAGCGCGTCTCGGCGCGCGGCATCGAGGTCGGCCATATCTTCTATTTCGGCACGAAATATTCCGAGCCGATGGGCGCGGCCGTCGCCGGGCCGGACGGCCAGCCCGTGCTGCTGCATGGCGGCTCCTATGGCATCGGCCCGAGCCGCCTCGTCGCGGCGCTGATCGAGGCCGGCCACGACGATGCCGGCATCGTCTGGCCCGAGGAGATCGCGCCCTTCGACATTGCGGTCATCAATCTCAAGGCCGGCGACGCGGCGACCGACGGCGCGGCCGAGCGCATCTACAAGGACCTGCTCGCCAAGGGCTACGACGCCGTGCTCGACGACACCGACGACCGGCCGGGCGCCAAGTTCGCCACCGCTGACCTGATCGGCGTGCCCTGGCAGATCATCGTCGGCCCGAAGGGGCTGGCCGAGGGCAAGGTCGAGATCAAGCGCCGTGCCGGCGGCGAGCGCGAGCTCGTTTCGCTGGAAGCCGCGCTCGACCGCTTCAAGGGCAGGGCGGCGTGACGGCGGACACCATCATGCAGATGCATCGGATGGGAGCTGCCGCATGAGCGCCGTCGCCGACAGCGCCGATATCCCGACCGGAACCAAGGCCTTCGCCGGTTTCGAGTGGCAACTCGCCGGGCGCTATCTGCGCACCCGCCGGCGCGAGGGCTTCGTCTCGGTCATCGCCGGCTTCTCCTTCCTCGGCATCATGCTCGGCGTCGCCACGCTGATCATCGTGATGTCGGTGATGAACGGCTTCCGGATCGAACTGCTCAGCAAGATCGTCGGCGTGAACGGCCATATCTTCGCGACTCCGATCGACCGCCCGCTGGACGATTATGACAGTGTTGCGGCCAGGCTCGCCAAGATTCCCGGCATCAAGCTCGCTATTCCGCTGGTCGAAGGGCAGGCGCTCGCCTCCTCGCAGACCGGCAATAACGGCGTGCTGGTGCGCGGCGTGCGCGAGAGCGACATCAAGGCGATTCCGTTCATCGGCGGTAACATCAAGTCCGGCACGCTCGACGGTTTCGACGGCGGGACGCCCGGCGTCGCCATCGGCCGGCGCCTCGCCAATGCGCTGGGCATCCAGGCTGGCGACATGATGACGCTGGTTTCGCCGCAGGGCGCCTCGACGCCTTTCGGCACTGCGCCGCGGATCAAGGCCTATCCGGTCAAGGCGATCTTCGAGATCGGCATGACCGAATTCGACGGCACCTTCGTCTACATGCCGCTTGCCGAAGCGCAGGCCTATTTCAACCGCGACGGCGACGTGAACGTCATCGAGATCTTCGTCGACAATCCCGATAGGACCCAGGCCGTCCGCGACGCGATCGAGGCCGATGCGCCACGCCCGCTCGTGCTTTCCGACTGGCGCCAGCGCAATCGCTCGTTCTTCAACGCTCTGGAAGTCGAGCGGAACGTGATGTTCATCATCCTGACGCTGATCGTGCTGGTCGCGGCTTTGAACATCGTCTCCGGTCTGATCATGCTGGTGAAGGACAAGACCGCCGATATCGCGATCATGCGCACCATGGGCTGCACGCGCGGCACGGTGCTGCGCGTCTTCCTGATCACCGGGGCTGCGATCGGCGTCATCGGTACGCTGGCCGGCCTCGCGCTCGGCGTCGTCTTCGCCAAGAACATCAAGTCGATCATGGCGGCGCTGAACTGGATCACCGGCGCCAATCTCTGGGACCCGACCGTGCGCTTCCTGAGTGACATCCCCTCTGTTACCGACTGGCGCGAGGTGGTGAGCGTGGTGCTGATGGCGCTGACGCTGTCGCTCCTGGCGACGCTCTACCCGGCCTGGAAGGCGGCGCGCCTCGACCCGGTCGAAGCGCTGAGGATGGGCTGACGCGATGGCGCAAGAAATGCCCGCGCTCTTCCTCTCCCAGGTCGAGCGCTACTATCCGCAGAGCGACGCACCGCTCGAAGTGCTCCGCAAGGCCGATTTCGCGCTCTGGCCGGGCGAGGTCGTCGCGCTGGTCGCGCCGAGCGGCACTGGCAAGTCGACGCTGTTGCATGTCGCAGGCCTCCTGGAGAAGCCCGATGCCGGCGAGGTCTTCGTCGGCGGGCTTGCCACGACCAAGCTCGACGACAAGGGGCGCACGCGCCTGCGTCGCACCGAGATCGGCTTCGTCTACCAGTTCCATCATCTCCTGCCCGAGTTCACGGCGCTGGAGAATGTCGTGCTGCCGCAGCGCATCCGCGGCCTCTCGCGTGGGATCGCCGAGGAGCGCGCCTCCGAGCTTCTGACCTTCCTTGGTCTCGGCGAGCGGCTCGACCATCTGCCGAGCGAGTTGTCTGGCGGTGAACAGCAGCGCGTCGCTATCGGCCGCGCCGTCGCCAACGGCCCGCGTCTGCTGCTGGCCGACGAGCCGACGGGCAATCTCGACCCGCAGACCGCGCAGCATGTCTTCGGCACGCTGATGGCGCTGGCGCGGGCCTCGGGACTGGCGGCGCTGATCGCGACGCACAACCTCGAACTTGCCGGTCAGATGGACAGGCAGGTCACGATCCGCGACGGGTTGGTGGTCAAGCTGTAGGCGGCTGGTTCCCATCGGCCAGATCCTTGCCAGCAATGACCTGCGGCATGCTGGCTTCGGGCTTTCGGCACGCCCCGGAAGGGTGGCGAAGATTTCCGCCCGGAAACGACATCGTGTCATGCTCGCCCTCGTGGCGAGCGTCCGCG
>WPCJ01271844.1_pt1 | contig 16722 bp, 14 predicted proteins | sample 5399831 | NCBI WGS metagenome assembly WPCJ01 (sample SAMN12869470, study PRJNA574797) | sludge metagenome | isolation source: wastewater treatment of pH10 | place: China:Beijing | collected 2019-05-20 | reverse complement strand
CGCTGCCCGCCGGAGAGCGCGCTCGGACGCCGCTCGGCGAGTTCCGGGGCGAGGTCGACCTCGGCGAGGAGCCGGGCTACGCGCGCCGGCCGCTGAGCGCGAGGCACTCCCCCGGCTTCCAGCGCCTCACGCAGCGAACGGCCGATCGTCCAGCGCGGGTCGAACGCCCCGAGCGGATTCTGGTGCACGAGCTGCACCCTGCGCTCCGTGGTCCACTGCAGAGTGCCGGAGTCCGGTGCGTCGACGCCGACGATCATGCGGGCCAGCGTCGTCTTGCCCGACCCCGATTCGCCGACGATGCCAAGCGTCCGCCCGTCTTTCAGCGTGAACGAGGCGTCGATGACCGCAGGCACCGTGCCGAAGCTCCGTGACACCCCGTCCGCGATCAGCACCGGCGGGGAGTCGGCGGGGACCGAGGCTCGCGGTTCGTGGATCGTGGCCGCGAGGAGCTGCTTCGTGTACTCGTGCCGTGGATTCTCGAGCACCTCGGCCACCGGCCCGGACTCCACGATGACGCCGCCCCTCATCACCAGGACGCGGTCGGCGATCCGGCGGACGGCCGCGAAGTCATGACTGATGAACACGAGAGCTGTTCCGGCATCCGTGATCTCGCGCAGCAACCCGAGGATCCGCGCCTGCACGGTCGCGTCGAGAGCGGTCGTCGGCTCGTCCGCCACCAGCACGGCCGGAACCGCAGCGAGCGCGGAAGCGATGAGCGCGCGCTGCCGCAACCCGCCGGAGAGTTCGTGCGGGTGCTGGCGGGCACGGCGGTCGGGATCCGGCATCCACACCTTCCGCAGGAGATCCCGCACCCGAGCCGCCCGCTCCGGGCGTCCGCGGACGAGCCGATGAAGGAGCAGCGGCTCGGCGATCTCGGTCCCGATCCGTCGCAGAGGATCGAGAGAGACCAGTGCATCCTGGGAGACGAGGGCGATCCCGGCGCCGCGCACTGCACGCCACGCGTGCTCCGTGAGCCCGGCGGTGTCCGTGCCGTCCACGATGAGCTCATCCAGCGAGACGTCGGCCTCCGCGGGAGTCAGACCCAGCAGTGCGCGTGCCGTGAGGGACTTGCCCGCACCGGACTCCCCCACGATCGCGATGCACTCTCCGCGGTCGACGGTGAAGGACACGTCGTCCACGACCGGCTCACCCTCGAAGGAGATGCGCAGACCCCGCACCTGCAGTGCAGCGCTCATGCCGTCCTCCCGTCTCCGCGCGCGCGGAGGATGCGCCCGACCACGGTCGCCGAGACGACGGTGAGGGTGATGGCGATGCCGGGGAAGACCGAGATCCACCATGCCTGCCCGAGCACGTTGCGGCCGCCCGCCAGCATCAGTCCCCACTCCGGTGTCGGCTCGGACGGCCCGAGACCGAGGAAGCTGAGCCCCGCCGCGGCGAGGATGCTCGACCCGATGCCGATCGTCGCCAGCACGCTCAGCGCCCCGAGCACACCGGGAGCGACGTGTCGCAGGAAGGCCGTCGCTCGCGGCACCCCGAGGATGCGCGCAGCCTCCACGTGCTCGGCGGCCCGGAGGGTCTGCGTCTGCACCCGTGCCAGTCGGATGTACACGGGAACCGCGGCCAGCGTCACCGCGATCGCGATGTTCACCGTGCCCGGGCCGAGCACCGCGACGACGACGAGCGCGACGAGGAATTCGGGAAAGGCCATCAGGATGTCGTTCACCCGCATCACGGTGGCGTCGACGCCCCGCGGCGCGACCCCCGCGAAGGCTCCGAGGAGCAGACCGACCGTGAGGGCGACGACGGTCGCGAGCAGTCCGATGCCGAGGGAGCGTCCGGCTCCGTACACGACCCGGGAGTAGACGTCGCGCCCGCTCTGGTCGGTGCCGAACAGGTGCTCCGTGCTCGGCGGGAGCAGGGCGGAGCGCACCTCTGTCTGGAGGGGGTCGTGGGTCGCGAGGGCAGCGGGCCAGAGCGCCGAGAACGCGATCACGGCGAGGACGGCGACGGCGGCCCACAGCAGCACGCGTTGCGCCCGCTTCATCGGGTGCCTCGACGGGTGCCTCGAGACGGAGCCGCCACCACCCGGGGATCGATCAACGGATGCACGAGCTCGACGACGAGGTTCACCACGACGAACGCCAGGGCGCTCAGCAGGATGATGCCCGTGATGACGGGAAGATCGCGGTCGTTGATCGCGGCGAGCGTGACCCTGCCCAGACCCGGGCGTGCGAACACCGTCTCCACGAGCACGGCACCCCCGAGGACGGATCCCGTGAGGTACGCGGTCAGGGTGACGCCGGAAGCCGCGCCGTGTCTGAGCCCGTGCCGCAGCGTGAACCACGAAGGGCTCGCACCACGGGCCCGGACGGTCTCGGCGAACGGCATGCGCTCCGCCTGCACCAGTCCGTCGCGCAGCACCTGACTCAGCAGCGCGGCCACGGGAAGCGCCAGAGTGATCGCCGGCAGCACGAGCGTGGCGGGGTTACGGGCACCCGACACCGGGAACCAGCCCAGCCCGAAGGCGAAGACACTGAGCAGGACGAGCCCGATCCAGAACACCGGCGAGGAGAGGATGACCAGCTCGATGCCGGCGGCGACCGTGCGTCCGACCTGCCCGCGGACGAGCACCGCCACGGCGAGCGCGAGGACGACGGCGATCACGAGCGCCAGCACGGACAGCTGCACCGTCGCACCGAGTTGACGCCCGATAACCTCCGTCACGGGCATCCGCAGCTGGTACGACTCCCCCAGGTCGCCCCGCGCGAGCTGACCGATGAAGCCGAGGTACTGCTCGAACGGGGGTCGATCGAGCCCGAGATCGGCCCTGATGCCGTCCTTGACCGCGTCACTCACCTGCGCCTGCGGCCCCAGCATCACCGACACCGGGTCTCCGGGGATCACCCGGAACGCGAGGAAGGCCACGGTCGCCGCACCCCACAGGACGAGCACGACGGAGGCGACGAGGCCGGAGATGCGGACGAGAGCAGTCTTCACCACTCGTGCCCTCCGCTCAGCCGGTGGTTCAGCCGACCGTCACATCGTAGAACAGCGGCCGACCGTAGAGGTCGTACTGCAGGCCCTCGACGCGGTCGCCGACGGCCGTGATCGCCGAGGGGCTGTAGAGCGGCACGATGGCCGTGTACTCGGCGTTCCACTGTTGCAGCTGCGTGTACAGCTCATTGCGCTGATCCTGGTCGCTGGTCGCCACAGCCTGTTCGAGCAGTGCGTCGATCTGCGGGTCGCTCACCTGTGACGCGTTCTGGAACCCGTCGGTGTGCAGGTGGCTGCGCAGCAGATCGGGGTCGACGCCCGAGAAACCCCAGTCGGTGAGGTCGAAGGTCTTCGGCTCGTACTGCGCGTTGTACGCACCGGGCTCGAGAACCTCGCGCTCGACCTCGAAGCCGATCCCCTTGAGGTCGGACTGGATCGCGTTCGCGAGAGCGGCACGGTCATCCGGCACCGGGGTCCAGGCGATCCATCGCACCGACAGCCGCTCGCCGTCCTTCATCCGGATGCCGTCGGTGTCGCGTGCGGTCCACCCTGCCTCGTCGAGGAGCGTGTTCGCGGCGTCCTGGTCGAACGGCCAGCTGCCCTCCAGCGACGCGTCATAGCCCGGGGTCGTCGAACCGAGGATGCTCCATGCACGCGGGAACTGGCCGAAGTAGATCTCTTCCACGGCGGCGTCGATGTCGATGCCGCGAGCGAACGCCTGACGCACCTTCTCGTCTGCGAACACGCCGTACTTCTCGTTCAGGTAGAGCGAGTACGGCAGACCGGGGTACTCGATCGAGTCGACCGTGATGCCGTCGCCGAGGTCTTTCGCGAGGTTCGGCGGGATGTTGCTGGCGAGGTCGGCCTCACCGCTCGTCACCACGCCGGTGCGGACAGCGGCCTCCGGCTGGATCTCGACGCGGAGCGTCTCGAACTTCGGGGCCTTCGTATCGTGCGGACCCCACGCGTAGTCGTCGTTGCGGGTGTAGACGATCTCCTGATCCGGGGTGTACTCGGTGAGTTCGAACGGACCGGTGCCGACGGTGATGTCGGGCCCGCCCGCCTTCAGCTTGTCCGCCGAGGTCTCGAGGACGGCCGGCGAGTAGAAGCCCAGCTGCGGCGTGCTCGCGGCCTGCAGGAAGGGGGCGTACGGCTGCGTGAAAGTCACCGTCACCGTGTACTCGTCGACGACCTCGGTGCCTTCGTAGAAGTCGGCGCCGAGCATGCTGGCCGCCTGCGCGGACACGGTCTCGGGGTCGACGATGCGGTCGAAGTTCGCCTTGACCGCAGCGGCGTCGAACTTCTCACCGTCGGTGAAGGTCACGTCGTCGCGGAGGGTGAACGTGTACTCGGTGCTGTCGTCCGAGACGGTCCAGTCCTTCGCGAGCCAGGGTGAGAAGGATCCGTCATCCTCCTGGAACACGAGCGAGTCGAGCACCGCCCGCTGCACCATGCCGGAGACGTCGAGTTGACTCACCTGCGGATCCATGTGCCCGGCCGAGAGGTTCGCCCCTTCGATGGACCAGACGAGCTCTCCGCCGTCCCCGTCGGAACCGGGGGTGGCGCAGGCGCTCAGCACCAGAGCGGTGGTGGCGGCGAGCGCGGCAAAGGGCAGCAGGCGGCGCGCGGGGTGTGCGGGCATGACGATTCCTCAGAAAGAACGGGTCGGGGTGATCCCATCCTACGGCGAATTGTTGGACTGGGTCGATATGCCAGGTCGGCCGCTCTCCGGGACGCTCGGTAGACTGATCGGCACACCCACACTCAGGCACGCTCACACAGTGCCGCATACATCGTTCGAGGAGACCTTCCATGCCTGCATCCGAATCGACGCAGAACCAGATTCCCGACAAGCCCGTTCTCGAAGGCCTCGAAGCGAAGTGGGACTCCGCGTGGGCGGAGCAGGGCACGTACCTGTTCGACCGCCTGCGTGCGGCACAGGCCGGCCGTGAGGGCGTGTACTCGATCGACACCCCGCCGCCGACGGCCTCCGGCAGCCTGCACATCGGCCACGTGTTCTCGTACACCCACACCGACGTGAAGGCGCGATACGAGCGCATGCGCGGCAAGACCGTGTTCTACCCGATGGGCTGGGACGACAACGGCCTGCCCACCGAGCGCCGTGTGCAGAACTACTACGGCGTGCGCTGCGACCCGTCCCTCCCCTACACCCCGGACTTCGTCCCGCCGTTCGAGGGCGGCGACAACAAGTCGAGCCGTGCCGCCGACCAGCAGCCGATCAGCCGTCGCAACTTCATCGAGCTCTGCGAGCGCCTCACGATCGAGGATGAGAAGCAGTTCGAGGCGCTGTTCCGCCAGCTCGGGCTGAGCGTGGACTGGACGCAGACCTACCGCACGATCTCGGACGACACGATCCGTCAGAGCCAGCTCGCGTTCCTCCGCAACATCGAGCGCGGCGAGGCCTATCAGGCCCTGGCCCCGACCCTGTGGGACATCGACTTCCGCTCCGCGATCGCGCAGGCCGAGCTCGAGGACCGCGACCAGCAGGCGGCCTATCACACGATCGAGTTCCCCTTCGCCGACGGCTCGGGATCGATCGCCATCGACACCACCCGCCCGGAGCTGCTTCCCGCCTGCATCGCTCTCGTGACGCATCCGGAAGGGCCCCACAAGCACCTCATCGGCACCAAGGTGAGGACGCCGTTCTTCGGTGCGGAGATCGAGATCCACGGTCATCACCTCGCCCAGCCCGACAAGGGCACCGGCGCGGCGATGGTCTGCACCTTCGGTGACGTCACCGACATCGTGTGGTGGCGCGAGCTGCGGACCACCGACGACCAGCCGCTGCCGAACATGACCACGATCGGCCTCGATGGTCGCTTCCTGCCCGAAGCACCCTCCTCTGTCGCGAACGGCGACGCGATCGCCTGGTACGCCGAGGAGCTCGCGGGCAAGACCGTCTTCAGCGCGCGCAAGGCGATCGTCGAGAAGCTGCAGGCGACCGGCGACATGACCGCGGTCGGCAAGCCCTTCAACCACGCCGTCAAGTTCTTCGAGAAGGGCGACCGTCCGCTCGAGATCGTCTCCACTCGCCAGTGGTACATCCGCAACGGCGCCCGTGACGGCGAGCTGCGCGACAAGCTCCTCGCACACGGTCAGGAGCTGGCCTGGCACCCGGAGTTCATGCGGGTGCGGTACGAGAACTGGGTCGGTGGCCTGACCGGCGACTGGCTGGTGTCCCGTCAGCGCTTCTTCGGCGTGCCGATCCCCCTCTGGTACGCCCTCGACGAGAACGGGGAGCGCGACTACGACCGCGTGCTCACCCCGGATGCGGCGACGCTCCCGATCGACCCGACGACCGATGTGCCGGCGGGGTACACCGAGGACCAGCGCGGTGTGCCGGGTGGGTTCGAGGCCGAAGCGGACATCCTCGACACCTGGGCGACGTCGTCGCTCACGCCGCAGCTGGCCGGGGGCTGGCAGCGCGACGAGGAGCTCTGGCAGCTCACTGCGCCGTTCGATCTCCGCCCGCAGGGACAGGACATCATCCGCACCTGGCTCTTCTCCACGATGCTGCGCTCCACGCTCGAGGATGACCGGACGCCGTGGCGCAACGCCGCGATCTCGGGCTTCATCGTCGACCCCGACCGCAAGAAGATGTCGAAGTCGAAGGGGAATGTCGTCACACCCGCCGACGTGCTCGACGCCCACGGCTCGGACGCGGTGCGCTACTGGGCCGCATCGAGCCGCCTCGGCATGGACGCCGCCTTCGACCCGCAGAACCCCACGCAGGTGAAGATCGGCCGCCGTCTGGCGATCAAGGTGCTCAACGCCGCGAAGTTCATGCTGTCGTTCCCCGTGCCGGAAGGTGCGCAGGTGACCCACGCACTGGATGCGTCGATGCTGACCGCGCTCGACGATGTGGTCGTCGAAGCCACGAAGGCCTTCGACCGGTATGACGCCGCGCGGGCCCTGGAGCTCACGGAGGCGTTCTTCTGGACGTTCTGTGACGACTACCTCGAGCTCGTCAAGGAGCGTGCCTACGACCAGACCGATGTGGGGCAGGCATCCGCGGCACTCTCGCTGCGGCTGGCGCTCTCGACGCTGCTCCGTCTGCTCGCCCCGGTGCTCTCGTTCGCGACCGAAGAGTCCTGGTCGTGGTTCGAGGAGGGTTCGGTGCACACGGCCGCGTGGCCGACCCCCCTCGGCATCGACGGCGATCCGGCGGTCCTCGCCGCCGCGAGCGAGGCGCTGATCGGCATCCGTCGTGCGAAGACCGAAGCCAAGGCCTCCCAGAAGACCCCCGTGTCCCGCGCCGCGATCTCCGCGCCTTCCGTGAAGCTCGACGCACTCCGTGCAGCGGCGGATGACCTGCGTGCAGTCGGTCGCATCGCCGAGCTCGAGTTCAGTGAATCGGAAGAGTTCGCGGTGACGGCGATCGAGCTCGCCCCGGTCGAGGCGTCCTGATGCAGCTCGGTACGCGCTGGGCCGCAGGGTCGGAGGCTCCGGCCTCGGTGCCCGCCTCCTTGCGTGCCGCCATCGCCGAGGTGGAGACGAAAGGCTTCACGGGCCACTGGACGCTCACGTGGCTCGAGGGCCGCGCGATCGCAGAGCTCGATGCCGGCTGGGAGGTCTTCCAGGACCGCTCCGGCGAGATCATCGCGCGCCCCTTCGAGGACTGACGCGAGACCCCCGTGCAGCGCCGAGACCCCCTGCTGGCCGCGTAGGCAGCAGGGGGTCTCGGCATTCAGCGGGGGCGTCGGCGCGTGTCCGGACGAGTCAGCGGCGGGGAGCTCCCAGCTGCGCGAGCAGGTGGTCCACCGCGCGGGGGTCCTGTCGTCGCGCCTGCTGTTCGCGAAGGAGGTCGAGCGCGAGCACGCGCTTCTGCGCACGCCGGGCGATCCGGTGCTCGACGTAGACCGTGAGGCGGTCGGCCAGCTTCAGCAGCCCCCGCTCGGTCTGCGTCGGCGCCGTCAGGTGAAGTGTCGCACTGGTCATGATTCCTCCACAGCATCGTCGGTCGAACCCTGCACCGCGGTCGACGGCGTCGGCAGGTCGAAGAGTTCCGCGCGGAGCGATACCCGCCGCACGTCGGGTCCGGTCTGACCTCGGTAGCGTTCGATGGCACTCTCGACGATCGCCTCGAGCTCCTGCCGAAGGGACATCGCCTGGTCGGGGGTCATGTCGAGGTGGGTCGTGATCGTGATTCCCACCTCGCTCCAGGCCTCGGGCACCTCCGACTGCGGGCGGTTCAAGTACGACATCAACGTCTCATGACGCAGGCGGAAGAACTCCGAGGTCACGATCTGTGCCGCCGCGCGATTGGCCGGAGACGTCATGTCATCAGGCCCGGGCACGTCGATGCGCCCCTTGGGTCGCTCCCACCAGCGCTCCCGTGCGGTGCCCCGCCCCTCGACCTCACGGATCAGGTCATGGGCGGCGAGAGCGCGGAGGTGATAACTCGTGGATCCGGATGTCTCTCCCACGAGGGCCGCGAGTGAGCTGGCGGTCTGCGGGCCGCGTGAGGCGAGCAGGTCGAAGATCTTCACTCGGAGCGGATGCGCCAGAGCCTTCAGTGCACCGGCGTCGAGCGTGCGTACCTGCGTCTCGTTCGTCATGCATGCAAAGATACTCTTGCAAAGCCTTCTTTGCAAGTACTTCTTTGCAAGGTTTCCTTTGCGCTCCCGTCTAGGCCACGGCAGCACGGGCCGCGACGAACGCCGCGACACATCTCTCCACCTGCTCCGGCGTGTGCGCCGCCGAGAGCTGCACCCGTATCCGCGCTAGGTCGCGGGGGACGACCGGGAAGCTGAAGGCGGTGACGTAGACCCCCCGCTCCTGCATCTCGCGAGCGATCCGTGCTGTCTTCGCGGCGTCCCCGAACATCACCGGGACGATCGGATGCTCACCGGGAAGCAGGTCGAATCCCTCGGCTTCCATCCGCTCGCGGAAGAGTGCCGCGTTGCTGCGCAGACGCGACCGGAGGTCTGCCGAGCCCTCCACGAGATCGAGTGCGGTCAGGGTCCCGGCGACGATCGCGGGCGCGAGCGTGTTCGAGAACAGGTACGGGCGCGAACGCTGACGCAGCAGCGCGACGATCTCCGCATGCGATGCGACGTAGCCGCCGGATGCTCCGCCCAGGGCCTTCCCGAATGTTCCGGTGTAGATGTCGACGCGGTCGGCGACCCCGCACAGCTCCGGCGTCCCCCGCCCGTTCTCGCCCACGAACCCGACGGCATGGGAGTCGTCCACGAACACCAGGGCGTCGTAGCGCTCGGCCAGGTCGCAGATCTCAGCGAGGGGTGCGATGTAGCCGTCCATCGAGAAGACCCCGTCGGTCACGATGACCCTGTGCCGCGCATCCGACGCCGCCCGCAGCTGGTCCTCGAGGTCGGCCAGGTCACGATTGCGGTAGCGGAGTCGGCGCGCCTTCGAGAGCCGGATGCCGTCGATGATCGACGCGTGGTTGAGCTCGTCCGAGATGATGGCGTCCTCCGCGGAGAAGAGCGTCTCGAACACTCCCCCGTTCGCGTCGAAGCACGACGAGTAGAGGATCGCTTCGTCCGTCCCGAGGAAGTCGGCGAGACGGCGTTCGAGCTCGAGATGCTGCTCCTGCGTACCACAGATGAAGCGGACGCTCGCGAGTCCGTAGCCCCATTCCTGCAGTGCCCCGGTCGCCGCATCCAGTATGCGCGGGTCATCGGCGAGGCCGAGGTAGTTGTTCGCGCAGAAGTTCAGCACCTCCGCGCCGTCCGCCGTGATCTCGGCACTCTGGGGGCCGCGAATGCCACGCTCATGCTTGGTGAGCCCGGCCTCCTCGATGGCCGCCAGCTCTCCCGCCACGTGGTCCTTGAAGGTTCCGTACATCACAACTCCGTCCAGTCGAGGATGATCTTGCCCGTTCCCGCTGACTCCGCCGCGGCGAAGCCTCGTCGCCAATCGCGCACCGGGACGACGTCGGCGATCACACGTCCGATGGCATCGCGCAGGGTCGCGCTCGTCTGGAGCATCGCTCCCATCGCGTTCCAGGTCTCGAACATCTCGCGACCGTAGATCCCCTTGATCGTGAGCATGTGGGTGACCAGCTTGCCCCAGTCGATCTCGAAACCGCTGCTCGGCAGACCGAGCATGGCGATGCGCCCGCCGTGGTTCATGTTGTCGATCAGCGCCGGGAGCGCCGATGCCGCGCCGCTCATCTCGAATCCGATGTCGAAGCCCTCCCGCATGCCGAGGGCCTGCTGCGCGTCGCGGATGTCCCGCACCGAGACGTCGACGACCTCGTCGGCACCCATCCGGCGAGCCATCTCCAGCCGCGGGGCGCTCACATCGGTCGCCGCGATGAAACGGGCTCCGGCATGCCGGGCGACGGCGATCGCCATGAGTCCGATCGGACCGCAGCCCGTCACCAGAACGTCTTCGCCGACGAGCGGGAAGGTCAGCGCCGTGTGGACGGCGTTCCCCAGCGGATCGAAGATCGCTCCGAGCTCCGGCGTCACATCGGCGTGATGCACCCAGACGTTCGCCGCGGGCAGCGCGAGGAACTCCGCGAAGGCGCCGTCCCGCTGCAGCCCGAGGCCGATCGTGCGGATGCACATCTGACGACGACCTGCTCGACAATTGCGGCACGTGCCGCACACGATGTGCCCTTCTCCCGAGACGCGGTCCCCGACGGCGATGTCGTGCACCGAGGGTCCCACCTCGACGACTTCGCCGTAGAACTCATGGCCGGGGATCAGCGGGGCGGCGATCGCCGAGGCCGCCCAGTCGTCCCAGCGGAGGATGTGCAGGTCGGTGCCGCAGATCCCGGTGCGCAGGACCCGGATCACGACCTCATCGGGGCCGGCGGTCGGGTCCGGACGCTCGACGAGCTCCAGCCCGGCACCCGGTGCGTCCTTGAACAGTGCCTTCATGCTTCCGATCCCAGCGCATCCGACCATGTAGAACAATCGCCATCGTCTGCAGTGATCATTTAGCAACTGCTAATGTTTTGCGGATGGAGCTCCATCAGTTGCAGATCCTGCGCGAACTCGGTGCGCTCGGAAGCGTCACGGCCGTGGCCGACGCCCTCCGGGTCACCCCCTCCGCGGTCTCGCAGCAGCTCACGGCACTCCAGAGAGGCTTCCCCACACCCCTCACCAAGAAGCAGGGACGGACCCTCTCCCTCACTCCCGCGGGCGCGGTCCTCGCAGCGGCGGCGACCGAGGCGATCGATGCCATGGCCGCAGCCCGGCATGCCGTGGAGGAGTTCGAGGACTCCCCGACCGGGGTCGTCAGCGTCAGCGGATTCCACAGCGTGGGGCAAGCCCTGTTCGGACCGTTGTTACGCGAGTTCACGGGCGACGCGTCCGCACCGAGCGTGCAGGTGACCGACGAGGACGTCGCACAGAGCGAGTTCCCCGCATTGACAGCGCGCTACGATCTCGTCCTGGCGCATCGCATGGAGCATTCGGCACCCTGGCCGACAGCGGGGATGCGAAGCCTGACGCTCGTACGCGAGCCCCTCGACGTCGCCCTGTCGAAGTCGCACCCGCTCTCCACCCGGTCGAGCCTCATGCCGGCCGACGTCGCTGGGGAACGGTGGGTCACCAGCCGCATCGGCTACTCCCCCGACGACGTGCTCCGCGCCGTGTCCGCCGTCGCCAACCGGCCCGTCGAGATCCATCACCGCATCAACGACTACGGTGCCGTCTCCGCTGTCGTCGCCGCCGGCGGGGTGCTCGGGATGCTGCCGCGATACACATCGCGCAGCGTCGACGACCGGGACATCGTGCGCATCCCGCTCGAAGGGGTGAGCACCCATCGGATGATCGACGTGCTCGCACGTCCGGAGAACCTGCGTCGACGCTCGGTCCGCACGGTCGTGGAAGCACTGCGGCGGGTGATGACGCGCCTGAGCGAAGACGGTTCCTGAGCCTGCGCAGGTCGATGGATAGGCTCGGAGGATGACCGACGCCACGAACCCGTTGCTGCAGCCGTCGCCGCTCCCGTACGGCCTCCCCGACTACCCGGCGATCCGGCCCGAGCACTATCTCCCGGCGTTCCAGGCGGGGTTCGACGAGCAGCTCCGCGAGATCCAGCGCATCACGATGGTCCGGTCGATGCCGACGTTCGAGAACACCGTGGAGGCTCTGGAGCGCTCCGGCGAGTTGCTCGACCGCGTCGCACACGTCTTCTACACCGTGAGCTCAGCAGACGCGACGCCGGAGATCCAGGAGATCGACGAGCAGCTCGCGCCGCTCATGGCCGCACACCAGGACGCGATCACGCTCGACGGCGCCCTGTACTGGCGGATACGGCAGGTGTACGAGCAGCGCGATGCTCTGGACCTCGACGCCGAGCAGCGGTATCTGGTGGAACGTCATCACCGGGAGATGACGCACGCGGGCGCGGGCCTGGATGACGAGGCCAAGACGCGGCTGACCGCGCTGAACCAGCGGCTGTCCACTTTGACCAACACCTTCGAGCGCAACCTGCTCAACGACACGAACGACCTCGCCGTCGTCTTCGACTCCGCGGCCGAGCTGGAGGGTCTGAGCAGCGGTGAGCTCTCGGCGGCCACACGTGCGGCGGCCGACCGGGGGCTGGAGGGGAAGTTCCTCATCACGCTTCCGCTTTTCACCGGGCACCCGGCGCTGGCCCAGCTGCGCGTGCGGGAGTCTCGTCGTCGCATCATGACGGCATCGCTCGCACGCGCTTCGCGAGGGAACGCGAACGACAACCGTGCCGTGCTGACCGAGATCGTGCGGCTGCGCGCGGAGCGAGCGGTTCTGCTGGGGTACGAGTCGCATGCCGCCTACGTCACCGCCGACGAGACGGCCGGTACTCCGGACGCTGTCGAGCAGATGCTGCGTCGCCTCGCCGGCCCCGCAGCGCGGAATGCGCGCGAAGAGCGGGCGGCGCTCCAGGCGATCGTCGACGAGACCGAGCCTGCGCCGTTCGCCGTCGAAGCCCACGACTGGGCGTTCTACACCGAGCGGGTCCGCACTGCGCGCTACGACATCGACTCCCGTGCCCTGCGCCCCTGGTTCGAAGCGGAGCGTGTCCTGCAGGACGGTGTCTTCTACGCGGCGACGCGGCTGTACGGCGTCACCTTCGCCGAGCGTGAGGATCTCGTCGCCTACCACCCGGGTGCGCGGGTCTTCGAGGTGCGCAACGCCGACGGCTCACCTGTCGGCCTCTACGTGCTCGACCTCTACACGCGTGACTCGAAGCGCGGCGGCGCCTGGATGAACGCGATCGTGAGTCAGTCGCGACTGCGCGGCACGGCTCCCGTCGTGGTCAACAACCTGAACGTGCCGCTGCCGGGTGACGGGGAGCCGACCCTGTTGACGCTCGACGAAGTGACGACGCTGTTCCACGAGTTCGGGCATGCCCTGCACGGACTCTTCGCGCGCGTGACGTACCCGCACTTCGCGGGGACGAACGTGTTCCGCGACTTCGTCGAGTTCCCGAGCCAGGTGAACGAGATGTGGATCCTGTGGCCGGAGGTCCTCGACAACTACGCGCGTCATCATGAGACCGGCGCCCCTCTGGATCCCGCGATCGTGGAGCGTCTGCGCGCCACCGAGACGTTCGACCAGGGGCACGCGACGAGCGAGTACCTGGCGGCGGCCTGGCTCGACCAAGCCTGGCACCGGCTGGGCACCGACGCGAAGGTCATCGACGTCGCCGCGTTCGAGGCTGCCGCGTTGGCCGACATCGGCCTCGATGACCCCGCGGTGCCGACGCGCTACTCCTCCACCTACTTCGCCCACGTGTTCTCCGGCGGATACAGCGCGGGCTACTACTCGTACATCTGGAGCGAGGTGCTCGACGCCGATACCGTCGAGTGGTTCCGCGACAACGGCGGTCTCGCTCGTGGCAACGGCGATCGTTTCCGCGAGCGGCTGCTCGGCGTCGGGGGCTCGAAAGATCCTCTCGCCGCCTACCGTGACTTCCGTGGACGCGACGCCGAGATCGAACCGCTCCTGAAACGGCGGGGACTCAGCGACGGAATCGTGGGAGGCTGACCGCTTTCCCCGCTTCCCATAAGCTGCGAACCCGCGGGACCAGCGTCGTCGTCACCGTCGGAGCCAGTCCATCGCCTTGTACCACGTGAGCTGGTGGTAGCTCTGGGAGAGGTGGTCGCTGAGTCCCTCGAGTGACAGCACGTGTACAGCGATCGCCTCGCTGTCGTCGAGTGTCTGTTCGCGCGGCCGCATCCGACGGCGTCGTCCAGGGCGCCGGGCGTCCGCTCACGCGCTCTTGCGCTTGCGCTCCATCACGATGGTGGGCGGCGCGCCCTCTTCGACGGCCGCCCGAGTCACGATGACCTTGGCGACGTCTTCCGCCGACGGGATCTCGAACATGATGGGTCCGAGGACATCCTCGAGGATCGCGCGGAGACCACGCGCGCCGGTCTTGCGCTCCACGGCGAGGTCGGCGATCGATCGCAGTGCATCCTCTTCGAACTCGAGCTGCACACCGTCGATCTCGAACATGCGCTGGTACTGCTTCACCAGCGCATTGCGAGGCCCCGTGAGGATGTCGATCAGGGCGTCCTGGTCGAGGGGCGAGACGTTCGTGACGACGGGGAGACGCCCGATGAACTCGGGGATCAGGCCGAACTTGTGCAGGTCTTCCGGGAGCACTTCGCTGAAAAGATCGAGGTCTTTGCCCTTGTCATGCAACGGGGCGCCGAAGCCGATGCCGTGCTTGCCGACCCGCGCCGACACGATGTCTTCCAGGCCGGCGAAGGCTCCCGCAACGATGAACAGGACGTTCGACGTGTCGATCTGCAGGAACTCCTGATGCGGGTGCTTGCGTCCGCCCTGCGGGGGCACCGAGGCGACCGTGCCCTCGATGATCTTGAGCAGTGCCTGCTGCACACCCTCGCCCGAGACATCACGCGTGATCGACGGGTTCTCCGCCTTGCGGGCGATCTTGTCGACCTCGTCGATGTAGATGATGCCCTGTTCGGCGCGCTTGACGTCGTAGTCGGCGGCCTGGATGAGCTTGAGCAGGATGTTCTCGACGTCTTCACCGACATAGCCGGCCTCGGTCAGCGCCGTGGCATCCGCGACGGCGAAGGGAACGTTGAGGCGCTTGGCGAGCGTCTGCGCGAGATAGGTCTTCCCGCAGCCCGTCGGGCCGATGAGGAGGATGTTGCTCTTCGCGATCTCGACCTCTTCGGCGCGCTGCTCCGCCGTCTGAAGTGTGCCGTGCGCGCGGACGCGCTTGTAGTGGTTGTAGACCGCGACCGAGAGAGCGCGCTTCGCGGGCTCCTGGCCGACGACGTACTCCTCGAGGAAGGAGAAGATCTCACGAGGCTTGGGCAACTCGAACTCCGCTGCCCCATCGGCGGACGACTCCGCCATCCGCTCCTCGATGATCTCGTTGCACAACTCGACGCACTCGTCACAGATGTACACGCCGGGGCCGGCGATGAGCTGCTGGACCTGCTTCTGACTCTTTCCGCAGAAAGAGCATTTGAACAGGTCAGCGCTTTCACCGATGCGTGCCATGCGCGTCCTCCTATGGGGGATCAGAGATCGTCCTTCGAGCCTAACCGCTGCATGTGACACAGGGCCGCATTGGCGCGGACACGTCGGATGCCGGACGACGCTGCGGCGTCTCGGCCGGTGCGCACCGGTCGAGACGCCGCAGCATTCGGAGAGATCCGCGGACGCGGATCAGACCATGCTCTTGGTGTGCCAGACAGTCTTCACCTCGGTGAAGACACCGATCCGCTCCGGGGAGGCGATCACTTCACCCGGTGTGAGCACGCGCTTGAGCGTGTCGGCGGCCGCGATCTGCATGTCGACCCAGTCGAGGTCACCCGCGCCGGCCAGATCGAGGGCGTTCACGTCCTGATGCGAGGCGAGCCACGGGGCGATCTCGGCCGGCGAACCGGTGAGCACGTTGACGACGCCGCCGGGGACGTCGCTCGTGGCCAGAACCTCCGCGAGGCTGATGGCCGACAGCGGGTGCTGCTCACTCGCGACGACCACGACGGTGTTGCCCGCGACCAGAGCAGGCGCGACGACCGAGACGAACCCGAGCAACGACGAGTCCTGCGGGGCGACGATGGCCACCACACCGGTCGGCTCCGGTACGGAGATGTTGAAGTACGGACCGGACACCGGGTTCGCATTGCCCGCCACCTGGGCGTACTTGTCGCACCATCCGGCGTACCAGACCCACAGATCGATCGCCTCGTCGACCTGAGCGGCAGCAGCGGACGACGAAGCCCCCTCCTGCGCCACGATCTCGTCGATGAACTGCGCCCTGCGGCCTTCGAGCACCTCGGCGACACGGTACAGCACCTGCCCGCGGTTGTAGGCGGTCGCACCCGACCAGCCCTTCACCGCGGCACGCGCGGCGACCACGGCATCGCGGGCGTCCTTGCGTGAGCCCTTGGCGGCGTTCGCGAGGAACGCACCCTTGGGCGAGAGCACCTCATAGGTGCGTCCGGACTCACTGCGCGGGAAGGCGCCGCCGATCGCCAGCTTGTACGTCTTCGGAACGGTCAGACGCTTGCTCATGCTGCGGCTCCCTTGAGGTAGGCGGTGAGTCCCTGACGTCCGCCCTCGCGGCCGTACCCGGATTCCTTGTAACCGCCGAACGGGCTCGACGGGTCGAATCGGTTGAACGTGTTGGCCCAGATCACACCGGCGCGCAGTCGGTCGGCCACCGCGAGGATGCGCGATCCCTTGTCCGACCAGATGCCGGCGGAGAGGCCGTACGGTGTGTTGTTCGCCTTCGCGATCGCCTCGGCGGGCGTCCGGAAGGTCAGCACGGACAGCACGGGCCCGAACACCTCGTCGC